>Ga0181420_1000243_pt1 | contig 21992 bp, 10 predicted proteins | sample 43SPOviralmetaG_FD_130145 | JGI IMG/M metagenome (GOLD analysis project Ga0181420, IMG submission 130145) | Marine viral communities from the oligotrophic San Pedro Time Series (SPOT) site, San Pedro Channel, CA, USA - 43 SPOT_SRF_2013-05-22 | ecosystem: Environmental > Aquatic > Marine > Strait... | reverse complement strand
TATTCGCCTTTTAATATATACTTATCATCTACAAATCTTATAAAGTGATGCTGATCTAAATATTCATTACCTTGTTGTCTCTTATAATCTACTTCAAATAAAAATTCTAATCCACGTACTTTACCTACGTTAGCACCATCAGACCAAGACTCTTCTGTACCATCGTAAAAAGTATTAGCTCTGTTTTCATAACCAAACCTTGCGATCTTACGTATACCAAGAGCTAGGTTATAATCATATGGTGTTTGTACTGTCGATGTTTCTAAACCATTGGTTACAGAAAATACATCTACATCAGATATAGAAGTACCACCGTTAGCTGCAGCGTAAAATGTAGCAAACTTAAAATACTTTTTTAAATCTACTTGCGAACAACACTTTTTTGGAGCTGCACAAGCTACCAATGCTATACACATTATTATAATTAGTTTTTTCATTCTTTTATTTTAATTGTTATATCGTGTGGTGCATATTCATTACCACCAAAATACGGGTATAAATAATACCTACGCACTAAACCCCAATTACCTTCAGGTCTTCTACGAACAAGCGTAGTATCATTATCTATTACTATTACATAATAAAATGTTTTTATATCAATACTAGCGTTATAAATTACATCTGTATCTATAGTTCTTATCGTAGCAGATGTATGTCTACCTTCTTCATGCCTTAACCAACAAAGCTCTAACTCACCATCTATATATCTCCAACCAAGACGTATAGAATACTTTTGATGTCTAACGCCAAAATCACTTACGCCATATATTTTGTTTACATCATATTGGTTTTCCGCTATTTCAGTTTCATATATAGCAGACTCATCTAGCATAAACTTAAATTCTATTTTAGAATTTACCGGGTGGTTTATAAAACTACCCGAACTATGTTCACCTGCTGGTATTGTGTAAACCCTGAAGCCAAGATCATCAACTTCTTTAGTACAAGATAACAGTAAAAGAAGTATCAGGAGTTTTTTCATTAAAACTTTTTCTTTTTAAACGTTTGTTTTTTAAATGGTTTTCTTAATGATTTTCTTGATTTAATAGCGTTTTTATATTCTTCTATAGCTTCGTTTTGTATACCTAAGTTATACTGACTCCAACCTAAAAACATTAAAGCTCTTTGCCAAGCTTCATTTTGACTATTTAAAGCTTGACCTAAATTTTTAGTTTTGTTATACAGCCTATTAGCTGGTACATTAGTTAAAGCTTCAATGTAATTAGTTACAGCTGACCATTGAGGATTATCGCTGTCAAGCAGTTCCATTTCACTTATTATATTTTCATTATAATTTAATGTTTTTTCTGCGTTAACTATTTTTCTTAACTTAATACCAAGTGGTGGTGAGAAGTTTGCTAATTCCATTATCACAGAGCTTTCATCAAAGTTATAGTCTTTGTCTCTTTCTCTTGAAAATTTAATAGCCATATTTTTTAAAGTTGACACAGCAGCACCTAAAACACCAGCACCTCGCAATACAGAATCAATACTACCGCTGAGCATACGTTCTTGTTTGCTTAATAATTTTTCATCTTCTGAATCATCATCAAACATCATAAAAAACAATGCTGACTGTAAACCATAGAATATTAAGTTTTGTACTGCGAAGTAATATAATATTCTTGAAGAGTTAGATATATCACTTTGTAATAATGTTTTGTTAGGTGGTGTTATTCTTCTATTATACATGTCTAAAAACGCTTTTTTACCAAGTCTATTAAACTGAGATGTTACGTTTTGAAAAGCCAATATCCATTTACCAGCGTCGGAAGCTTGTTGTTGTGAAACCATATCAGGTCTTGCTGACTGTTGTGTTGCTTCTGATATTTCTTGAAAATCAGCAAATGCTCTTCTTTCAGCTTCAGCTTGACCTAAGCCTTCTTTTTTATAAGTACTTACTCTGTTTCTATAAAACAAAGCACCACCTGTTGCTATTGCAATGTTATCACCAATTTGTGTAGGTTTAAAACCTAGTTGTAATAGTTTTCTTATTAAACTTCTTATAGGATATTCAGATTCACTAATTTCAGAAGCAAGCTCAGCACCGTTAACATCTGTTCTAATACCACCACGTCTTTGTTTCATGAAATCTGAGTTAAACAACATAGACCAATCGTTCCAGTATTGTTTTTGATTTGCAAAAGCTTTAGCCGCTTGAAATATATTGTTATCAGCGTAGTTTATAAAATTAACTATAGACATTTGCTGTAAAACCAATGATCTTATATTAAAGAACATGACAGTACCTACAGCGGCATTTACAAAATTAGTTAATGCGTTTACTATTGCATTTTGCCCTTTAGGTCTATTTTTACCTAGTTTTATTCTATAAAGCATGTCTTCAAGAGCTTCTCTAACACCCTTGCCGTAAGCAGCTTCTATTTTATTTAAGTTTTCTTGTGAAAATATTATGTCAGCGTTTTGTTGAAACTCTGCAAAAAAATCTGCTCTACCAACTCTATCAGTAGCATCTATCAAATCCATTTTTATGTTAAACGCTTCCCAACCAACTGCTGGGGCAACATAATCAGATCGTTTAGATATTACGTTTAAAGCCTCGGCGTAGCTTAACAACCTAGCGTCGCTTTTAACTATGTTAGCTAAATTAGCTTGGTCTGTTTCACTTATACCAGGTATAGCGTGACCATGTTTGTCCCAAAGATATACTCTTATAGCGTCTTGATATGTAAAATCACCATCAGGCGTTTTCTTTGTAAACATATCTTTAACATCTTTGTATTGTTTGTTTAAAGATTTGTAATCACTAGCTATTGACTGTCTAGCAGTGTCATATTCTCTAAACGCTCTGTTAAGAGGTTTTATTAAAGCTTTTTCAAAAAAGTTTCTATGTGCATCACCTTTTTTCCCTTTACCTATAAAGTTATACAACAACCCTACAAGATCTTCATGTGATGGCGGTATAAAGTATCTAAACTTACCTTTACTAGAACCACGCTTTCTAGCTTTAATTTCACTAAATCTTTTTCTTGACTCTATACTAGTGACATCTTCTATTATATCGTTAAACTGATCACTCATGCCTTCGCTAAAACTAACTTTAGCTTGTTGTATTTTTGATTTAACATCAAATTGATCTAGCATGTTTTTAACAGCCTGTACGTTTTGTAACGCATCATCTGCAAAATAAAAGTCGTTGTAACCCTGAGCTGCTTTGTCTGCTACCCACAGCGCTTTTGCCTCTGCAGTAGAGTTGCCTAGACCAGTTATATTTTCTATAGGTATATTTAAACCATTAGCTTTTAAAAAGTCAAATATAGCTTGTGCTGATACAGCTGGCCTAGCAGTTAGTACAAACATATTTTGTGGACCAAACTTACCTTGCAGCTTTAGTGCTTTTTTAAATAAAGGCGCAACTTTACCTTTAACAACTTTATTAAACTCTGAAAAATCAAATACATAACCTTGGTCTTGCAAGTCTTGATATGTACTAGCGTACTGCTCAGCGTTTAATGTACCTGTATCTCCTTGTGGTGTTGTGTATCTAACTAGAGACTCACTTGTCGCTAGTGTGTCATCAAAGTCTAGTATAGTTATTCCTTTTGGTTTGTTTACTGTTCTAGAGTTTATAGCAGCTTTACTCATAGAAGGATTTTTACTTGCATAAACAGATTTGTTTACAGCTTTTTTAAATTGCTCTACATTTTTTCCGTTTTTTATATTAAATCCAGATGTTTTTTCTACTTTATTAGTGTTAAACTCGCCTTCTGCATTAAGTCTAAATGAATAGCCTCTTCTAATATCATGTTTATCACCATCTTTACCATTAATATAAACACTACCATTTGGTGTAAGACCAGCTTTTACATCAGAATCTGTAGCTTTAGTGTCTCTGCTTCCAACTAACAAATTAAATCTAATGCTATGTGCACCTTTAATAGACGTAACACCTAAGCTTTGCTCCAAATTTAAAGGGTCTGATCCAATATAATGAACTCCTGCACCAGTACCTTCACGTATAAATATAGCATAAAAATTACCTTTTTTATTATAAAGATACGTAGATACAGAGCCATTATCAGGCACTTTAACATTAGACTCTGCTTTTAATACTTTAAGCTTATCATGCCATTTGTTTCTTTTGCTAATAGGTAATTTGCTGTAAAAACGCAAGTATTTTCCTTCTTTGTTTTTATAAGGAGATACTTCTGGCAAAATAATATTGTCTAGTTTAGTGCCTTTAGGATAACCACCTTCTTCAATAAGAAAAGTTTCAATTTTTTTAACTACTTTCAAAACTTTTTTAGCACCTTTTGTTACAATTTCTTTAATGTTTTGAGGTAAAGTAGGATCACTAAATTCAAAATTACCTTTACTATCATAAGATTTAATACCTATTTTACCAGCATTTACAGTGCCATCTGCAGCAAATTTTACTTCCATTGCTACTTCTTGTCCATTTTTTAAAACAAACACTATGTCTGCGTTTTTAAACACACCGCCTTTAAAGTCTGCAAATGGCCTTATATAAACATTAAATTCACCAAGCTTATGGCCTGGCGCTAAAATACCAGCTTCTACAAACAAGTCTCTAACTACTCTTTCACCTATGTCCCCAAGTGTTCTTTCACCTTTTATTTTTGGAATTAAACCAAATATTTTTTTCAAAGCTGTATTAAGCTGTGTTTCAGTATACAAACCTCTTTTTCTTCCTAATTCATAAATAGGATTTATTATTGATTCTAAATAAGGCTTACCTCTATACTTTAAAGTAAATCTTTTTTCTGAAAAGTTTTTAAAATTTTTCTGAGCCATTGTTAACAACTCGCTAAACTGATTTACAACGTCAATTGCTGTTATGTCAGTAGCTAAGCCACCTTCACTCATTGATATACCAGGGTTAACATCAAGAATATCAGCTATTACTTGAACGTCATTTTCTATCTGCTCTATGTTTGTTATCTCTTGAACATCCCTCATTCTTTCAACAACATCTAACTCTGCGTTTAATATATTAATTGTAGCGTCAAAACCAACTTTTTCAACTACAGCTTCTGCTAAAGCATCTTTTCTAGGGCCAAAAGCAGATTCTTTAATAGTATAACCCAACACTTCTTGCATGTTTGTACCTCTAAAAAATGCCATTATTTGCTCGTTGCTAGGTGTTTTTAGCTTAGTATTTAAGTTTGGTCCACTAGCAGGTTTAACATCTTTTCTTATTAAGCCTTGTTGTTGTAATTTTCTAACTTCTTTTACAGATGTTATCCTTTTAGAATCTACAAATATTTTTTTACCTTTTGGCACTCTTCTTTCTATTTGCACCCATCTATCAGCGTTTAATGTTCTATGTAAAGAAGGTATATATTTTCTTAAAAACTTATTGTAATCTTGCTCTCTACCAAATATATCTTGTATTTCTTTTTTAAGCTCAACAATAAGAGCGTCTTTTAATTGTGTTCTATATTTTTTTGATCTTATATCTGGAAGCTTTGTACCGTATGTTTTTCTAACAGCTTGTTTTACTTTTTCAATTACTTCGCTAGTTAAATTAAGATCTTTTTTAATTTGAGACTCTAACTGCTCTGGAGTAAGCTCTTGCTCTTGTTCTTGAACATCATCAGCAATATCAAAACTTCTTCTACCGGTCTCTGATGGTTGATCTATTGTAGTTGTTTTTGGCTTAGTAGCTAGTTCTTTTGCAGCCTCCATTTTACCAAATCTAATATCAGAAAATATTCTTTCAGCAAAAGTTACTGGAGCATCACTTTTCTTTTTTCTTTTAGCACCTGGATCATAATTTATAATCCTGTCATTAATTTCATCTAAAACTTTTGACCTAGCGTCAGGCAATGCTTTTTGCATTACTTGGTTGTATATAAGACCACCTGGCGCTAAGGCTTTACCTATTTCTTTGTTAAGTCTTGGGTCAGATAAAAAAGCTAAATAATCTTCTTTTGTTTTAACACTTTCAGGTATAAGATCGTTTATTTGATCTACAACACCTTTTGAAAAACTAGTGCTAGAAACTTTAACATCTTCTTCTGGTGGCAACTGTAATTTAACACCACCTTCTGTTATTTGTTTTTGAAAATTTCTTATGTAAGATAATACGTCTTCAGCAGTTTTAAGCTTTATAAAAGGAAATATTTTTTTACCAAAAGGCATAGCTCTTAAAGCAGAATTAAACAACGATCTAAAATAATACATAGTATTGTCGTCTTCTTTTGTTATAACACCTGCGTTTATAAGCTCACCAAATATAGTTTTTACTTCTCTTAAATCAAGTTTACCGTTTTTAGTGTATTGATCTAGTCTTTGTTTTGCTGTTTTGTATTCTTCTGAATTTTGATCTAGTTGGTCAATACTTTTAACAAGCTCTTGCATTGCAGCTTTATGAGTTTCAACAACTTCGCGGTTTTTAACGACACCTTGTTTTATATCATACATGTGTTGTGCTTCGTGAACCGCTGAATAAGCGGCTATTGCTTTTTCATATACGTTTTTGGAGTTTTCAATATTTGTTGCTATAGCACCTTTGAAAATTAAAATTTCATTTGTTGATTGTACAAAAGTTGCATTACCTACTTTTCTAAAACCTTCAATGTAACCGTTATAATCATCAATTGTTATACTTCCTTTTGACAAAAGATCATTAAGCTTAACCTGCATGTCTTCAAGAGTAATACCTTCAAATACTTTTACATCATTAGTACCTTTTAATAAGTTTATAAAATGTTGAGCTTGTGAAAAATAAAATAAATTTTCAGCATCAACAGTTTCTTTTTGTACTATATCTTTATACGCTTGGTCTCTTTCTTTTGAAGGTTTGTTAAGAAGCTCTTCGTTTTTAGACTTTAATTTTACTATATTGTCTTGTATCTTTTTTAACTCTTCTTTAGTTCTACTGTCAAGACCAATACCTTGATTGACTGCTAAGTCTTTAATTTTTTGATTCTCGTCTCTAACTATTCTATTATTTTCTAATACTTGAAATATATCTTCATTATTCATTTCAGCTATATTAGTAAAATGCTCAGCGTCTTTGATATTTACTTCTTCAAGAAGCTCGTTTAATTTACCTTCAGCAACTAATTTAGCTTCATAAGTTTCTGCGTTTTTTATTCTTTCATTTAATTCAAAAAACTGTTCAGCATATTTCCTGTTTTGCTTTATACCTCTAAAAGTTTGAAACTCATCTCTTATAGTTGCTATTGCTGTTTGGCCTACAGAAGGTCCTTGTATTGCAAGAGTTGAAAATAAAACGTTCATATTAAAGTTAGCGTCTATACCTTCAAAAAAACTTTTGTTTTCTCCTAAAACCCAATAATCAGCTACGTTGTGCCAAAACTGAGTACCAACTTCTTCAATATATTCTACACCAACATTAAAACCATAAAACCTACCAGTACGTAAAGTATTTTTGAAAGCTTTTTTACCAATAGGCATTTTATTAAGCCTTCCTATAATTGATAAAGTACCAAAAGTTTCTGCTAAAGTAGCTATACCGCCGTAAAACAACGGGTTTAGAGTTTTTTGCAAGTTAGTTATGTCTAATGCTCTTTCGTGAGATTCAAGCTGTAATAATGTACGGTTTTTTTCTTCTTTGCTTTGAGATGTTTCAAGCTTAGCTTTTAACAAAGGTATTTGTTTTTTAGCTGTTTTTTGTCTTATCTCTATTTCGCTTAAATGACCACCTCCTTCTACGGTAAAAAAAGCTGATTGAACTGCTCTTTTAGCAACTAAATTTGCTGTTTTACCTAGAGCTAATCTACCAACACCATAATAGCTTAATGCAGTTCCTACACTAAATATATTTTCAGCTAAAACACTTGAAACAACATCACCAAAATTACTAGTATTCATGTCGCTAAAATTAACAGGTAGTGGGTGTATGGTTTCTTTATGATTTTTTATTGACTCGTTAATACTTAACATGTCATCATAAGATCTTTTAGTAATCAAGCCTCCTTTTTCTGCAAAAAACCCACCAAGCAGTGCCATATCGCTAAACGCAACGTCTAAACTCATTTCAGCCATGCGTGACCAATTGTATTCTTTACCAAGTGCGGTGATAGCTATATTAGCATTGTTTATTGACTCAGATGTTTTTTCGTAGTTTTTGTGACGTATTGTAAGATTAGCGTGAGCGTTTGTTAAATACTCTGGATCGTGTTTTTCATAAAAATTGTTAATTAAATCCGCCCTTTGTTTGTAAATATTATTTACTTTATCTACGTCTGCTTGATCTTGAGAATACAAAACCATTGGTACGTCTTTGTCTTTAGTTTGAAAACCTAAATCATCAAGTTGATTGTTTATATCGTCTAAAGTTTTTTCTAAAATAACTCTATCTTTTTCATAAGAGTCGTATTTTTCTATATATTCTTTTGAATCAGTGTCTAGCTTTGTAGTTTCTTCAATTATATAGTTTTCTAATACTTTTTGAGCATTAACAGCTTTAGATCTTGTTTCTCTTGCTAAAGTTTTTCTTTGCGAAGTAAGAGCAGTACGATCAAGTAAGCCTTGAAAAACTGATGGCATCATTTCTTTAGCTGCTTCTAAAGTAACATTATCTTTTTTTAATGCTTCTTTATACAAGTTGATGTATTTTTCATTACCATTAAATATTTCAACAAGACCATTTGCAACATTGTCATATAATTCTTGTTGCTCTTCTTCGCTTAAATCTTGAGTATCTACATAGAGCTCTGCTTGTCTTTGTTTAAACTCATTTAATGCAACACTTTTTTCTTCATTACTAACAAAGCTTAATACATTAAAATCTTTTTTATCTTTAGACAAGTAAGCGTCGTATTTTCCTGGCTTTTGAGAATTAAAAAAAGTTTTTATATCGTCTTCTTTGTCTGTTTGATAACTTTTAACATCATCAGTATAGTCATCAAAAGCTAAATTACTTTCTCTATCTCTAAATTCAGTAAAATTTAAAAATTTTTTATTGTTAACAACAGCACCTTCTTCTAAACTAAAATACTTTTTAGATAAAAACTCTTTAAAGTTATTATCATTTTCAGTAACATTATTTATAACGTTGAATAATTGAAAATTATAATCTTCTGTAGAATTAAGTTTTATTATATTGTCTTCCGGCATATTGCTATTTTTATTATCTAGACAAGTTCATTAGAATTTTTTCAAAAAAGTTTGGTTGTTCAACACTTATGCTAGCACTTTGCTTCTGGCTTTCAGTGTTTTTCATCAAACTTGGATCCATTGTAAGATTTGCAAATTCTTCCATGTTTAACATAAAGCCAGAACCTCTGTTAAAAGCGTCAGTTTCGCTACCACCATTTAATAATCTTTTTACTTGCTCTAAACTCAAACCTGTAACTGGTTTTCCTTGTTTACCTGTTACTGAAATATCTGAATATGACCATGTTTTATTTTGTTTGTCAAAAGAAAATTTACGATCTTCGCCAAAAGGCGCCATAAACTCGTTACCACTTTTTAAGTTATTTAACAACTCGTTGAACTGTGGTAATGCTATTGGTGTACTAGGAGCTATATTAACATAGTTATTTTTAGTAACAAACTGCTTGTAACTAACTACTGTTTTATCGCCGATATCTGGAAGTTGATCATCATCTGTGTTAAGGACGATGTTTTCTTGCTCAAGAGTATTTGCATAGTAATTTACAGCGAACTGAGCGCTTTTATCGCTATCATAATCTGGATGCCCAGGTTGTACTAAAGCATCTATAATTTCGTTTTTTTCTTCAGGAGATTTATCTGCTAATTCAGGAAATAACCCATCAAACACTACTTCTTTTCTTAATTCATCTGCCACAGAACCACTTGTGTTTTCCATTAAGTCTGGAGTTGTTAATAAATTTGCAACTCTTATATCTCTATCTGTAGATATAAAATCGTATAAGCTAGATTTAATATCGTTTTTATTAAAACTAGGTGATGTTCTTTTTTGTAACACTTTAAAGACTTCTGCTTTTTCTACATCACTCATGTTTGGTACAACACCAAAAAAGTTTTTCACATCACCAGGTCTAACTTCTAACACTTCATTATTATTAGATGCTCCAGAATATAAAAAATACATACCAGTGCCGTCATCTTGAAACCCTATAGCCTCGTCATTTACGTAAGATTTAGCATTTTTTAAAGACTGTGGATTTGTAGCGTCTAGATTTATGTTTTGTTCGTTAGAAAATAAATCTATTAAAGGACTATGGTGAACTGCAAATTCTTTTTGAAAGTCACCATATTTTTGAGCTTTATACTTAGCCTCATCTAAACTTTCTTCAGTAACGCTACTACTAAAATTTTTAATTTTATCATGAAAATGACCAGCAGCTTTTTCACCACCGTTATGTATACCAATACTTTCGGTCATTTTTTTAATGTCTTTTAACAACTCTTTGTTTACTTCTCTTTTAGCTGTAAAAAGACTCATCATGTTATTACCTTTCTGTATTTCTATTTGAGCTTGGCCCGCATAGATTTTAGTCATGTCTAACGTTTTTTCTAAAGTACCAGCCGTTGCTATTAGTGATTTGTCTGCTCTCATATTATAAGTTTTAAGGATTTAGAAAATCTTGCACACTATCAGTTTGAAGTGCTGTCATATAGTTTTGACTAGCTTGTGACCTTAGTTGATTAGCATATAAATTAGCTGACGCTTGGTTTGCACCTGCCTGCCCTAAATTACCAGCGGCTTGGCCAGTAAGTGCTTGCTGTATGCCTAATAAAGTAGATTGTCTACTAGCGTTCATGCTTTGAAGCATTGCCTCACCTTTTCTCTCAGCAAGTTGAACTGATAAATTACCTTTAGCAGCGGCTAATCTATTTGCCCCTTCTTGTTTCGCTATGTCAGCAGATATTTTTTGCGTTCTAAGCATGTTTTGATTTGCTAATGCTTGAGCTAAACTAGCGATACCACTAGAGCCAGCAGCGTCTCTTAGTGAAGAAAGTAAATTAACTTGAGATTGCTCAGCTCTTCTTGATGCAAACTCTGCTTGTTGTGTATTTACAGTAAGGTCTTCAAATGGGTTTTGTACGTTTTCATAAGGATTTATAAAAACTTGTTGCCTATATTTATCTTTTTCAATTTGCAAAAGCCTTTTTTGCTCATCAAACATTTTTTTATTTTCTTCGTATTGCTCTCTAGACATACGCTCCATAGACCTAGCTGACCTTCTTTGTGATCTTGAGCTAATGAATGCCCCTGCAATAGTTGCTACCGCTAACCAACTCATATTATTATTGTTTTTATTGTCATATATTTATTATTACACTTTTAACGTGCTTTTTACTATTATACTACCTCAGAACCAACTGAAAATAGTTTAGCTTCAGTAGTGCTTGTGTTTTTCATTTTAACCTTAGCGTAATAGCCAGATATTCCAGAGGTGTTTACAACACCGCTTTTAGCAAATAAAGCCATAGCATTTGCAAGAGCGTTTCCACTTACACTTGTACCTCCATCATCAACTGTTATAACGTTAGTTGTGTTATTAATAGCGGTTACAGTTCCTCTAAGTACTGGAAGATTACTACTATTATTTTTATCTATCCCACTATCAGCACCTCCAGCGTCAAGCGCGTTTACTTTACCCGCTGTGTATATAGCGTCGCCTATACTTAGTGATTCGTTTATATTTCCGCTTAATGTTATTGTAAATGTTGCCATATTATATTAAGACCAACCTGGGTCAATTGTTAAAAAGTTATCTAAATTTAAACCTATTGTTGTATTTGCCGTAGGAAATTGGTCTATGCTCAATACAAAGCTTATATCAGCAACTCTACCTGCGTTTTCAAAAACTACTAATTGGCCAGTTCTAGACACAGCGTTCTCGCTCAATACAGCTGTGTGATTGCTACTGTCAACAGTGTTAACAGTAAGGTTTTCTAAGTTAGCACCACTTTTTACAGTAGTAACACCTTCGTACAAACCAACAACATTTCCAACAGCATCATCAAGCTCTGTGTTAGTTAGCAAAGTAATTGTTGAGTTTGTACTATTAGCATTTATTTTTTTATTTACATCAGCAATTGTTAAAGCTGCAATGTCTTCTTCATTTGGATTAGTTGTAGTAAATACTAAACCAGAACCTTTTTGTACAAAAGTAGCGCCAGCGCCAGTAAAAGTTAAAGTACCTGAAGGCGTGCCACCTGGAACACCACTTAAAACCAAAGCAGTCCCGCTAATACTAGCCACAGTTACACTGTTGGTTATATTTGTTCCAGTTACAGTCATACCAACTAGTATTTGACTGTTAGAAGCTGATAAAGTTTGTCCTGTTCCTGACGTACCGCTAGCTATAGTAGCTGTTGTTCTAAGCTCAAAATCATTAGCAACTATTTCTCTAGCTATTTTAAACGCTTTAGTGTTTAGTTTTGGCTGCAACTCTATTACCGTGTTATGCCCAGACGTGCTTGAGTTAGCACCGGTTATGGCTGATGATGATGGTAAAGCTCCATGTGTACCAGAATAAGAGGTATCAGCAGAAACACAAGTAATAGTCACTGTAACATCATTTACTTGGTTAAAAGTAAATACGCCAGATAAAGAGTCTGGTAAAACAGTTAAACTGGTATTAGTAACGCTTAGCTGTAAAGAGTAAGAATCTAAAGACGCTGAACTAGGTATTGTAAAGCTTGTTATTGAATTTCCTTCGCTACCTATGGTTATAGCTCCTGAAGTTGTAGAAGAAGCTGTAAAAGTGTTAGTTGTAAAATCGTAGGTGTGGTTGTCAGAGTTTCTTTTTAAAAAAAACGAAAATTCTGAATTTTCAGTACCACTAACAGCAAGCTGCCTTGTTTGTCCTCCAGCCGGAACATCAGATGTATCTAAAGCAATACCGTTTATTTCCTTTATAACTGTACTATTAACACCAACAGTTTCTCCAGAGCCTATACTTTCGTTAAAATGTATGTCGTTATATATTGTGTTAACACCAGCTTTAGCACTAATTACAAAAACTTTTTGTGTTACTCTTTCTAATGAATTTTCTGTTGTAGTGCTTGTAACTGTTAAGTCACCGTTGTTAAAGTTGAATTTAAAATCAGGCGTTGTTGAATAGTAAAAATTATCATTAGCAGTGAATGTAATCGTGCATATTTCTTTTGCCACATCTTCAGTTGCAGACACAACACACCTTTGTGTAGAAGAGTTAACAGTGGTAAGAGTAACACCAGAGCTAGCTACTATACTTACAGTATGATCTGTTTTTGTATTTGTTTTTATATTTAATCCTAAATTTATTGCCATGTTATGATGATGCTGTATTACTTGTTATTATACCTAAACCTTGCACATTAAAATCACTAGTGTCTATATTGCTAGCTGTGATAGCGTCTCCTTTTATATAGTTGTACCATTTGTTATCTTTTTCTAAAAACTCGTTAATAGAACCTGATTGAGTTGGTGTTACTATAGTCTCTGCAAACCAACCTGTTTTAGCATTGATGTTATAAACGTCAGCATCTGAACCATCAGACGTAACGTCTAGCAAGTCTACTTTACCTTGAGTTCCTTCGTAAATTATATTTTTAAATCTTTTGTTTTCGTAAGGATTTGTGTTAAAAACAACTTCTACATAAGGTTGGGTAGTAGCTCCGTAAAAATTACATCTTGTTTCATTTGAGTGGTGCTTGTAAAGCTCGCCATCATTAAAAGTATAATAGTTGTTGTTGAAGCTTATACCACTCTGCATTGCTGTAAAAGATTTAAAACTTGACCAACCTTTTGTGCTTTCATTAAAACTAACAACATAGTCAGTCGCACCATCAATTTTTATATTATACTCATTTTTTCTACTATCATAACTACCAATCAAAGTTGTTGAACTAGGTAGTTCATCTTTAAAAAAGTCAGATAAACCATATTGTGATATAGGCGTTAAACCGTCCATTGATAATCTAAGAACAACACCTCTTTGTTTGTCTGTAAAATAAACTCTGTGTGATTGTGAAGCGAAAGATCTTGGATCTTTAGATATTCCATACTCACCAGTGTAAGGTATTGTTTGCCCTAAAACGTTTTTATTTGCAACTAGCTGTGGATTACCATCAGCGTTAAATACAGCATCTTTGTTTGCTAGTATTTTTAAAACTTTATCTTCACACAATACTAAAAGGTTAGAGTCTTTAGTGTGTAGTTTTTGTATACTACCGTAAGTTGGATTAACGTCTTTAGTAATTTTTTCAGCTTGTATAAATTGATTTAAGTTATTTACATTGCTAGTAGAGTTGTATATGCCAGAGAATATTAAACCACTCACTCTATTATCTTGTTTGTAAACTTCATCTAAAGTTGTTGAAGCAACTATACCTTTACCTAGAGTAGGTTTATTAAACACATCTTTTATTCTGTTTGACTCAACGCCATTTTCAAAAGAATAGCAATTAGAATATTTTAAATCTTGAGTAGTACCATGATCTTTTATATCGTAAAAATCACTAGCTTCATAATATACGTCTAAGCCTTCTGTTGTTTTTGGCTCTGTTTCAAATACTGCTGGGTTATCTGTTGTTAGTTGACTTCCTTCCTCTACAACGTCACCTATAAATTGTATTACTCTACTAGTTCTACCATTCATTTTACCAGCTGTAGTTGTATTTCCAGGACCAATTGGATCAAAAGAACCACTATCACCTGGCAACTTGTCTAATTTTATTATATATGTTAAACGCCTGTTACTACCTCTTAAAAATCTTTTTTCTTCATCTGCTATAGAGTCTTGAACAATAACATTAGTACTACCAATAGCACGTTCAGAAAAACTATTAGTGGTATTATGAGTAGTTCTAGCTCTAAACCTTTTGTAAGTGCCAGAACTTGGATCTCTTAAATCACCCCAAGTTATATTTTGAATACCGTCAGGATCATCAAACCATTGGTAATATGTAAAGTCATCGCCAGGGAAAGGTGTGTGGTTGTATCTTTTTACTTTTTTAAAGTCTATTATTTCAAACTGTTCATCAGTTGGATCATCAGTAAATTTAAACTTTGCACCTTTTTTAATGCTATCAGATATACTTTTAAAAACATTAGAACTACTTGTCCAACCGTCATTTTGCAAAGAACTTGCAACACTAGAAACGTTGCTTTGGCTTAAAGAAGTGTGTGGTATATCTGTTTCCATGCCTCCGTAAGAAATCTCCATGTAAAGACCACCTAGCTCACGAAAAGCAGATCCATAAAGATAAACATCTGCATCAACATCGTCTTGCACCGCTCGATATATACCTCTACCAATCCTGTTAAAATCATTTGTACCTCCAGTTGGATTATTACCAAAGTTAGTACCGTCATTAGCAGCAAACTCTAAGATATTACCATTTGTTAAATCATAATGAACAGCTCTATGGTATAGCGTGTAAAAACCATTTCCAGAACCAGAAGATGATGGGTCGTAACTAGCATCTCTTTGTATGCCTATGTAAGAAGTTTGATCTATAAACCAATTACTACCATAGCTACCTGTTAGCCCTAAATCATTATCTGAACCTGCAACACCGTACTTAAATAATCTTAAAAATTTCATGTAAGCACCTTGCGAACCATAAACGCTATAGTTGTTACTTCCTTGACTCTGAAATAAACCATAGCTATATGAAAAAGCAGCATGCTTAAATGTACCCGGATTTCCTTCATTACTACCACTACTAAAACCATTAATAAGAGTTTGCCCAGTGCTTATACCAAGTACATTATCAGATATACCAATACCAACTTGACTACCAGCCGAAAGCTCTCCATCTACGTGGATAGTTGCCGTTGCTAAACCTATTGGCATTACGTTGTATATATTTTTACCACCACCAGTTGTGCTTGAACTAGTACCATCTCCACTTTCAAACCAGTTTCTAACTTCGTAATAAAGAGTATCGTTTGCTAAAAAGTTGTTACTAAAAGGGCCTGTACCACTATAAGTACGGAAAGCATCGCTTTTTAAGTCGTCCCAAACACCAACCGTAGCTGAGTCGTAATTTCTATCTTGTATATCTATTACGTTTGAAGTTTCTAACCCTTGCGTCTTGTTATTTCTGGTAGTAACAGTGCTTAAGTCTTGATAGTCATTTACAAAACAACCGTCTATTGCAACACCATCTTGCTTGTGAAAACTAGGTACATTAGCAATCACAACAGCGCTTAGCTCGTTAGTAGAGTTTTCATAAACATTTGAAGTGATAAAAGAGTCTGAATTTACTTTTACAAAAAACCTACCATCAAACTCAGGCTTGTTTTCTAGCTTTGATGTAAAAAACTCTATTTTCACATTGCTTTCAATATCTGTTCCGTTTGATGCAATTATAAAATCAATATCAGTTTCTACAAAAGGATTTTCAATTTTTATTTGATAATGATCACTACCATTATAATCAACTATCTCTATAGAATCTACGGCATAGGTTTCAGAAACTTCATTAATATTGTTTTTAAACTTAAAAACTAAATTTTTTGTAAGCACGAGCTCAGACAAGTTATTATTTCCTTCTGTAACTATCCAAGAGTCTTTGTTAAAAGATATGGTGTTTGAACCAACCAAAGGTCTAGTGTTTATATTTTCAAATAAATCACTATTAATATCTGCAGAATCACCACCTTCTCCAACACTGTTTCTATTTGTTTTAACAAAATCTGGGGCATTGTTAGATATGTCTAAAATTTTATATATTGCCTCAGCACTATCAACGGCAACACTAGTATCACCATGACCTTTTTTTAATATTAAAAAATCATCTTCGTCAACCTTGTTTCTTTCTGAAGATGGAAATGAAAGCCAATAACCACCATCACCTGATTTATATATTCTATCAAGAGCTATGTTATTATAATCACTACTAGTTTCTTTTACAAAATATTTAAAATGTGTAGCCCATGTTGGTGGATCACTTTTTATGGTAGACTTAATACAGTTTATAGATTTAGAATTATTTTTTGGTACAGACACACTTGCTGTTTTACCCGTTAAAACCGGAGTTTCCCTACCATATTCATCTGCATAAACAACACCAAGCTTATAATTTCTTATAGATTTTACAGACTCTCTATTATTTGTTATTATTTTTTTTAATGAAAAGTGGCTTATAGTACAAGCAAAACCAATTTCCCTTATTTGAAACATGAAATCTCTAGCAGTTGGGCTATTAGAAAAAGTGTTATTACCACTAGTGCTTCTGTCTAAATTTATAGTCATTGTACCGTAGTAGTTTCCATCGCCAGTTATTTGTCTATCAAAATCACTATATTTACCAGTAGCGTTGTCTCCTGACATCAATGCGGGGCCTTCTAAAATACAAGTTTGACCAGCTACTTGACTCCAGTTACTTACTTTAAAACTATAATAATACTCAGCATCATTTTCAAGACCTAAAGCGGTATCTGTGTGTAGTTTTACAAATTGAGCTATTCCTGTTCCATTAACATTAACAACACCAGCTGTTTTATCATTAACACCTTTTACATGTGTGAATTTAGTAGAACTAGAAGGACTAACTCCGTAACCATCAAAATGTGAAGTCAAATGTCTATTAGGTAAAAGCTCAGGACCAGTAAAAATCCTATCGTCTATATAAGCTTCTAAATCTACATTTTGATTTTCTAAGTCATAACCTTGCTCATAGTTTGCATATACTATTCTATTGCCTACTATCTCTTGTGCTAAAGCTTTTTTAGGAACATTATCCCACTGTCTTAATAATTGTTTTTCTTCTAATAAAGAATATATATTTTCTTTAGATATAACATATTTATTTTTCTTCCAATTAAAATCAATGCTACTATCTCTTCTAACACTATCAACTTTATAAACTTCTGGGTTGTTAGACTCTGTATATAGTATATCTACTTGAACCACGTCTTCTGGTATGTCTTCGGGTATTATATTTGTTAGTTCAATTTCTTTTATTTTGTTTACCATACCAGTGTTAAACGCGTTTTCTGTGTCGTAAACAAAATTACTAGGTAAAAAAGCGGCTTGTGTAAATGGTGAAAAAGTAGAATACTCACCGTCTACATATTTAAACCTAGTTGCAAAAAATGAAAATTTATCTTTAAACAAATCAGTTTCTTCTTCAAAAAGAAATGTGTTAAACACAGAATTACTTGAAACATTACTTTGTAAAACTTTAGCTTTAAATATTTTATTACCTTCTAAGTTTACAATTTTTATTCTTACATCAAAATCTGTTGCTGTTGGAGTAGAACCTGCTTTTAAATGTATTACATCATTAACTAAAAAAGGATTTCTTCCAGGATTTATTTTTACTTCAATAAAATCACCTTCTAAAACACCGCTCATATCTAAAGCCTCTGTAGTTAGACTAACCAAAGGACTTCCGTCTACTTTAGTTCTTTGTTCTTTTATGTTTATGTCGGGAGAGTTTATTGGAGATTTTTTTATAACAGCAGTGTGGCTTTCGTCTACTCTTTTACCTGCTGTTAAAGGATATCTTGGAGATCCGTATATATAAAGCTTTGTAGGTTTTTTTCTTCCATTCTCACTTGGATCTTGTATTGTACCAGCAATAGACCTTGATATAGATATTTTTTTAGGCTCAGAGTTGTTGTCTGTCCACATTAAAAAATCATCTACTATATTTATACCAGTCACAGGGTATGCTGGCTCAAAATTTAAAGGTCTTTTGTTGTTTTTGTGTGTTATGTTTAGCACTAATTCTGAAAGAGGAATACCATCTAAACTATTTATTTCGTTTTCAAGACCTATAGTAGGTAGGCTTGAGACATCTGATATTCTATTGTTTCTAATAATAGTTTCTTTAGTAACGGTATTAAAAACATTAACATACATGTTTCTAACTATATTATCTTTGTATGCGTCTGTATTTGGAAGCGTAATAGTTTTTGCCGTTAGGTCATAACTAAGATCATCACCAGTTGTGTTATCAAAAACAGCTAAGTAACTATATACATCTGTAAACACGTTTGTTATAGCACTACCATCGTATTTTAATATTAAATCTTTACTGACAGTAGGTTGTGTGTCACTAGCACCAAAATCATCAACAAGTGTTTTTGGTCCTGCTACAAAATAATATATACAATTATTTTTTTCTTCAGCAATTTTGCCAACTATAGAACTACCTGTAGGCACAATATCACCAGAAACCAACGTGTTACCTTTAACACTTTGAACGGTTCCAACGTCATCACCTTCTGATGTTGAAACTTCAATGTTAAGCGCGTCTCTATATTGTCCATTAGGTACTAATCTTTCATCAAGGTCTTTATTCATTTTACCTTGAAAAAAGCTATTCTTAATTTCCGGCATATATTAGTGTTTTATCCACTTAGATTTTCCTCTAAGTATTTGAGTTAATTCTTCTAATTTTATATTTGATAGTCTAAGCTTTGCTTTTCTAACCTCAGCTCTTCTTTCTTTTCTAAATCTATTTACAATATATTCTGGTACATTAGCTCTTGTAGACATAATAGCATAAGCCATGCTTTTATACATTGCTTCTTCAGCAAACTTGTGCACCTGCATTTCAGCGTCTGTACCTAGGCTATCGCTTATGTATTCTAGTATTAAAGTCTTGCCAGATATGTTAGAGCTAAAATGTATTTTACCAGCAAGCTCGTCTATATAAAAACTTCCGTTTGTCTGTGCGTGAGCAGGGTCAATACCATATCTTTCTCCAATAACTAAATCATAAGTACCATCGTCATATTTATCAACATTGTCATTTGGAGTGTGTGACTTATAAGCAGTCCAAGTGTCAGAATCTGTAGTTGTTAAATCATCACCTGTAAACTGATAAACTCCATCAGCGTTTTGAGTTATAGCTGTTGGATTTGAAGTTTTGATAGCGGGATATAATACGTGCTCTATACCAGCTGAATCACTCCAAGATAATTTTACATAGTTTACATAGTCTTGTGGCAAAACCATTTGCAACGTAGCGGGTATTTCTATTTCTTGTGCTTTTGTAGACTTAAAAGTATCAAACGATAATTCTTGTAAAGCTCTTTGCGCGTGGAAAGCAACATCTACTTTGTTTACTTTTGGTATTATTTTTCCTTCACCAACATACGCAATTATAAATTGATCAATAACGTTTTGTAATGAAGTAAATTGATAAGTACCAAAACTTGATCCTTCGTAATAACTTTTTTGTGTTTGATTGTCTAATAACCCCATTTATTTATTGTTTTTCTTGTGAAATAATATTAACTTCTTTATTGCTAGCAGCTGAAGCTAATTGATAGTCTTTCATAGATATACCAGCTAGTTGTAGTATTTTAATTACAAGCTCAGACTCTTCTGATTCGTGTAATTCAAAATTTTGTAAATCAGTAGCTCCAGAATTGTGAACTGCTTTGTCATTAATAACTACGTATGTCCACTTTACAGTAGCTGGTTTTTTAATATAATTAACAGCTACGTTAAAAGTTTCAAAAGTAAGTGTAACGTTACTAGCAGTAGCAGTTGCTGCGGCTGAAAGTGTAAAACTATCTACTCCAGTACCAGAACCTCCTGATTCTGCAATAGCTAAAACTGTAGGCGCAGGGTTAGTAGGAATTCCAGTACCACTAACTGTCATACCAACTTTTATTGCTGTTGTTGCGTTACAATCAACCGTTGTGTTAGAATTGGTGTCGCAAGTTGCGTCTGTAAAAGACGTGTAATAAGCAGTTGTTGATGGAAAATGTTTTATCTTAGACACACCAGCTGTTGTTGGTGCTTGGTAGATAAATATAGGTCTTGAACTTGTTGGGGCTGTTAAAGGTGAGTTTTGTATTAACTGAAGATTTTTTTTATCAACTTTTTCTATTACAACATCAGGAGTTTCACCAGTGTAAAAAACAGTTCCTAACCTGTACACATCACTAGGAAGGGTTGTATTGTTTGAAGATCCAGTTGTAGCAATTTTAAATTTTTCAAAAGCAGATATTTTTTCTTCTAATATATCTACTGGATCAGAGTATTCTGTTGAATTTCCAGGTGTTCTTTTGAATTGATTTATATCATAAAAATATTGCTCAAATATTTCCATTTGTGCTTGGTTAGCAAACAAGTTAAATTCTTGAGGTGTTATATAACCTCTTTGCTCTTTGTTAGCTATTGCTAATACTTTTTGATACACTGTGTCTATTAATATCATATTTCTTTATTGTAGTTTGCGATCGCCCCGAAGAGCGACCGCTCCTACAGTTTGATTAATTTAATCGTTTTTCTATATTTGAATATACTTCCATACCTTCATCAGTTTTAAACCAAGCGGCTAAAGCTGAATATGGATGCTCATCAAAAGGTACGTTCATTAGCTTTCTATTATTAGAACTCCAAGTAAAAGTTCTTTGATCGCCAGACAAACTTATAATACCAAGCTCTGTAGCTTTGATACCAAAATTTCTAAGTTGAACGTTGTCGTCAGTGGCTAATTCTAAGAACAATTGAGGGTTTCTTTTAGCAAATACAAGTAAATCACGTTTAAGCTCTTTAGAACTTATCTCTGATACTTTAGAACCAATTTCTGCTCTCATAATTCCTTCAGCAATATCTATATCTAAGTCTCTAGCCATCATTAAAGCTTCTATTTCAAATTCAAGCATATCTAACTCGCTTTTAGCTTCTTTTTCTGCTTCGTATTCGTAAAATAAAACTCCAGAGTGTGGGTGATACAGAGACATTAACTTTTGTAAAGTTTGTTTTTCTCTTGGAACATGAAGATAGCCATTTCTAAAAATGATATGAGCTAATCTTTGATCACCAACCATTTCATCAACAAATGGAGTTTTTTGATTTTCAGTATGCTTTAATTCTCTTTCGTAACCTTTTTCTTCGTCAAACCAGTATATTCCAGATGATTTTATAGAATAACTTAAAGGTTTTCTTTGTCTTAGCAAGTAGTATATTCTATCTTTTACTTCCCACGTTGGTTTTTTAGATTCAACTTTTTTGGGTTTTGGTGTTTCAACAACTGGTGTTTCAACAACAGGTACCTCTACCTCTTTTGTTTTTTGTTTTTTTGCCATAATATAATATATAATAAAATTAATAAAAAGAAAGGGGTTGGGGAATTAC
>Ga0181420_1000242_pt1 | contig 21994 bp, 19 predicted proteins | sample 43SPOviralmetaG_FD_130145 | JGI IMG/M metagenome (GOLD analysis project Ga0181420, IMG submission 130145) | Marine viral communities from the oligotrophic San Pedro Time Series (SPOT) site, San Pedro Channel, CA, USA - 43 SPOT_SRF_2013-05-22 | ecosystem: Environmental > Aquatic > Marine > Strait... | reverse complement strand
TGAGATTGCCCTGTGTCTTGGTCTCTTCTTGGTGGTGTAGTCGGTCTCCGTATTATTTGATGTTGTGGTGTAGCTGGGTGAGATTGCCCTGTGTCTTGGTCTCTTCTTGGTGGTGTAGTCGGTAAATCGATACCTGTTGTGCGCGATATACCATTTCTACTCTGCCATGCACGCGTTAATCTATTTGGCAGAGAATCCTCTGCTATCGTATATGATCGTGGTGGAGAACCATAGAGGACTGAATCCTCCACTAAATGTGAAGAAGGACTCTCCGGTTCCATCGTTTCACGTGTCGTTGGAGGAAAATGAAATGATTCTGTACGGGTAAGTGGAGGTGGTACAGGAGGATATTCTTCATCAGATTCTTCTTCAGATTCACGCCGGAATTGTTCTGCATGTCTTTCTTTTTTTGCTTCTGGTGTATCTGGGGCTAGTGGCGGAAGGGGCGGCATAGGCCGAGGTTCTTTTCTAAAAATAGATGGATATTCTTTAGTTAATTCATCCTCTTCTTGTTCTGTAAAATAAGTTTCTATATTATCTATATTCCAAAATGCCTCTGTATCATTTGCCCATCTAGATTTATTACAATGTAACATACTTTGACCAGCAATAAATTGCCAATGACCAGGTAATGTGTGTCCTGATGGAAGGATAGGTTCTACCCATTGGTATTTCATAATTGATGGTATTTTTCTTTTGGATTGAGTTGCAGCAATACATATAGGTACTGTTTTTGCATTGCAAATTAATCTGGTAAAGTTATCAAAAGATACAAGTATACGTCTATTCAATAAATTTTGAAAAGTAAACATTTTTTCACTTAAGTCCCAATTTTGTTCACCAGCTTGTATTTTATCTGGTAAAGGATCTGTTGGACACTCAAATATAATTTCTCCACGATGATTTTTTTCTACCTCTCCGGGTTTACATGTTAAATGTTGATTATTTGCTTGATAACATGGATATACAAGCCCTTCCACCAATTGTTCATGAATATATCTTTGAGTAAATAAATATGTTTTTTCATTTACTAGTTTTATTATTACTGGTATTTCTCCAGAAGACAAAGTTTCATTGACAAAATCAAATATTCTTTTTTTTGATGATTCTTTTGATTTATAATCACTTTCGGATGGAAGTTTTGATTTGTCTAATTGTGCTGCTTGCATGCCTTTTCCTTTAAGATTAGCTGAACAAACCTCTTTTGTTAGTCTAGCAATGTTTTTAATTTTTTCCTTTTTTGATTTTATTGGGTCTGAAAGAAGTGTGTTTATTTTGGCAATACAGTTGTTATCTGTATCCATTGGTATATTTGAAATTGTTTCTATATCTTCACCCAATAGTACATCAAAACCATAATCATTAGATGTAATACGATATATATATTCAAATATATCGGCATTATTTCTATTGATATTATTCTTATAATCTAAGGTGCTATAATCAACCAACCAGTTTCTAGCTTGTCTTCGTGTTTTCTTATTTAATTGAATATCTTTCTCTAAAATACCTGGTACGTCTTTTGCTTCATTTTGGTTGTTCTCTAATTTCCTTTTGTTGTGATCATCACTACCTCCTTTTTTCGAATAGAAGAGTTTCGGTCTGGTGGATTTCACCTTGGACTTGCCTTCACGCTCGCGCGCTGCCTTTCTCGCGCGCTCAATAGCGTCTGCCTTGGCCTTGTTTTCACGCTCAAGGGCTTTTGCCTCGGCTTCCTCGGGGTTTTCATATTGATTTATTCTATCTATATCTGACAAATACTGATTATATTTCTGTTCATATTTAAATGGGGATATACTTTCTTCCCATTTTTTAACTCTCTCTCTTAGTTTGTTTACATCATATTCTAATTCTTCTTCTTCTATATTCGGTACCCTCTTTTCGATTAGTTTCTTTGCTATATACGATTTTTCATCCTCATACTTTTCTAATTTTTTATTCAATGATTTAATTTTACGAAAATTAGAAATTTTTATAAGTACGTTTTGTTTTAGTTCTTCTATTTTTTGTTTTATTTCAGTTATCTCAGATAATAATTCATTTCGATATGACATATCGTCATATGTATTACTATTAATATCAATAATTTCATTTTGCTCCTCATTCCAACGAAGTTTCTTTTTAGTTCTTGCATTATTAGTTTTACGAATTTCATCAATTTCGTTGTTATTATAATTCATGATCAATATTATTAATATAATATATAATATATTGAAAAAAAATTGTGATTAATTTGTGAAAATAAAAATATGTGTGTCAATTATAAATGAAATATTTTAATCAAATAATTTTTTTATTTTCTTGTTCATATTCATGTAACAGTTTTTCGAATAATTATAAACATATAAAATATTCTTATAAATCTTATGCAACTACTCAAAATTCGGAAGGATCTCAAGAAACTTCTTCGCCATTTCCTAGTAAGCCCTTAACTATTCGATTTCATACACAAGTCACGTCTGAAACTTGTTCAAAACTAGTAGAAGTTTTAACCAGTTTAGATATTCGTTCAAAACAAACAGAAGTAATTTATGGAAAACGTTTTCCAATTGAATTACATATTCAATCAAACGGAGGAGAATTGTTGCCAACGTTTTATGTGTGTGATTTAATTAAAAAATTAGATACACCTGTACATATATATATTGATGGATTCGTTGCTTCCGCAGCAAGTTTAATATCTATTTGTGGTGATAAAAGATTTATGACGAAAAATTCGTGTATATTAGTTCATCAATTGAGATCACAAACTACTGGAAAATTAAGCGAAATGGAACAGGAAATGAGTAATTTAAATCAATTTATGAAAAATTTAAGAAATATATATTTAGACAATAGTAAGATTACTTCAGAAGAATTAGATAATTTATTATATTCCGAATTTTGGCTATCTTCCGAAAAGTGTTTAGAATTAGGCTTCGTTGATGAAATTATTTAAATATAGATAATTTTGAAATACAGATTCAAGGTTTTGATGATATTAACATAAATAATATGGATCACTTCGTAAGAAATTCACATATAGAAAAAATATGTAAAGGATTGACACATGATTGGAAAGTATATAGAAAATTCTTTGAGAAGTTATTATTTAAATAAATAAAATAAAAAAAAATAAAAACATTCCTCTGCAGCTTTCATATTCCGGACTTGGGACCCGGCACATTTATTTTATAATATAAATGTGGTGGCATTACTTTTTTGTTTTGGTTTTTGTTTTGGTTTTTGTTTTTAGTTTGTTTTTAGTAGAGAAAATCAACGAATGTTCTTTTCTTAGTGTTGCAATGATGTTTGGGTATCAATAAAATTAGTGGTTATTTTAGACCATTTAATTGCTAGATTATTTAAGTTTTTTCCCTGAAAAATTCGAACAATCTCAAACATAATTTGAATAATGTTGTATTTCGTAAACAATTTGAGATATTCTTCTTTACTTTGAATTGAATAGTGTGAAGAATGTCCAGTTATAGTTTTATATAAAAACTCATAATCAAAATCATCTAATTTTGAAAGATCTGTAATAGTTTCATCATTCAATATTCGTATATTATTACATACTAATTTATCTATATTGATTAGTGTATCAACCCGTCCTAATATACTATATAACATAAATCTTGTTTTAGTGAGCCAGCAAATATATTGTTTATCTGTATTTTCTGAAATTTCATAGAAAATTTCAGGATTTAATAATTTAAATAAACACAATATAACTTCATCATTAAGATTAAGAGGTTGTAATTTAAAATATGCATCTCTAATCATATTCAATGATATATTATGATAATTTGCAACTAAATTTAACAACTCATTAAATTTTTTGAACTTTTTTATAAGTAAAATAGCAGGTTCTTCTTGAGTTTCAACACATGAGATACCATTCATATTATCAATATGTTATTTTTTATTGTGTGTTATTAAATAAAATTAAATTACTTTAAAGAAAATTCATTCATTTTTTTTGTAAAAATAATTTTTTTTAATTATTTTAAAAATAATTTAATTTTAAAAATTGTTCTATATTGAGAGGGAATTATTTTACCAACACATACAATTTCATAAAAAAAATATGTATTTTTTAAATAAAAACAATCAAAATTATGAAAGTCATGAAGTAAAAACAACGGATAAGAAAGAAGATATCGAAGCAAAAAAGCAAGAAAAATTTAACAATGAAAACACTGTAGCCAAAGATAATCAACCGTTTACAAAAGATGTAAACGTTGCGGAGCAACAACAAGATGTAAACGTTACTGAGCAACAACAAGATTTAAATGAAATCGAATTTCTCAGAACGACAATGACAACAGTTATGAAACGATTCCAAATAAATAATGATGTAAATGAAATATTTGATAATATTGAAATCAATGAAAATGTGTTTAACAATGGAAAAATTTTAAGTGTCTATTTTAAAAATAAAGATGGAGACATACAGATTAAAGGAAAAGGACCTGACAAAATTAAATGTTTTCCAAAAACTATCACAATATATTGTTCTAACGATGACGATTGTAAATTTAAAATACGTTGGTTTTATTCAAAAAATATTCAGAAAATTCATTTAGCATCTGGTTTAAAACAAGAAGTCGCAGCTAATTATTTAGAAGAATTAACAAATAATATGGCAAACAAATTACAAATTTCGCATATACAAAATACAGAGTATATCTTACTGAATGGACTTGCACAAGCGAAGTTAGGAGTTAATCTCTATTCATTAGCAAAACAATTGGAAAATGATAAGGACGTAACTTTTGTTTATTGTCCGGATAACCATGCTAGTTTGAAAATATATACACAAAATTTAGGAACTTGCTGTGTTCATAGCACAGGCAAATTGCTCTATATGGGAGCAAAAAACTCAGAAATGTTAAATGAATTGCATAGTTTAATTTCGAAGAAAGCTAAGCACTGGGATGGTGTGCCGGTTCATTTCAACTAGATAGATTAGACTAGACTTATATATGAGTAAAACATAAGAATATTATTCATAGTATTACTTAATATATAATAAAAAATCGAATTATGTTAATTTTTAATAGCAATAATACAAAAATTATAGTAGGAGAAAATTCAAAAGAAAACACATATATTACATCTTTTGCAAATCCGTGTTATGGATTTATGCATATTTCCGATAATTCCGGGCCGCATATTATAATTTGTCAAAAAGAAGAATTATCAAAAGAATTAAAAAAAGATGCTGCTGTTTTAGCCATTCATTATAGTAATAAAAAAACACATTTAAAAAAATACTTTGTAGATTTTGTAAGAATAAATCAAATACAAGTCAAATCTAGTTATGGCAAAGTATTGTTAACTAATCCTCAAAAATTAACTATTTTTATAAATAAAGAAAGACAACGTTTAGATAAATTATTACAAACAAAAACAAAAGAAAAATTAACAGAAAATACAATGTTTTAACAAAAATACATAAATAATTATTTATGAATTTTATACTCCTTTTTGAATTTTTTAACAAGTGAATTTGTAGTTGTTACTTCTTTTATTTGTGAAATTCCTGTTCCAGCAGACCAAATATTTTTCCAAGGCTTTGAAGAGTTTTGATCAGATAAAAAATTTACATTTCCTTTTTCTATTTTATTTAAATTTATACCTTCATTTTCGATTGAATGTTTTAAATAATTTCCATGAATTCCAGTAAATACATTGGTATTTATTATATCTTCTGATGTTGAATCTATAATCATTTTCTTATATTCTTCGGAAGCATTTGCTTCTTCTGTAGTAATAAAAGGTGTACCAATATATGCAAAATCAGCGCCTAATTTTATAGCAGATGCAATAGATCTTCCATTATAAATTGAGCCACTAATACCTAAAACTCCATCATACCACTCTCTTATTTCAGGAATCAAAGAAAACGGTGATTGGAAACCCGAATGTCCACCTGATCCTTGACACACAGCAACTAATCCATCTGCCCCATTTAATATTGCTTTTTTAGCATGTTTATTGTTTGTTATATCATGTAAAACAACACCACCATATCTATGAACCGCATTTATAATATAAGGATTGACTCCTAAAGAAGTAATGACAATTGGTACTTCATGTTTTACAATAACATTTAAATCATTCATTAATCTTTTATTACTATGATGCACAATTTTATTCACTGCAAAAAGATGATCATTACTAAATTTTTTAATTTCTGAAATCCATTTATCAAGTTGTGTTGATGATCTCGCATTTAATGCCGGAAAGGAACCGATTATTCCGGAATTGTTTTGTTCTATAACTAATTTTGGATTAGAAATGATAAATAATGGTGCTGAAATTACTGGTAATTCTGTTTTTTTAAAAAATTTTTGTAATACTTTCGACATAATAATTAAATTAATAACTAATTTAATGTTTAAACTAAATTTTTGTATGCTCTACTTTTTGTTGAACCTTTTTTCTGAAAAGGTTTTCTAAAAATGTTGCGTATATAAAAATATAATATATATATAAAACGAATGTTAGGTGAAAATACAAAACAAACAATAAAAGTAAAAACCAAAAAAAGTAAAAGTAAAAATAAAAATAAAAGAAAAATAAAAATAACCAGGAAATTTGGTATAAACGATCCTAGAAAAGCAATGTTTCCAAAAGATAAAAATGTTAATTTTAAAGATTTAATGATATCAAATGTTAGTGAATATAGTGTAGATTTGCCGGATTCTTCAGAATACATTTGTAAAATAATGAAATTTCATTTACCGAATATAAAAAAAATAGTTGTAACGGATGCAACTTCTAATGTTGGTGGAGGAACAATTGCATTGTCCAAGAACTTTAGTAAAGTCAATGCTGTTGAGTTAGAAGAGGTTCATTGTAAAGCTTTGAGGAATAATCTAAACTTATATAAGTTGAATGAAAAGGTAAAAATATATTGTAAAAGTTATCTCGATGTAATGGATGAATTAGAACAAGATATTATCTATTTTGATCCTCCGTGGAATGGTAAAGATTATAAAAGTAAGCGTTCGATGGATTTATATTTAGGGGAGACGAACATGATAGATCTCATAAATCAAGTTAAAAATAAAACAAAATTAATTGTATTCAAAGTTCCTAAAAATTATAATTTTTCAAAGTTTTTTTTGAAAATAAACTTTGATAAGATTACTTTATACAAAATTTATAAATCTTTTGAAAGTATAAAAAGAGTATCATATTATATTATTGTGTTAGAAGTATGACATCCACCCCGCACTTAAGTATGGTGCGTTCTTAGTTTTTTTTGTATTTATTTATTTTTTTTTTGAATTTTATTTTTATAACTTAAATAACCAAAAAGCATTCCCATACAATTACCGAAAAAATAACCCATTGGAAGTGTAGAACTAATACTTACAATAAGTATTAGTCCAAAAACAAAAGCAGAAAGTAAAGAACCTGGTCTACTATAATTAATATGATCTACGATAAAATATCCAACTAAATATCCAATACATAATGCTTGAATATTATAATCTTTCGGAATTGTTATTTCTCCAGATTTGTTTGTTATTAATGTTGTAATGAAAACTATCAGGATTGTAATTATTGATCCAAATAGAAAAATACCTTTTTCTGCATCTGGTGATAAAAGAAATATTACGAATGGTATAATTATAAATGCGGTTGGTATTCCATCAATAAATTTGTTGTAGTTTTTTACAGACTCATCTTTAATATTATTATAAAAAGAATTTGTTGGAGAAACTGTTTTTGATGTTAATATCTGTGGTAATGTAGTTTTATTTTCCGGTATAGTGGTGTCCGTCATTAATTAAATAAATTAAAATAAATTAAGTCTAATTGATATATAATTAAATAATAAAAGATATAAAATGATAGTATATCTTGACGAAGTAGGAAGAGGAAGTTTATATGGTTCTGTATTTGCTGCAGCGGTAATTTTACCGGAAGGTTTGGACCCCCCTTTTAAATTAAAATCATATGATAGTAAAAAGATTTCTGCGAAAAAAAGACAGATAATATCTGAATGGGTGAAAGAGAATTGTTTAGAATGGAGTATTGGTTATGTGGATTGTAAAGAAATTGATAATAAAAATATTTACAATTGTACAATGTTAGCTTTTCATAAAGCACTAGATATGTTGAAATTACCTTTTGACAATATTCATGTTGATGGTAATTATTTTAAGCCATATGTACGTGATGATTTTATACCTCATAAATGTTATATAAAAGGTGATTCTTCATGTCTAGGTATAGGTTTAGCATCTATAATTGCAAAAGTATCCCACACCGCTTATATTTGTGATGAGTGTATTCGTAATCCAGATTTAAATGAAAAGTATGATTTATTGAAAAATCAAGGATACGGGACAAAAAAGCATATTGATGGAATATTAAAATATGGATTTTCGGAGAATCATAGATTGACATATAAAATAAAAAGAATACCTGAAGATTTTTATAAAGATATTTTAGAAAAAAGAAATTAGATAACCTTTTTAGAAGAAAGTATCAAAAGTATTTTTGAGTATGAAGTGTAAATATAAATAAAATAAAGAATAATATATGAATATTACTAAACATTTTTTATCAGATTTAGAACAAGATGAAAAATTGAATCCTCCAAAATTTGAAAATTATTTAGTGTTCAACACGATGGATCGTAATTTGGAAGATGAAACTTTATGGAAATTTCGAGTAAAAATGGAAACAAATTCAAAACGTAATATTAAATATCCTGTATACGAAAATGACAAAAAAAATATAAATGGTATATCGGTAGATGGTGTGAATTATAAGCCTTACAACCCTTCATATCCCCGAGGCGATATAATAAAATTTGAGAATTATAATTTCGATGCTGAGAACGGTATTGCGATACAAAAACGAATAAGAAATTTAATAGAAATAAGTAGTATACGGATCGAAATACCATTGTCTTTAACAAATGAAATAGAGCATTTTGACCATATTTTATATATATCATGCGATGAATTATCCGGTTATTCTAAAATAAGTGTAACAAGTAATGACGATGTAAGTTTTGTAACAGCTTTAACGGAAACTTTGCCGAATTCATGTATTTATACATCCAATTCTAAAATAAAATTTAAAAGTCCTGTAAATTTGCACTCTTTGAATTTCAGGATATATAATAAAGCAACCGAATTATTAAATCTGGATACAGCACTAATACATGGTGCTCGTATTAATTATCGCGGTAATCTGGAATTGCTAAGTAAAAATATACCGAAATCTTTTATAAAAACTCATAGAATAAAAATAAAAAATTTAAAGATTTGTACACCCGGAACTATATCAAATGAAGATGAAATTACTAGTCGCATTATTGATGGATATATGAAAGATTCCGAAGTTATTTTGCGTGATTTGCATGGCAAATGTATAAGTAAACAAGTAACAAATGCGGAAGGGTTATGTACTCATAGAATAGAAATGTATAATGAGGCTATGATAATTTGCTCTAATAAAGGTATTGATTCTCATTTATGTGAATTAGATCAAAATTATAAAGATGTAAACAATATTGAATTTAGATCTATCGTATTTCCGAAAGGTAAAAATATTTATGTAACTCCGGTAACTACATTAGTTGCAGATTATGTAGTTTATTTAGAGCAGAATATAAATAATCAATCGAATGTAAGAAAATCTATTTATGAAAATACTGTAAAAGAATTTTCCCAAATCTTAAAAATTAGTAATATAAATTCAGATTATATATTTGAAAAGGATGTGAGATATTCGATTATATCGTTTCAAATAGTATCATTAATAAAAGTAGCAGATAAATTATTATCTATTTGTTGTTCGGCGTATAAAAATAATTCAATGATATCATTAGTTATTTCAAAAGAAATAATTAAGGGTTTTAATTTTGAAGATGCGAATGAAATTGAAATGTTGTTTAAAAAAATATTTGATCATTACAAAATAAATTACGATAAGCATATTTTATTACTGAAAATATCTAGTAAAAATTTATCAATTTATAATAATTTTGAAAAAAATATAAATTTTGAATATATATGTAAATCATCTATTTCGGTTAATGATGAACTAAAAAGCTCAAGTTTTTTTAAAAAGAAATCTTTAGATGAAATAAAAAATCGAAAAAAGAGTCCTTTAAATTTTAGAGATAATGTAGAATCATATAATGATTTTAATCTAAAAATAGATTTTAATTCATCAATATCTGATGTTTTGAAAAGTGATATTGATTTTTGTCAAAAAGTAATAGATAGCATTATATTAGGTGTTGGTAAAAAAAAGGATGATTTAGTAATTACTGTATGTGAAACTAATTTTGAAAATAGTACAACGTTATTTTATTGTGATTATCAAACAAATAAAATAGATTTTAATTTGAATTTTGAAAATAAGGAATGTTATCATAGATTTGCGTTTAATGATATACATTGTTCTATATTTTTGGTAATACTTTTAAGAGAAATATTTAAAATTTTGACCATTAATTATTATGACGATAATGTTACAAACGATGAATTTGTAATGAAGAAGATGAATGAGTTAATATCTCCATTTTTTTGTCAAAAAATCTATTTGCGTAAACTGACTATAGGAATTTTAGAAGGTTTAGGGTATATTATCGAATCTGATTCCGAATTTATATATAAAGAAGGATATAAATTAATAGAGTCTCCAATAACTAAATATGTTAATAATAAAAAATATGAAACTTTAGATTTAGGTGAAAAAGAAAAAAATATTGTAGAAGTTTCAAATGCATTACCTCATATTGATTCTTCTAATTTGATAACAATTCGAAATTTAGAATTAAAATTAGTTAACAGTGATTTGAACTGTATGGATTTGAACTGTATGTTGGAAATTTCTGCATTAACATCTGTAAAAATTGTACTAACTCCAGTTATATATATGAATGATAAAACAAGTTCTGAAATAGAAATAGTACGTAAATTAAGTCATAAAACTTTGAATCTGATTAATTTTAGTTTTAAGAATTTGTTAGATCCGAATATTGATGAATATTCTATAAAATTGTGTGTAAAATATTGTATATTTCGCAATAGTATTTCGGAATTTACAAATAATTATAAAATAGAGACAGCTATAAATTGGTTAAAAATACCAGAAAGATTTGATACATTTAAATCTCCGGTTACATTCTTAAAAGGTGGTATAAATAATGAAAATTTAAGTGCCAATAATGTAGAATATGTATTTAACACTGGAGTAAATATAGATCAAGTATCTGAAGAAGAACATGAGCCAGAACCGGAACCAGAACCGGAACCAGAACCGGAACCTGAACCAGAACCGGAACCGGAACTGGAACCAGAACCCGAACCAGAACCCGAACCTGAATCGGAACCAGAACCCGAACCGGAACCCGAATTAAATTATCAAACTTTGCCGTCGCCAAGTATAGTCAATGGTAGTTGGTCAAAATATATTTATAAAACTGTTTATGATGGCGAAAATAACGAATTATATATTGCGAATAACAACGAAATACATATTTCTAAATTAGCAGATGATTTATCAATTGTAGAAAATTATGTAATATCTGATCTAAATAATATAAGAGATATAATAGTCGACTCCAGTAGGAATATATTATATGTTTTAACAAGTAAATATATAAAAGTATTAAAAAATAATATTATAGTTTATAGTTATGGACTAAATGATTTGGGTTTAGATTTGAGTTCTTGTTTGAATACTTTGTGCTATGTAAATAATGAAGTTTTATTATTGTTATGTGATAAGAATATGTTTTTACTAAATGTGTCAAACTATTCATCATTTGAGATAATATCAAAATGTGAAAATCCAATTTTTGTAGATTGTTTTATTCAAATAACTAATGATAATAACAATGCAATAATAGTATCAAAATATAATAATAAACTCTGTTTTGTGAATTTTAAGAATAATACAAATATTGTAACAATGCCTATTAATTCAATGTTACAATATACTATATCTTCTTCTTTGACAAGTTCTCCTTATTCAGTAATATCCGAATATATTACTTCTAATATAATTGTATTAGATATTTTATACATGACACATTCTAATTGTGATTATTTATTAATATTGTGTAGTAACGAACTAGTAATTTATCGTATAAACGGATTATCTCTAAATGTAGTGAGAATTATTCGGTTGGATAATGGTATTTTACCGACTTGTATGTTATTAAGTAGTAATAATAATACTCTTTACATTTTAAGTAATAAAATTATAGGTGATGAAAGTGTTTTAAATGTTGTAAGTTTATTTGATGATTCCGGTAATTTATTATGTTTAAGTGAGATGAAATTAAGACGCTGGTTATTATCTTATGATATACAAAATTTGTTGTACATATATAATGATAATCTGTTAATGTGTGGTAGATATAATAATGAAAGTGTATTGCTATGTTACAAGGAATTAGATTTATTTAACTCAAATGTTGATCTATATTTAAATTTGGATTTAAATATAGATTGTATGATATTACATATTGATCGTCGAGTATTTGATCTAGATGTCATAGAATTAGATTACAATTTAGGATTAGATTTATTAAATGAAGGTTTATCAATGTTAAATAGTGTTGAAATATTGAATGTTGATTTACAATCAACATTTCGATTGGAGATTAGTCAGCAAATAAGTGTATAACAAGTGTAACTAAATCTGTACGATATTTACCTGTATTGGGTTGATGTTTCAAATAATTGGAGGCATTAAATACAAATATCTGTGGTTATAGTACACAACAGATAAAAATGAGTTATGTGATTTACATCAGTGATAATTCATTTAATATGAAAGTATCATCCTCTTCAAATTTTGGTATATATACAAATGTTATAAGATTAATTTTATGAGTTTTCCAAGTAATATACTCATATATTTTTATAATATTATATACAATTACGGATGAATGATGATCTTTTTTATAATAATTAAACACAGATGGACTGCTTCCTAATTTAGGTAATTGTTTTATAACTTTGTTAAATTTAGTAGTATTGACTGTGTTCCATAAATGACGATGAAACCTATATGTCTTGATTTCATTCCATACATCGTCATTTAAATATCCCATACTATACCTTTGAACTATTGTTTTAAATATATTCAAACACATGTGAAAAATATGGTATATGGGTATGTAATTAAATAAAAAAAATCCTTCTGCAGTTTTATTATTTCGGACTTAGGACCCGACAAAGTATTAATGTATAATATACGATGGTAGCATTATTTTTTTATAGTTTTTTTGTTTGTTTTTTATTTGTTTTTATTTTAAAGAGAATTTATTAAAAATTATTGAAAATTATTAAAAATATCATTTACGTTTTCAGGAAATTCATTAATTTCAGTTTCATAAAATTGTTCTATATTTTTAATTAAATTTACATCTGATGCGGTTATAAAATTAAGAGCAATACCTTTTCTACCATATCTTCCACTTCTACCAATTCTATGAATATAATTTTCTCTTTTGGTTGGTAGGTCATAATTAACAACTAAAGAAACTTGTTGAACATCGATACCTCTTGCTAATAAATCTGTTGAAATTAAAACACGTGAATTTCCTTTTCTAAACTGTTGAAGAGTATACAATCTGTCTTCTGTAGATAAATCACTATGTATACATGAACACGAATGTCCATCCATTTGTAAAGTATTTGTCAAATATATGACACGTTGTTTAGTATTACAATATATAATCAATTGATTTATAATCATAGAAGAATATAAATCAGATATTGCATCATATTTCCATTTGTCATTGTATGTTGTGATAAAATATTGTTTAATTCCATCTAATGTTAATTGTTCTTTTTTAACCGAAATAATTTTCGGCGAATGAAGAAAATTTTTTGTGACATCTAAACATTCTTTTGACAATGTAGCGCTGAATAATCCAATTTGCGTTGTTTCAGGTATATATTCTAAAACATTTCTAATTTGCATAACAAAATTAGTATTTATTAATTCATCAGCTTCATCTAAAATTAAATATTTAATATTCTCAACATCAATATATTGATTGCTTAAGAAATCATTTAATCTTCCTGGAGTAGCAATAATGATATGTACTCCTTGTTTCAAAATATTTATTTGATTTTTTCTAGAGTTTCCCCCAACTAATAATGCAAATTGAATTTTAGTATAATGAGCTAATTGTTTTATGACATTATAAATTTGTTCTGATAATTCCCTTGTTGGAGAAATAATTATGGCTTGTAATTTTTTTATATTTTCATCAATTTGTTGTAATACTGAAATTGAAAAAGCCGCTGTTTTACCGGTACCGCTTTGTGCTTGAGCAATAATATCTGTTCCTTTTAAAAACAACGGAATTGCTTTAATTTGTATAGGGCTTGGATTTTCGTAACCATATGAAAATATTCCTCTTAAAATATTTTTATTTAAATTCATATTTTCAAAATTTGATGTACATGACGAATCATCAGATTCTGTATTATTACCGTCCATCTTCTTTATTATATATAATAATTTTAAAAACGTTTAAAAATATGCGATTTATTATAAAAAACATAAACGAACATATAGTTAATGGATGAAATCATTTTGAGCGGCGGTAATTTAGCAACATATTCATTTTTAGGATCTTTACAATGTTTGATAGATTTAGAAAATATTAATTTAAATAATTTAAAATGTTTAATTGGAACATCGGGTGGGGCAATAATAGCATTTCTAATAGCATTAAATTTTACTCCTTCGTCTTTAAAAGATATAATAAAAAAGATTCCATTATCTAAGATTTGTAGTTTATCTAGTGAGAAATGGTTAAATTTTTTTGATCAATATGGTTTACATGATACAAATAGTTTTAAAAAGATTTTTAAAATATTTTTGGAGTATAAAAATTATTCAAAAAGTGTAACATTCCGTGAATTTTATGATCAAACAAAAAAAGAAATAAGATTTACGACTTTTTGTTTAAATACTGAATCCATTGTTATTTTAGATTATGAAAATACTCCAGATTTGTCAATAATTGATGGTTTAATGATGAGTATTGCTGTTCCATTTTTGTTTAAACCAATTTCTTATCAAAATAGATTATATGTTGATGCATTTTTGATTGCAAATTGTCCAGTAGAATATTCAAAGTATTCGAAGTCAATAAGTCTAAATTTAGAACAATCTAAAATATACAACGATAATATTAATATTGTATCCTATATTCGTATTTTGCTACGATCTTCATTAGATAAAGTATATGATTCTTGTAATAGCTCGTATACCGGATTATCTATCCAAATTCCATGCAATTATAATTTCGATGCTTCATTTGATATTGATCAAGAAATTCTTGAAAAATTTTATATGAATGGTTATACAGAAGCAAAAAATATAATAACCGTTAAAAATAAAAATAAAAATAAAAATAAAAATAAAAATAAAAATAAAAATAAAAATAAAACAAGTTAAAAAAGAAAAAAGTAAAAAAATCAAAACAAAATTAATTTTATATAAATATCTCTCTGTAGCTTTATTATTCCGGACTTGGGACCCAGCATAGTATATTATTTAATATAAAGAAATAGAATCATACTCTGAATATTAAATTATTATTAACTTTGATAAAATCTATTTATATTTTAATATGTAATATAAGTATATAGAAATGTTAAAGAAAACATTAAAAAACAAATCTTTGAAATTAAAAAAAAAATCTTTGAAATTAAGAACAAATTCTGAAGGTGGTTTTAATTTATTTAGTAATGATAAGCCTAATGCTATATCAAAGCAACTAAATCAGCGAATTGATGAGTTGAGTGTAATAATTGAATATTTAGAAAAGAAATATGATGAAGCTAAAAAAGAATTAAAAGATATTTCTTCAGTTATTGAATCTAATTTAGAGAAAAAAAACGAAATTACTAAACCTGCTAACTCAGAAAATAATAAATTTGTAGGAGGAGCTTATTGGATAGATATTGACAATTTAAAAGATTTTGACAGATCTAGTGATTTTACAATTTGGGTTGAAGATAAAATAAATGACATAAAACATATAAGAGATAAAATATATAAAAATTTACGAAAACTTGATTATGATATTGCTAGACCAGAAAGTGGAAACGATTATACAGCGAAAGATTATAAATCTGATATAGATCTGGTTTATGATGATATAACAGAATTAGCTGCATATTTTAAAGAGCTTAAAACAGTTATTGCTACCCATAGTAAATATAATGGTGGAGGACCAAGATATGATGATTTCGATGAAGCACGTTTTGATAAACATTTGGTAAATAAGGCTATTACATTTATAAACCAATTGACAAAAGGTTACACTAATTTATATGATAGAGTAAAAGAATTATAATAGAGTAAAATAATTAAAATAAAAATAAAATAAAAATCTGATCATTTTTTTATTTTGATAAGACTCCCGAAAAAGTATAAAAAAATTACATATCTTACATATCTTACATATCTAAATAAAACACACTAGTGTAATCCTACTAGGAAAACATATCTTAACAAAAAACAGCGGTGTAAGGTTGCTTAATTACTTGCTGCACGAGACAACTGGACTGAGACAAGTATCCAGTCACCAGTTCTGGTCAGTCGCCATAACTGCCTCGTTCCTACATACACGGGATACAACTGAATTGTCGCAACGTCGCCAAGTCGCCAAGTCGCCAAGTCTTTTTTGCCTCTGTTAGCAGCGATTAGTGACATTGTCGCGTAGTGTCGTTTCACTGTCTCGAGTAGCAGCGGCATACGTATAGTTGCCATACGTCGTTGGGGTTATATCTGAGTACTAAACTGGACAGTGAGCTATCACTCGCACTGGCAAACATGCCGGATAAAGTACGCAGTGTTACCGACTTGGCTCATGATATAGAAGATATTCTAAAAGAACAAGACGGAAATACGTGTAAAACGAAACATAGACAACATGTTACACAAGCGATTACTCAAGTTGTTAATAATTTGATTACTAGCGGCAAAATGCGTGAATGTTATATAAATGACTGTATTGGCTCTAAACCATCCATAAAGACGCCACCCACATTGTTATCTTTATCCGCAGCTTTACAAGAAATGGCTAGTGAAGTATATGGAAGAAAAATGTTATATGCTGTTGTTCCTATATCATCACAAGACGCGAAACATGTAGTAGAACAAAAACAAGACAAATCTATGACAGATTCAGTTATAAAATCAAATGAAGTCCCTCAAAAGAAAAAAGTCCCTCAAAAGAAAAAAGACAATCATGCTCGAGCAATTGTGGATTGGCAAACGGTGTATAAAGAAAGACAGAAAGCCTTAGACGCTGGCTTTGGAGATGAATATAACAAATTGGAGACAAATATCAAACAAATAGCCGCAGAGCAAAATATAACAGATGTCACTAGTGATGAATATGATAAAAAAAGTGAAGAAATAAAAAAGAAGAAAAAAAAATTGAAAGAATTAAAAAATAAGTTTGATACCAAGATTAATTATTATGATGATTTATTGTTTAAGCATCATGAAAAGATTGTATTACCGGATATACATGAATATAATTATGTTCCAAATTGGGAAGGTTATAAACTACCGACAAAAGAATGGTGTAATTGGATAGATAATCTGGAAGATCATGTGAAAATAAAATATCCGGATAAAGCCGCGCATACTGATGAGGAAGCCGCATGGTTTAAAAAAATGCATAAAAAGAAAGATGCAATCGATACTTTTTATGCGAATACTGTCCGCATTGGGGAGAAATACCAAATCGACGACGCGATCCTGTCGGAGCCGCCACTTCCTCGGCCCTACAAGGAATCTGATGGCCAAAAATCGAATGTCGAGGACGTTTCTCTTACGAGTCTTGAGCGACACACGGAAGCTTCCGATTCTTTGCCGACGCCTTCTGCGGAGAAAAGGATGGAGATTATAGGTAAATGGTTTGAGGAAGAAGGAAAACCACCTCCACAAAAAGACGGACAAAAAGATGGAGCATTATTTTTTGAGAAATATGGCTTTGATGGAGGAAACTTTTGGAAGAATTGCTCACGCTCTTCGGGTGCTCAACACAAAGAACTATTTGCCAAGGGTTTAGAAGAATCACCCAAGATGAAAAAGTGGTATGAAAATTTGACAGAAGTAAGAACGAAGAAGGTAGCTGCGGAAGGAACAGGAATTACCGCAGTTGTTGACGATGAAGAACCGGATGCGAAAAAACCTAGACTTATAGTAAAATTCGGAACGAAGCCGTGACGCAACCTTTCCTTCCATTTTAAAAATATTTTCATATTTTATCAATTTTTTTAAAAGCACCGGTTGGTTGTAAATCCTTTACGTCGAAATTTTTGTCATTTTCTAGTGCTTTTACACAATTATGTTTTGTTGGTGTATAATGTTTTATACAAAAAAGTTTACCACAAGAACAATTTATCATAACTTTTGTTTTTTTTTTTACATTTGTAACATTTGTCGGTGTTAGTATTCATTTTAATTAATTATATATGAATTCCTTTTATTAAATACTTTTTTTTGAACTATTAAAAAAAAATGATTAATTTTTTAATTTAAACTCGTAAAAATTGAATTTAGATAAGAAATAGTTTATAAGTGTAACAAAGCTTATAAAAATGAGTAAGAATGTAGAAAAGTCTGATGCTATCTCTGATTTAGAAGCCAAGAAAAAAACTTGCGAAGATGAGATATCTAAAGCGGAAGAGTTAGCTCAAAAGTCAAAATCAACTTTTGACGAAATTGATTCATCTTTGGAATTGGCCAAAAAAGAGGCTAAAGCAATGGTTTTGGACGCTTCAAAAGTTTTTGATGCTGCCCAAAAAGTTTTTGATACAGTTAAAGCTAAATCAAAAGAACATACTACTCCATTAACAGAGAAGCATGATGTTGCGAAGACAGAAAAGGCTAAATATAAGAAGCATTTGAGTGCTCTAAATAAGAAATTGAAAGTTATAAAGAGAGACTTGACTGCAGCCAAAAAGACTACAACCAAAACTGAAAAAGCGGAAGAAAAAACGACACACAAGGATATGTCTAACCCTGGAGAAGGATCGGTTTCAGAAAACGCGAAACCAGTTGATGCGGATGAGGCGAACAATGCTCCCGAAAGTGATAGTCCTCATAGTGTAGTTAAAAATTCTATACCAATTTTCCTCGGAGAAGCTGTCGGAGACATTGCTACGGACACTGTGAAAACAGTTCAAGCTAAATAAATTTACTTTAAAGTAAATAAATATATTTAAATAATTTAGATATAGTTAAATTATTTAAATATAATTACAGCCAAAAGCAAAAAGCAAAAAGCAAAAAAAACAAAAAAACAAAAAAAACAGAAAAAACAGAAAAAACAAACAAAAAACAAACAAAAAACAGAAAAAAAAGACAAAAAACAAACAAAAAACAAAAAACAAAAAGAAAACAAGTAATGCGACCACATTATTATTCATAATGTGCCGGGTCCCAAGTCCGGAATAATAAAGCTGCAGAGGGGATAGTTAAAAATATATTTTTAAATACATGTTTTGATATATTATCGACAATACAATTGTATATTTGAGAGAGTAAAACAGGATCAACCGAAAAGAAAGATGGAACTGCACGTACTAGATACTGTAGATGTGATCTGTTTTAAACAATCTCTCAAAAATATAAGTATATGCAGATAATAAATAAATGGATTTATATATTTTTTTTATAATTTGAGTTTTTTTAAAATAAAAATTTATAATTGATACAATATGATGAATAATATGTCAATATTGTGGGATATTTTTAATATTATATCAATAAGGATAATAAATTATTTTTACAATTTTGAAAATTATGAAAAAAGAATAGGATATTATCTAAAGAATATATTAGTTAATGGTGGTCCAATCGCAATAAAAATAGGTCAATGTATTTCTAGTCGAACTGATATTTTACCATTAGAAATATGTATTATTCTTTCAGAATTAACAAATGACGTAAAATATTCTTATGATTGTAATTCATATTTTAAAAAAAAATTATCAGATTCAGATTTAGATATTGATAATTGTACAAGAATCGGTTCCGGAACTATTGCTGTAGTATATAGAACTAAAGTAGATAATCGCGATGTAGTAATAAAAATAAAACGTCCGAATATTGAATATGAAATTGAAAGATCTTTTCGTATAATATATTTTTGTTTTATGATTTATTCCTTAAATTCAATTGATATTCCTGAAAAACTAGTTCGATTAAAAAATACATTGTTAAAACAAACGGATTTTATCAACGAGTGTAACGAATTACATTATTTTTATAATATATATAAAAGTTCTTCTGAAGTAATAGTTCCGAAACCATATATAGAATATTGTTCTAAAGATATTGTAACCATGAGCTATATAGATGGTATTACACTTGACAAATTATCAATTGAGAAGAAGAAGGTAATAGGCAAATCACTTTGGAAATTTGCTTTTGAGTCATGTTTTATTCACGGAAAATATCATTCCGATTTGCACAAAGGTAATTTACTAGTAACAAATGATGAAAAACTATGTATTTTGGATTATGGATTAACTGGTAAATTATCGGGTTTTCACAAATCTATAATTTTTAATTATAATGCTCATTTATTTAAAAAACAGTGGCGAATGGCTGCAAAAATATATGTTAATAAAATGGTTGTGAAAAGTTGTTTATGTACTGAATCGAAGTGTAAATTTATTGATGAAGTAGAAAAAATATTGAAAGCATGTTTATCCCAACCTGTTCCTAATATGATAGAAAGTGTTTATCAATTAGAAAAATGTTCAAAAAAAAATAAAACAAAATTTAATAATAATTATTGTGATTTTGAATTAGCTTTTTCTACTTTAACATCAACATTATATGGTTTAAATTGTGTCAATATTTTTGATTTTGATCATTAATCAATTTAGGTATTAAATCTTTTCTGTGTGTGTATAATTTATATGTTACGATTGCATCAATCGCCGCATAATAAATATGATTATCATCAAGATTATCAAACATCCATTTTTTATACATATAAAACGTACCATGTGGTTTTTGAAATGTAATATTATTATTATTTGTTAAAAGACTTGCATTTTTTTTTAAAGATTTATTGTTATACATCGGTTGTATATCAATATAATTACTTGTATTTAATTTTAAGTGTTCTAGGTCATTTTTTGCTCCATATAAAATAAGTTTTTTTTGTAGTAAAAATGGTTTATGAATACGATGATATCTCTTGTAATCAAAAATTAAAACTGTTTTGTCATCTGCAATCTGTATCATAGAAGGGTAGTCTCCCTTATTTGAGAATCCTTCGCTATCAACAGCTAAAATGTAATTATTTAGTTTTTTCAAATAATCTACATTATTAATATATATTTTATATTCGTTATCTATTATTGTTTTCCCCCATTCAATATAGTTATTTGTGGTACTATACATTTGTTGATTTCTAAGATTCTTATCGTTAATCATATTCTTAATTAAATATGAAATTTCAGGACTTGTGATACAACGTAATGCTGCAAGTTGTTTTGCTTCTTTTTTCCCGAGTCCAGTGTCTTTATATATGTATAAACAAATATCTGCTTTAAGAATATTTTGAATATTTTTATTTAAAATTTGTATTTCACATTCATAATATTGATTTTTAGTTTCAACCTGATTAAATTTTATTTTTTTAATTAAATTAGCATATTGACAAATTTGATTCAATATTTGACAACTGGTATGGTTGTTTTTTTCCATTTTTATCTAAAAATTAAAAACAAAATAATTATTACAACTACTTACTTTTTGTATTTGTTTTTGTACAACTATTTACTTTTTGTATTTTGTTTTTTGTACTATTTACTTTTTGTATTTGTTTTTTGTATAATTCGGTTTTATAAATCGATATACTAATCATTTTTATATAGTTGTATAATTAGTATAATAAGTATAATTATAAGTATTGTGTGTATGTGTTGTGTTGTATTGATGGTATTTACTAACGCGC
>Ga0181420_1000241_pt1 | contig 22044 bp, 36 predicted proteins | sample 43SPOviralmetaG_FD_130145 | JGI IMG/M metagenome (GOLD analysis project Ga0181420, IMG submission 130145) | Marine viral communities from the oligotrophic San Pedro Time Series (SPOT) site, San Pedro Channel, CA, USA - 43 SPOT_SRF_2013-05-22 | ecosystem: Environmental > Aquatic > Marine > Strait... | reverse complement strand
GAGATGGGTTGGGTGGGTGTACTATCATTTTCTAAGCCTAATGAGATTTGTAAAAATAGGAACAAAACGGGAACATTTCCAAGGCACAAAAAACCGATTTTGTCAATAGACCTGCGACAATTTGCCATGCGACATAATGTCGCACCCCCTGTGGGGGGTGGTAGGATTTTTTTAACCCCCACCCAGAAAAAACAAATTGCTACTTCTATTATATAGAGACCTCAAAAAATTTTAGCAAAATTTCAGCCTTAATTAAATTTTCGCGGGCCGGCCTTAACTTTGATGTGCCCCTCGGCCTAGTAAAAAAGAAGAATGGGACGCTATGTATGTCGAAGCTTTATAACCCTGAGGTATCCCATCCTTTACAGGAGACATGTTGCACAAGGCAACACACGATTATTATACCTTAAGACATCTTGTAAAACAACCCCTAACCTGTTATACTACTTAATATGCCAAAAGATGCTAAAATCAAAGTGCCAGGCTCTAACGTGCTATTAACACCACGTCAAGAGTTGTTTTGTCACGAGTTCTTAAAAGATTTGAACGCTACGGGTGCAGCTATTCGTGCTGGCTATTCGAAGAATAATGCCAGTAAGAATGCGTACATGCTAACGAAAGATCCAAACATTTCAGAACGTCTTGCCGAATTAAAGGCTGAACAGACAAAGCGCACTAAAATTGAAGCGGACGATATATTACGCCGCTTAGTGCGTATCTCCGAAAAGACTGAACAAGAAGGAGATTACAATGCGGCGATCCGCTCTTTAGAATTATTAGGTAAACATCAGGCAATGTGGACAGACAAGTCAATTAATGAAACAACAGTCAAAAATGCGTTTGCAACAGGTAACTCTGAAGAAGACGTGCAGAGAGATATTGAACGTCTTAAGAAGATTGCTGCCCCCAAACTTAAACTAGTAGAAAACGAATAAGGAATAATATTATGGCAGGCCCACTAAGAAATAAAAATGGTAAATTAATTGGCCCAAACGTGGTCAAAGAAGAATTAAAAAAGAAAAATAAAGAAATTAAAGACGATAAAAGAAGTTACGTTCCAGCTTCAGAAGCAGACACTCCTGAAGGTGACGCGGGTATGAAAAATACAACAGAAAAAGCAGCGGCTTTAAACAAAGAAGGTCGTAAAGGTTTTAAAGCAGATACTCCAGCTCCAAATGCTATGGATTCATACGGCGCTCAATTGAAAGCATTATTATCTAATAAAGATAAACTTGTAGGAATTGACAGTGGAGATGGTAGAAATAAATACCAAGTTCAAATTAATAAACTAAAGAAAAGAATGAAAGACGATGGTTTTAAATTTAATTCTTTATTAAGAGACGTTAAAAAACAAGAAAAAGAAGGTAAATTTGACAGAGGCGCTGAAGGTAAAGCTAAAAATAAACTTCGTGCTAAAATACAATCTGAAAAAGTTGGTGGAAGCCGAGGTAGATAATGTCAAATAATACAACAAATGACAAAACATCCGATCCTGCTGATGCAGTAAAAAAATTAGTCTTAGGTAAAGCAGATGAAGTAGCATCTAATATACCAGGTTATACTAAAATAAAAAATGTAACTAAAAAAATAAAAGACGCTGGTTTTTCAGTAGATGTAGGTAAAAATAAAATTGGCATCTCATACAGTAAAAAATTTTAATGCCAACTATTACAGTAACAGGAGATATAAGTATGGTCTTAATACCATTACTAAATGAATACGATCCATCACTACCGCTAACTGATCCTTATTCTCAGTTAGCTTTGTGGGGTGGAACACCGTATGTCATTAACCAGTGAAGATAGAGACGCAGCCACAAGGCTAGCAATATACCAAGCACGAGACGATCTGTTAGCATTTATTATGCTAATGAATCCTAGTTTTAGTGTAGGGCCACATCATAGAGTTTTATGCGATCAATTGATGCGCATTGAAAATGGAGATATAGATCGTTTAATGATCTTTATATCACCACGTTCTAGTAAATCATTAATATCATCTACATACTTTCCAGCGTGGGTACTGGGACGTAATCCGTATTGGCAAGAAATTGCCGTGTCTCACAGTGATGACTTAGCTACAAGATTTGGTCGTGCTATTCGTGACATCATAAACACAGATGCATACGCATCTATATTTCCAAAAGTTAATATTCGTAAGGACAACCGTGCGGCAAACTCTTGGGCACTAGAACATGAGAAGAAACAGGCAGGTTCATTCCTTGCAGCTGGTTCAGGCTCAGGTATTGCAGGTTTTGGTGCCCATCTTGCGATCATTGATGACCCTATATCAGAGCAAGATGCATTCTCTAAAACAAGAAGAGATAGTTTAAATGAGTGGTATTCCTCTGGTTTACGTACAAGACTTATGCCTGGTGGTAAAGTTGTTATAGTTATGACAAGATGGCATGAAGATGACCTAGCGGGGCACTTACTAAAGCTAGAAGACAACTCACCCATGTCAGATAAATGGGAAGTGGTCAGCATACCTGCCCTAAATACTACAGAATCTTTAGAAAAACTAGAAGAAGGCCGCGAAAAACTTATAGAACAAGGATATTTGTCCCAAGATTTTACTACTTTAGACCTTGGTGAGTCATTTTGGCCTGCATCTGACCTAAAAGACGGGTTTTGTTGGACAACTGAAGACATAATTAGGACTAAAAACAACACACCTTCGTTTAAATTTGATGCATTGTATGGACAAGCGCCATCTTCAGAGTCTGGGAATATTATTAAGATAGAATACTGGCAAGATTGGACAAAAGATGAACCACCTGATTGTGATTATATTATACAATCTTGGGATACCGCATTTTCTACAAGAAATACCGCAGATTACTCTGCTATAACAACATGGGGTGTATTTTCAGATGGTATATCACCACCAAATTTAATATTATTAGGTGCAGAACGTGGTAGATGGGATTATCCGACACTTAGAGAGAAAGCAGTAAAAAAATGGACAGAGCATAAAGCAGATTCTATTTTAATTGAGAAAAAAGCATCAGGTCAATCATTAATACAAGATTTGCGGTTAGCAGGTTTGCCTATATTTGAATTTAATCCTGATAAAGATAAGATTACAAGAGCCTATACTATAACAGGTTTATTTCACAATGGTAGAATATATGCGCCATTTAAAAAAGATTGGGCTATGGATGTTATTGATGAAGCAAGAGCATTTCCAACAGGTAGTCATGATGATTATATGGATACAATTTCACAAGCTTTATTATGGATGCGTAATGGTGGATATGTTTCTAATAGTGCGGATACATGGCTTGACAGTCAAGAAGAAAACATATATAATAGACAACGCAAACGTTACTACTAACAGGCGACAATAAGGATACATATGGCCGTTGAGAAAAGAATACAATTAGAAGATGACATTGGAGTACAACTACCTGAAGATGGTGCAATGGATTCTAATATGGAAGTTACATTAGAAGACCAACAAGAAATAGCTGCTGCAGAAGCTATGGGTATGATACCACAAGAAGATGGTATGGAATTAGAAATAGAAGATCATGAAGCTAATTTAGCTGACATGTTAGATGATCAAGAATTAAATCTTATAGCAATGGAATTATCAGAATCATTTCAAAATGATAAAGATTCTAGAGAAGACTATGACAGCATTGCAGAAGAAGGTGTTACACTATTAGGTTTACAAGATGAAAATGGTGATGAACCTTTTCCAGGAGCATGTGGTGCAACGCATCCAGCTTTAACACAAGCAGTTGTAAAGTTTCAAGCAAAAGCATATAAAGAATTATTCCCTACAGAAGGGCCAGTACGTACACGTATTATTGGAGCACAAACTCCACAAAAAACAGAACAAGCAAATCGAGTTAGACATTTTTTAAATTACCAAACACAATTACAAATGCCAGAGTATGGCCCAGAGTTAGATCGTTTATTATTCTATGTTGGGTTATATGGTTCTGCATTTAAAAAAACATATTGGGATGCAACATTACAAAGACCACGTACTCAATATGTTAAAGCACAAGATTTTTATATAGACTATTATGCATCTGATTTAGAAACAGCAGAACGTTTTACACACACGTATTCAATGTCACAAAATGAAATACGTAAATATCAAATAGCAGGAATGTTTAAAGATACAGAAGTTATGGATTCTCCAATGGATGGAGAGTCTAATGCTGAAGAAACAGCTAATGAAGCTGTTGGTGTATCTAGACCTTCTATGCAAAAAGATCGTGTGGAAATATTAGAGATGCATGTTAATTTAGATTTACCTGGATTTGAAGATGAGAATGGTATTGCATTACCTTACATTGTTCACATGACAGATGATAATACAATTTTAGCTATTAGAAGAAACTGGAATCAAGATGATCAAGCAAGAAAGAAAAAACATTTCTTCACTCACTTTACAATGATTCCAGGATTAGGTTTTTACGGATATGGTTATCTACATTTAATTGGTGGATTAACTAAAACAGCTACGTCCTCTATGCGTCAATTAATTGACGCTGGTACCTTTGCGAACTTGCCAGGTGGTTTCAAGGCACACGGTCTTCGTGTCCTTGCACCTGACGAGCCTATTGCACCAGGTGAATGGAGAGAAGTAAATAGTCCTGCGGGCGATCTTGGTAAAGCGTTACAACCATTACCATTTAAAGAACCATCTGGAACTTTATTTAATTTAATGCAATACGTCGTGAACACGGCAAAAGAGTTTGCAGACTCTAGTGATCATATTGTAGACAATGCATCTAATTATGGGCCAGTTGGTACAACTATGGCATTGTTAGAACAATCATCTAAGATGTTTAGCGCTGTGCACAAACGTTTGCATTCAGCCCAATCTAAAGACTTACGTATTTTAGCAAGATTAGATCATGAGTATCTACCTGATATGTATCCATACGAAGTTGCAGGGGGTGCACAGCAAGTTTTCAAACAAGACTTTAATTTAAAATCAATTGATGTAGTTCCAGTAACTGATCCTAATATGCCTAGTGAGTCACATAGGATTGCAAAAATAAATGCAATTATGTCCATAGCTCAACAACAACCTGCATCATATAACATGGAACAAATTGGAATGGAATTATTTCAAGCAATGGGAATTGATGAACCACAAAGATATTTAAAGAAAAAGCAACAACCTATTAGTGCTGATCCTATAACAGAGAATATGGCAGTAATGAAAGGGGCACCTTTACAAGCTAAACCTGAACAAAATCATGATGCGCATTTAGTAACTCATGCTTTAATTTTACAAAATAAAACGTATCAAGGTAATCAGCAAATGATGCAATTATTAACATCACACATACAAGATCACATGGCATTAAAATACAGACAAGAAATGATGCAGATGATTCAAAATCCACAGATGCAACAAGCACTTATGTCAGGACAGCCACTACCTCCTGAAATGGAAAATCAAGTAGCATTAATGGCAGCTAACGCGGCAGATCAAGTTAATCAATTAGATATAGAAAAAGAAAAAATCTTATCTGGTGAGAAAGACAAAGAAGATCCTGTAAGCAAACAAATAGAATTACAACAAATGGAACTAGATCTTAAACGTCAAGTTCACATGGATAAGATTGCATTAGAAGAATCTAAAATGATTATTGATGATGAAAATAAAGATGAAGATCGTATGCTCAAAGCAGAACAAATGAATATGAAGTTTGCTGGAGATGTAGCAAGAGATGCTAAGAAAACAGTAAGCATAGCAATGAAAGGTATAAATAAAAATGTCTAAAGATTGTGGATGTGAACAAGGTAATAGAAACGGTAAGAGGCCATAATGGCAAAAAAGGGATTATACGCTAACATACATGCTAAGAGAAAGCGTGGAGGTAAAATGAAAAAGAAAGGTGCAAAAGGAGCACCTACTGCTGCTAATTTTAAAAGAGCAAAACAAACTGCAAAGAAAAAATATGGCAAAAAAGAAAAAAAGTAAATCTACAGTTAATAAAGCAGGTAATTACACAAAACCTGGATTGCGTAAAAGAATTTTTAATCGTATCAAAGCACAAGCTTCACACGGAACTGCGGCAGGTAAGTGGTCAGCTAGAAAAGCACAAGCTATGGCTAAAGCTTATAAAAAAGCAGGTGGTGGATATAAATCATAATGGGTTTAGCTAAATCACAAAAGAGTTTAAAAGATTGGGGAAAACAAAAATGGCGAACTAAATCTGGTAAAAAATCTAGTAAAACTGGAGAACGTTATTTACCTGAGAAAGCTATTAAAGCCCTAACTTCTAAAGAATATGCGGCTACTACTAGAGCAAAAAGAAAAGCTAAGAAAAAAGGAAAGCAGCATAGTAAACAACCTAAGAAGATAGCAAATAAAACTAGAAAATATAGAACATAGAAAGGACTACATTATGCCACAAGGAAAAGGAACATACGGAAGTAAAAAAGGAAGACCACCTAAAAAGAAAAAAGGTAAAAAAGTAAAAGGTAAACTAAACAAATTAGACATGAATAAAGATGGTAAAATTACTAAAGAAGATTTTGCTATGTTAAGAGGTAAAAAGAAAAAGAAAAAATAATGGCAAAGAAAAAGACTGCAGCATGGCAACGTAAAGAAGGTAAAGATCCTAAAGGCGGATTAAACGCTAAAGGTGTTCGTTCTTATCGTAAAGCCAATCCAGGTTCTAAACTTAAAACTGCAGTCACAACTAAACCATCTAAATTAAAGAAAGGTTCTAAAGCTGCCAAAAGACGTAAGTCATTTTGTGCTAGAATGGAAGGTATGAAGAAAAGACGTACTTCAGCTAAAACAGCAAGAGATCCTAATTCTAGAATAAATAAGTCCTTGCGTAAATGGAACTGTTAGGTTATAATGTCAAAGCAGAAAAGAAATTACAGAAAAGAATACGATAACTACCACTCTACTGATAAGCAAAAGAAAAGACGAGCTAGTCGTAATAAAGCTAATAAGTTAAAAGGTAGGAAAGGTATGGATGTTGATCATAAGGATGGTAATCCTTTAAACAATAAATCTAGTAATCTAGTTGTAAAATCTAAAAAAGCAAACAGATCATTTAAACGTAACAAAAAGGCACAGAAAGCATGAAGAAATTATTAGTATTATTAATGTTGGTAACTTTAGCATCACCAGTTTTAGCAGATTCCACAAATGATAACAACGCACAAACAAACACTTCTGGAAGTAATACTCAGATAACAGGTGGATATACAGCCACTACTACAAATAATAATGATGGACAAACTAATACAACAACAACTACAAATACTACTAGTAATTCAACAACAGGTTCTGATATACCTGTAGGTTCCGCAAATGCCCCCTCTTACTCAGCAATGAGTCAAGATGTATGTTCAATGGGTGTTAGTGGCTCTATATCTACATTAGGTGTAGGTATCTCGGGGGGCAAACATGTCAGGGATTTAAACTGTGAACGTATTAAGCTTAGTAAGGTACTTTTTGATTATGGCATGAAAGTGGCAGCTGTGTCAATTTTGTGTCAAGATGAGCGAGTTTTTTCAGCAATGGCTCATGCAGGTACTCCTTGTCCATTTGAAGGAAAAATAGGGAAAGAAGCTTTAGAGCAATGGAATAAATATGATATTGAAAGACCAGACTATGATTCTTATGTAGCAAAATTAGATAGTCGTTCTAAGATTGATGAAGAACTAGAAGAAATAGCAAGGCAAGAAGAAGCTGAAAGACTTAGAAAAGAACAAGAAGCTTTAGCTAGAAAAATAGCAGAAGAGAAAGCAAAACTTGCAACTTTAAAAGAACAGGAAGAAGTAGATAATATGGTTATTGAAACAGACATAGAAACAAAAGAACAAAAAATAATTAACGTACACGGCGAATGATAAAAACTGTAGTTATAGCCTTTGTAGTGACATTATGTTTTTGTTGGTTTTTAAATTCTCAATTAACAAAATCAATGGAAGGTTTATATAATGTTCCGTCTAATAACATTATTATTCCTGATTAGTAGTTCCGTTTATGGAACAGAAGTTACTACAGGAAATCTATTAAATAACTCTACTTTTGGAACAGGCGATACTACAACTACAACTGGTTGGTCAACAAGTGGTGACGATGGTATTCATACTCACGGTGCTTGGAATGGATTTCCATATCAAACAGGTATGGATGATACTGGTGGTGTATTAGCATTTGAAGGACATGAGGAAGATAATGTATACCAAGATGTAGATTTAGTTGGTGATGGCCATTTAACACAACAAGAAATTAATCAAGGCTTTACCTCAAACATGGGGGCAGACGTATGGTTTTGGAACAATATAGAAAACACACTTACTCTTAAACAAACTGTTACAGGATCTGATGGTTCAGTATCTACACAAGTTAGAGAAATAACTGGCACCAGCACTACAGATGGTAATACGTTTAAAAATTATACAAATCAATACATTCAAGGTTCAAATACACAAACAGATATTACAATTAGAGCAGAGTTATTTAATGAAACTGCAGGCACAGCTTATGATAATTCTCATCGTGGGCCAGATGTGGATAACGTTACATTAGATGTAACGTATAATGAGATACCCCCTATTAATGAAGATGCACAAGACGTTATAGATAACATAGAAAATAATATACCTGACATACCAGAAGATTGGTATGATGATTCTTATGAATATATGCCCGAAGATGACTGGTCTTGGGGAGATGATTATGTTATAATAGAAGATGACTACATAGATGATTTCGAAGACTTCGAAGAGTTCGAGGAATATGATATGGAAGTAGAGTTTGAAGACTTTGATACAGTAGTTATTGAGGACTTTGAAGAGTTTGAAATTACTGAATTTGAAGAACCAGATTTTGAGTTTTTTGAAGACACTAATTTCGATATGGCACCACCAGAAGATTTTTTTGAAGAAGACTATGGTGATGTTGAGATAATAGAAGAAATATTTGAGGAGGAATTTGAAGAAGAGTTTACCGCTTTCTTAGAAGAATCTGGAATGGCTGAAGAATTTGAGGCATTTCTAGAAGAAGAAGGCATGACTGAGCAGGAGTTTTTTGAAGAGATAGCTGAGGAGGAGTTTAATGATGAACTTACTGAAGAATCTTTTGAAGAGATTGATGAGCCGATGGAAGAATTATCAGCGAACGAAGAAAGCGTATCGGAGGTTGCTGAGGATGAGACAGAGGCAATGGAGCCAGAACAAATGGAGGAACCCGCTTCAGAGAATAACGTAGCAAAAAATGACACAGAATCAAACGAGCCACAACAAGATGAACAAGAAGATGAACCCGATAGCAAAGGATCTGAGGACTCCGAAGTACAGGCAGAAGAAGATGGAGAGCAAGAAACTGTACAACAGGAAGAACGAGAAGTGGACTCTAAAGACGGGATTGCTACAAATGTTGCAAAGATAGACAGCAAAATTAACAAGAATTTAAAAATTGTTGCTAAACAAATTGCAAAAATAGTAAAACAAAATACTAAAAATCTCACGAAAGAAGAATTATTTTTTAAAAATAATAACGGATTAAACGCTTATGTTGATCAAGACTTTTATAAATCTAAAGATATTTATCAAAATAATTTTGATTTATTTGATGGTCAAATTGACTTAGGCGTTTATTCTATGGAAATTTATGTTACAGCATCTTTAGCTGAATACACAGGATCTGATCCTATTGAAAAAAGAATACAAAAATTAGATTTATTGTCTGGACAAAAAGCAGCAATTATGTTAGAATTAAAAATACTACGAGGAGAATAAATGAAAATAATAGAAAAATTATCAACTTATGCTGCATTGATTGGCGTTATAGGCGCAATCGGTGGGGGCTTCTATACCTGGGGCCAGTTTAATACTAGACTTGATGCAATAGAATCAGCACCATCTGTAGATTTATCACCATTAAAAGAAAAAGATAAAGAGCTTAATGCAAAAGTAGATAGTGCTTTGTTATATGCTAATGAGTATAAAGTAGACCTTATAGATAGAATTGCTAAAGTAGAAGAGCAAATTAAACCTACTGATTTAACTTCAGTATTTAAAGAGATTGGCAAAATTCGAGAACAAATAGCGATGCTACCAGAACCTGCTAATTTACAACCTATTCTAGAACAACTTCAAATGTTAGAAGAATATGGTTGGGAACTAGAAGAAGATGTTGAAGAGTTAAGTAAACAAGTAGCAATCGTTGCTAAAGAAAACGAATTACAAAGTATTCAAATAGAAGAAGTTAAAACTTTAAACAGCAATCCTTTAGGTGGTTAATGTCTTTTTTGGTAGCAAACTTACCGCCAACAAAAGTATATGTTAAAAAACAATATTTATATGATCACGAAAAAGGTCACGGAGAATTTGTAGAAGGTGTTTGGGTTAGCTGTAAATCTATCCAGGGTAGAGCGCTCTACTTTGAAACGTACTTGCCTACATACGGTGCTTTATATGATAAGCTCCCTATCAGTGCTTTTGTTAGTGAGCCTACTGATCTCGATCTTGAATTAGAAGAATTAGAGTTATGGGATGCATTTGATTACGGTTTAACTGTAATTGAAAAAGCATCTATCTCAGGTTGTAAAGCTAAATACTTAGCACCATCAAGACAATGGTATTCAGGAGAATATTTATTCACAATAGATAATTGTCATCCAGATAAAAATATGTTAAACACAGGTTATTCAGAAATACCTGAAGAACATAAATCATTTAATATTTTATTATTAGATAATAAACATTTTGCAGCACAACCGAACAATAGGGTTTTATTTTATGATAAATCACTATCTCCCTCTAAATTAGAGAAACCAGATTTTAAAGTGTCATCAATCGAATATAACGTAGAAACTGAAAGTAAATGGACTGCTGGAGATGATGATAAATATTTTTATGACCTACTTGAAAACAAGGACTAAATAGTATATAATAACCTTGACTGCCGAAAGGAGTCACTTAACATAACGCTTAGAAAGAGGTTATTATGAATTATATTAAACACCCTTATTTTGATTGGGAACCATTTAAACCATTTACGGTTGGTTTCGATTCTGTAATGGATAGACTATTAGAAATTAATACAGATAGTCCAAACTACCCACCATACAATATTAGAAAAATTGATGAACTAAAATCTAGTATAGAAATGGCCTTAGCAGGTTTTTCTAAAGAAGATATAGATATTAAATATTCTAATAATACTTTAATAATAAAATCAGTTAAACAACAAGATCCTAAAAATCAAAAAGTTGAAAACGTAGATCCTTTATTATACAGAGGTATTTCATCTAGAGCTTTTACTCGTTCATTTGCATTAGCAGATGATGTAGTAGTTAATAAGGCTAAACTAGAGAATGGTTTGTTAACGGTAGAGTTAGAGAAAATTGTACCAGAAGAAAAGAAACCAAAAACAATTAAAATAAACTAAACGGGTGGGGCATTAAACGTGCCCCCTCACTTCCACAGGAGATGACATGGATGCAAAATTATTAAGACAAGCTTTAGAGAAAGTTCTTGAAGAAGCTATTTTAGCAAATCAAACACAATTATTACAAGGTGTAGAAAATTACGCTGATTATAAATATATGTTAGGTATACAACATACTTTAACAGATATGAAAGACCGTGTTCGTACAGAACATAACAAACTATTAAAATCATTAGGAGGAGACAATGAATAAATTACCAACACCTCAAGGTTACAGATTACTTGTAAAACCTAGAGAAATAGAAGTTAAAACAAAAGGTGGCATTATTTTAGCCGATCAAACAAGAGAGGCACAAAAGTTTGCTGTAGTATGTTCTCAAGTTATATCTATGGGTTCAGATTGTTATCAAGATATGGAAAAATCTAAAAGCAAATGGTGCAAAACAGGTGATTGGATTCTTACAGGAAAGTATGTAGGACTTAAATTTATGTATGAAGGTGAAGAATATTCTATTATAAATGATGATGAAGTAGTAGCAACTATACCTGATCCAACAAAAATAGCACCAAAATAAACAAGACCCCTTGTATTATAAGCGTAATAAGTATATTATTACATAAATAGCGATTAACGCGGTTCGCAACCGAGGAGGATTACATGGAAGATGTAAAGAAAGACGAAACTATTGAAGATATCACAGATATCGAAGTAGAATTACCTAATGAAGATGAAGCTGTAGAAGAATCTACATCTAAATCTGAAGAGACAGTTAAAGAAGAAGCTGCTCCAGAAACCCAAGAATCTGCAGAAACTGAAGAAACGGAAGAAGATATAGAAACTTCTCCAGATCTTGAAGCGGATGATGAACAAGAAGATAAACCTCAGAGTAAAACTTATGGTAAAAGAGCTGAAAAAAGAATTAAACGGCTTATAAAACAAAAGAAAGAACTTGAGGAAGCATTAGCTAAAGCTGAGGGAGAACGTCAAGCTTTAACAAAAAATAATGAAGATCTTGTAAGTCGTAGTAAAGATTCCGAAGTCCAGGCTTTAGAAAGTTATGTTGACAAATTAGAAGCACAAGAATCACAAGCATTAGCAGCTTTACGAGTAGCTAAAGAAGCAGGTGATATTGAAGCTGAAATTAAGGCAACAGATATTCTAGCACAATCAAAAGCTGAAACACTTGTTGCAAAACAGTATAAAGCAAGAGCTGAGACACAGGCAAAATCTAGACAAGTTTCTACATCAGATACTAAAACACAACCAGCTAACGTTGAACCAACAGCAGCGCCCGATAGAAGGGCACTAGGTTGGCAAAAGCGAAATCAATGGTTTGGTGGTGGTACTAGATCTGACAAGGTGATGACCCAAGCTGCTATGATGATTCATAATGAATTACTAGAAGAAGGGATATCAGCTAAAGTAGATGCAGACGAATACTATAGTGAATTGGATGCAAGAGTGCGTGAAGAATTTCCTGAGAAATTTAAAAACATCTCTGCTAAAAAACCAACTACAGTTATTGGAGGTACGCGTGTAGCTCCTGGTAAACAAAAAGTTACATTGACCAAAACCGAAGTGGAGATGGCTGATAGACTAGGTGTGGACTACAAAGAATATGCGCGACAAAAACTACGCAATTTAAATGCGATATAAAGGAGTACTGATATATGACACAGGCTACTAAAACTACCCGAAAAACACGAGCTTCGGGAACTCGTAAAAAAACATGGTCGATCGCGGGCAAGCTCGATACGCCACAAGCTCCAGACGGAACTCAATATAGATGGGTACGTCATGAACTTTTAGGTGATAATCAAAATGCTAACGTTCACGGAAGATCACGTCAAGGTTATGAAATTGTTAAACCTGAGGAATTAGGAGATGATCATAACTATGACGTTTTAGATACTGGTAAACATGCGGGAACTGTTCGTTCTGGTGATTTGATCTTGATGAAAATTGATCAAGATATTGCGAAAGAAAGAAAAGAATATTTCCAGTCTTTAACAGATAGACAGGCTAAATCTGCTAAAAAGGACTTTACGTCCCAAGACAGCGCAATGGCTCCAGTTAGCCAAGACGGATCTTCATCAACTGTAACAGTTGGTGGTCAAAGATCAAAAGCAAACTTCGAGGACTAAAATTAATTGGTTCTTGATATAACCTTGGAAGGAAATTAAAATGGCAGGATATGGTCTAGAACCCGTAAAACATGCTGGCGGTGGCTTAAACCGTGTAAATAATTTCGCTGACGGAAATGGTTATCGAATAGCTGCAACTGCTCCAAGTGCATTTTTTGAAGGAGACCTAGTAACTTATAGTGCTGGTTTACTTGTAACAGATGTGGGAGCGGCTTCACCAGGCGCTGTAGTAGGCGTATTTTGGGGTGTAGAATATCAAGATAACTCTTCAGGCGAATTTAAATTTGCAAGATCAATCGCTAATGGCTTAGTAGCTAAAGACAAATATAAAGCATTTGTCTATGATGATCCATCAACTCTGTTTAAAATACAAGCAGATCAAGTTGGAACAGCAGTAGATGCTACAGCAGTCGGCGAGTTGGTACAAATTGTAGCTTCTCCAACAGGAAGTTCAATAACTCACAAATCAGGTCTAGTTGCTGATTCAAGCACTAGAGCTACAACTAATAGTTTTCCATTACAAGTTCTTGGCAGTGCCGAAGGCGATGGTACTTACACTGCAGTAGGAACTGTTATGGATATTTTAGTTAGAATCAATTCACATCAGCATGGCAACGGTGCCACTGGCGTGACTGGTATATAATAGAAAGGATAATATAATATGGCTATTTCAAGAGCACAGATCCTGAAGGAATTAACACCAGGTCTTCACGCGATATTCGGTAGCGAATATGGTAGATATGAAGATGAGCACGCGGTGTTGTTTGATTCAGAAACATCAAAAAGAGCGTTCGAAGAAGAAGTTCTTTTCCCTGGATTTGAGGAAGCTCAAATCAAAGGTGAAGGCGCATCTATTTCTTATGCAGAAGCAGGCGAAGGTTTTATCGCAAGATACAGCCACAATACAATTGCACTTGCATTCTCAATTACTGAGGAAGCGATGGAAGATAATCTTTATGACAAACTGTCTACAAGATTAACTAAGTCACTAGCAAGAGCGATGGCTTCAACTAAACAAACTACAGCATCAAACGTATATAACAATGCGTTTTCTAGTTCTTTCACAGGCGGAGACGGAGTATCTTTATTGAATGCTTCTCACCCGACTTCATCAGGAACTGTACAAAGTAATGTGTTGTCATCTAACTCAGATTTATCTGAAACTTCTTTAGAGCAATCACTAATTGATATTAGTGGATTTAAAGATGATAAAGGTGTACCCGCAGCTATTCAAGCGAAAACTTTGCACATTCCAAAAGAATTAGTTTTCACTGCTGAACGTCTAATGGCTTCTCCATACAGAACAAGCACAGCTGACAATGATATTAACGCTATCAAAAATTCAGGTATGATTCCTGGCGGTTACTATGTTAACCACAGATTCACTGATACTGATGCGTTCTTCATTAGAACTGATGCCCCTGACGGTATGAAGATGTTCACTAGAACTCCAATTTCAACTTCTATGGAAGGTGACTTTGAGACTGGTAACGTAAGATACAAAGCGAGAGAAAGATATAGCTTCGGCCATTCTGACTGGCGTGGTCTTTTCGGAACTCCAGGCGAGTAAATTTATTATTGGAGGGGCAAACGTCAGCTACTACTTTGCAACGCTGCCCCTTCAAACTATTTAGGATTAACTAATTATACCGACTGACCTAACAGACAATCGTAGAAGCGACGGTATAGTTTAACTACGAAGGATTAAAAATGGCTAACACCACATTTAACGGAGCGGTTCGATCAGAGAACGGTTTCAAAAAAGTTACAAAAAGTTCTACAGGAGCTTTTACTGACAACTCAACTTATTCAACAAATGCATCTGTTGGTGGAACATTAGATGTAACAGGAAGATCAACTTTAACTGGAAATACTGTAGCAACAACTGCAGGTACAGGTATAACAACTGGTACAGGCACAGTTTATGCGGCTTCAGTAATTAAAACAGGCGGTATTTTTCATACTAAAATTTTAATTGACTTAACAGGTTTAGCATCATCTGGCTCTGGTGACATTATTGGAAAAGCAGCAACTGCTAATTCTCATATTGGACAAATCACAGCAGCAGTAAATGGAACAGTTCTAGGCGGAAAATTAACTTGCTTAGAAGCTCCAGCAGGTGGAGATCCAGACATCAATTTATGGTATGCGGATGAAGCAACTGGTGCAGAAGATGCAGCAATTACAAGTTTAACAAACCAAGTGCAAATGTGTGACAGTGGTGATTTAGCTTTAAACAGCGTAATCAGTATTCCAACACCACCAGCAGCAGATAAATATATTTATATGGCAACTGGTGCAGCAACAGACGCTGATTATACAGCTGGAAAATTACTTATAGAATTTTTCGGTTATACTGCGTAACTAATTAACAAGGGGGGCAGCAATGTCCCCCAATTTTTAGGAAAATAAAATGACTTTTTCAACAGACGTAAAAGCTACCAGAGCAACAGGTAATGCAACCATCTTTGGTGGACGAACTAGACTTAGAGGTGTCATTGTAGTAAGTGATGGTGGCGGAGCAGGCTCCGTTCTTTTACGAGATAATGATGACAATACTATAATACAATTTGATATACCAAACGGTGATGTATTTGCTTTTAATTTACCAACAGATGGTGTTGTATTTCCTGACGGAATGAAAGCACATAGTTTGACAAATGTAACATCAATAACTGTTTTTAGAGATTAAGTATGGAAGAAGCTAATATTAAAGATAAGTTAGCTATTGTAGAACTTAGAGGTGAAATAAAATTATTACGCCAAGAAGTTGATACAGTAAAAAATAATCATATTTGGCATTTACAAAAATCTATAGATGGTATTAATAAAATACTATGGACTGTAGGTTTTATGGTACTGGCCCAATTTATATGGGTTATTAAAACAGCCCTTATAGGATAGGAGAACGTTATGGCTACTTCAGGTACTCATACATTTGAATTAGATACTTCAGAAATAATTGAAGAAGCTTATGAAAGATGTGGATTACAAACTAAAAGTGGTTTTGAATTAAAAACAGCTAGACGTTCTCTTAATCTATTATTAACTAAGTGGGTTAACGATGGTGTAAATTTATTTACATTAGATTTAACAACCACTGATATGACTAAAGATCAAGATAATATTACATTATCTTCGTTACAATACTTAGATATTATAGATGCAGCTATACGTGACACCAATGCAGATCCAGATATAGATGTTGCAATGGAGCGTATTAGTATGTCAGAATATTTAAGTTATCCAACTAAAACAACTTCAGGCAAACCAACTCATTATGCTATAGAAAGAAATAGTCAATACACATCATCAGGTTCAGCAACTCATAAAGTTTATTTATGGCCTGTACCAGATCAAACATATTATCAACTACTATCATGGACTGTGCGTTACCCACAAGATGTGAGTTCAACATATACACAAAATCCAGATATACCTAGAAGATATTTACCTGCTTTAATTAGTGGGCTAGCTGTTGAGTTAGCCAACAAAAGACCAGCAGAAGTTGACATTAATAGAAGACAAGAATTAAAAGCATATTATGAACAAGATTGGGAAAAAGCTCGTGAAGAAGATAGAGAACGAGCAAGTTTCTTTATCCAACCTAAAGTACGTGGATATGCATAATGGCTCGAAGATCTAGCGGCAAACGCGCATTTTTAATTGACGATCGTTTTGGTCGAAAAATTAGATATAAAGATGCAAGAACAGAATGGAATGGACTACGTGTTCATAAAAAAGATTACGAAAGTAAACAACCTCAATTAGATCCAGTAATGCCTGGCCCTGATGCGGGGGCACTCCATCATCCTAGACCTGACAACGATCAAGATTTAACAAAAGTACGTTTAGGCCCTTTACATGGAAAATTCCAAGCAGTTATATCTTTACAATTTAATCCAAATGTAATAATTAACACTGGTGAAGATTCTGATGGATTATCAGTAACTGCCTCTCAAGGTACACCATCATATACAGCACAAACTAATCTATCTGGAATAGCAAGCACATCTGCACAAGGTACTATAGCAGCAACAGCCATAACCAACCCTACAGGAATAGCAGCTACTTCTGGTCAAGGGGGGCCACAATTTAATTTAGCTGATAATGTACCAGGACAAGCAGGTACTTCAGCGCAAGGTTCATTAATCTTTAGTGCTACGGAAAACATAGCTGGTATTGGTTCAACATCAGCTCAAGGTACAGTTAACCCTCAACTAGTTGTAGCAGTTGGTGGGTTGCAAATGACTGCTAGTCGTGGTACAATAACATTCCAACAACCAGGATGGGGTAATAATCCATATGGTTTAGGAGCATGGAACGCTTAATATGGGATTAACTTACGTACAATTAAAACAAGGTATTCAGGATTGGACTGAAAATGACTCTACTGAATTTACAACAGCAACAGGATCAGGTAAAGCACCTCTAGATTTTTGTATAGAATTAGCTGAAAATAGGTTGATGAGAGAAGCCGATATAAACAATTTTAGAAAAACTACAACATTTACTTTATCAGCTAATACTAACGTATCTGCTATACCTCAAGATGTGTATATTACTAGATACATGAAAAATTCTACAGGAGAGTTTTTAGAAGAAAAAGATGATACTTTTATTAGAGAGTATACTCAAAATAGTGCTACTACAGGAACAGTAAAATATTATGGATATAGCAATTCTGGTACAGCTTACACATCCTCAAATAGACACGTAAATTACCTATTTGGAGCAACTCCAAGTGTTGACACTTTGATTGAAATAGGTTATACTTATAAGCCATTAGGGTTAAGTAGTTCCAATGCAAATACGTATATTGGTGACTATGCTCCTGATGTAATATTGTATGCAAGTGTTTTAGAAGCTTGTTACTTTATGAAAGAAACGCCTGATCAAGTGCAGAGGTTTCAAGGATTGTACGATAGATCTTTACAATCTTTCTTAGCACAAGAAATGGCAAGAAAACGAACTGACGAGTTCAAACAAGGTGAAATAAAAGGATAAGATTATGGCAGGATTAACATCAGCACTTTGCAGCACTTTTAAAAAGGAGCTATTAGAAGGAGATCATGACTTCAATAATGGAGCTGATGCTTTTAAGCTAGCCTTATTTAAAGCTAACGCAAGTATTACAGGTACGCATGGTGCAGCAACAACAAATTACTCAGATATGACTGGCAACTCAGACGAGCTAGCAAATGGTAATGGATATTCAACAGGTGGTAACACATTAACAAATGTAGACCCAAGTGTTTCAGGCACAACAGCAATTACAGATTTCGCAGATACTTCATTTACTTCTGCAACATTTACAACTAGAGGTTGTTTAATTTACAATTCAAACGATTCAAATTCAGCAGTAATGGTAATTGATTTTGGAGGAGACTACACAGTAACAGGTGGTACTTTTACAATAGCATTTCCAGCAGCTGATGCATCAAATGCAATTATTAGAATTGCGTAAGGAATAAACTATGGCATCATCATGGAGTAATTTAGGTCTAAGGTTAATGGCCACAGGGGAGAACGACGGAACCTGGGGGGCACAAACTAATGACAACATGAATCGTGTTGAAGATGCTATTAGTGGATATGCAACTGTTGCCATATCAGGAAATACAACTTTAACTTTTACTACACAACCAACATCTTATGCAGATGAAAATGGTCGTAATAAAGTTTTAGTATTTACAGGCACACCAGGCGCAACCGCAACAATAACACTACCTGATATTGAAGCAAACTATTTTGTACAAAATGATACAGATTCTAGTTTGATTTTTCAGTCAGGATCAAACGCAGTCACCTATACTTTAGTATCAGGTAGAGATGCAGCAATTTATATCGATGGTTCGGATGAAGTACACAATGCTTTAGCGAACTTAGACGTAACAACTATTAACGGGATTGATCCTGCTAATAGTGCAACAAAGGGATTTGCCACAGCAATGGCAATCGCTTTATAATTTAGGAGGAATAAAATATGGCAGATTCAGCAAGTGTATCTATGACAGCTACAGTATTGCCTGATGAGATTGCTAAAACAATTAGTGGTTCAGTAACATTAGCACCAGCTGATGCAAACGACAAGTGGTATTACAAGTTAACAGCTTGTACAACTACAAGCACTGATTTAATAGCAGGATATTTCACAGACTATACTGCAGTAGATGATGATACAGCACCAACAGCAGTTGCTACAGCCGACAAAATTAAATTCATATTTATCAAGAACACAAGCACAGCAGATGGTATGATTGTATGTTTTGACGGTGGAACAGCAGCTCATGACTTAGTAGACGGAGTATTTATCGGAGCAGGCGAGTCCTGGTATGGTAGATTACCAAACACTACAGTAGCTAATCTACATGCTATTAGTGCTGATTTAGGCGGAACAGGTGACGCAACAGTTAACTGTATCGTAGCAGCTTTAATAGATGATGTAGCATAAGGTAGGGAAATATGGCTCAAGATTTTGAAGGCAAAGGCTTTCCCGTATCAACTACCAATGTACAACTTAGATTTGCGGATAGTGATGATGCAATCGTAGGAATACGATTAGCTAACATTCTCACTTCTCAAGTTACTGCAGACGTGTTTTTACAGCATAACGGCTCTAACATTTATTTAGTTAAAGGTGCCCCCATTCCTGTGGGCGGTGCTTTGGAACTGATTGATGCGGGCTCCAAAGTTGTAATGATGAGTGGCGATAGACTAGTAGCAGTATGTAATACAGCTAATGGTTTAGATGCTTGGGTAACAAGTGTAGATTCAATAAGTACATAAGGATAAATAAATGGCATACGTCGGAACACCAATAGATACTACAAATACTTTTCAATCACTAACTGGAGATAGATTTGATGGAGATGGAAGTGCGGTAGCATTTACATTATCCACAGCACCAGCTAGCACATTAGATATTGAAGTATTTGTTGGAAACGTAAGACAAGACCCAAATAGTGCATACACTGTAAGCGGTACAACATTAACATTTACTGGCGCTCCTCCTAGCGGCACAAACAATATTTATGTTGTTCATCAAGCAAAAGCTGTAGGAACTATTGACCCTCCTGCAACGGAGACTATAGCAAAAACTTTTAGTGGTGGTGTTACATTATCTGGAACTACAACTCACTCTGGTGCTTTGAATGTAACAGGTGCTTTTAATTCTGTTGGTATAGATGATAACGGTGATGCAACAACTATGACAATAGATACATCTGAAAATGTAAATATTGGTGATGCAACTAATAGAGGATTTGGCCCAGTTCAAATGGGCAATGCAAGTACTGCACAAGCATATTTACAAATGTTAAGTAGCACAGCAGGAAATATACATTTTGGTGATGCTACAAGTGGTGATGCTAGATTTATAGGTTCTATTGTTTATAGACACGATACAAACTTAATGAAATTTCAAACTAATGGTGCTACAGGTTTACAAATTGATAGCACAGGTGCAGTAACCAAACCACTACAGCCCGCCGCATCTTATAGAGGTGATGCTGAAGCTAATCTTACAGGAGATGGAACACAAAAAACAATAGGTGTTACTTCTGGTGCAGGTGTAACTGAATTATGGGATAATAATGCAGATTTAAGTGGTGGAACATTTACAGCACCAGTAACAGGAAAATATTTAATAACAGGACAGGTGTTTATAGAAGATATAGCATCTAACCACGATAATATGTTAGTAATAATGGAGACAAGTAATCGTTCGTATTACATTGCTCTTAATATTAGCACATTAGGTCGTGCATCAGCAAGTTCTTTTGGATTTCCATTTTGTGCAGTAGCAGATATGGATGCAAATGATACACACGTTTTAAAACTTTCAGTTTCTGGTGGTAGTAAAGTCATAGACATGGTTGACCTATTCACTTGTCAAGTAACGTTGTTGGGTTAATGATGAAACAATCAACTTTAAAAGGAGTAAAATAAAATGGCAACACATACTAAAACAATAAGTCTAACTGACTTACAACAAAAAATATTATCTAACGATTTGTACAATGACACAGATAATGCAGGGCTAGATGATTGGATTCAAACGGCAGTAAATGGTAAAATTAATAATTGTTGGAAAAGATTTCAATCAGAATGGACAACAAAGTTAATGGATGATGCTTCATTCACAGACGCTATTCCAAGTAACCAAGCTGACTTTGTAGCTTTAGTTACAGCAAGAAGTGATTACAAAAATCGTAAGGCTAGAGACGATGCATAGAGGGATAACACATGAGTAAAACAACAATACCAGCAGGGGGGCTTTCATCAGCTTCGGTTACTACAGCTAAAATAGCAGATGATGCGGTAGAAAATACGAAACTGGATTTAACTTCTGATTATGCATTTAGCGGCACAATTACTGGCGCAGGGGGCGGTAAACTTTTGCAGGTGCAAAGTGTTAATTTTACTTCTGGTGTAACATCAGTTACCTCAGACGATTTTACAGCAACAGAAGTCACAGACCAAATTACACCAAGTGCAACT
>Ga0181420_1000235_pt1 | contig 22341 bp, 41 predicted proteins | sample 43SPOviralmetaG_FD_130145 | JGI IMG/M metagenome (GOLD analysis project Ga0181420, IMG submission 130145) | Marine viral communities from the oligotrophic San Pedro Time Series (SPOT) site, San Pedro Channel, CA, USA - 43 SPOT_SRF_2013-05-22 | ecosystem: Environmental > Aquatic > Marine > Strait... | reverse complement strand
TGCTTCCTCCTTAAATACAACAAACAATACAATCCAAGCTACAAGCCCTATCATATTGATAAACCAGATATTAAATAACCATATCATATAGTTGTTTGTAAAAATACTCCAGGTCAATAAACCGGTAAAGAATAAACCCGCTGTTGTAAATCCAGATATTGATATGGCCGATATTGCTTCAATAGTTTTGTTTTTCAATTTAAACTCCTTTTGTTTTTTATTTTGTTTTTTCAATATATAAATATATACAAATATTGACTATTAAAAACCGATGGCCCAAAATAAAGTATTTGTGAGCCCTATGGCGGGACCTGACGCGACAAAGCCCTAAGCGAAGTCAATAAGGGCTTTGTTTGTTTTTGTTCCCTATTCCATAGCCCCCTCCTCAATTTCCTTTAATCTTTCCGACTGTGCAAGTTCCATTTTCATTAATTCTTTATATACAGGAAGGTGGGTTAGCGTCTTATCTCCATTGATTATTTCCTCAACCATTTCACCTGTAGGATTCAAGTCACAAATAAATTTTTTCACAATTATTATTTGTATTGAACTTTTTTTCGGATTTGCCCATTTTGTCAATATTGTATTTTTATTCATATTAACCCCTTTTGTTTATTGTTTGTTTTTTTGATATTTAAATATACAAGCCAGGCAACATTAAAAAACCGATAGCTCAACCTAACATTCAATCACTACCTAACATGCACCCCAGCGGGCTCGCCCTGCTTTGCGAGTACCGCGGCGCGGGTTATCTGTCGGGGCGAACACGGCGGCGCCGGAGAGCGTGTGGGGGATAGGTAAATTTACAAAGGATTTTACAAAAACCCAAGGAAAAAGTTACAAGGAAATTACGTAAGGAAATTGTAAAGAATTCCTTGTTTTTCTGTTGAGAAGTTTGTATATTTATATATAACAAAAAGGGATATAATCCCAAAAACAAAAAAGGAGGCCATAATGGCTAAAGTACAAAAAGACAATAAACTCATCAAACTTCAAAAAGAACAAGATGAGATCAATTCCAAATCCAAAACCCCTCTATTATCTGAGATGGTTTTATTTATTCAAAAGAATGGACCGACAACGGTCAATCAACTACTTAATCATTTTGAGGGAGATTGCCCTAAAAAGATTAGGAAGGTATTTCAAAAACAGGGATTGAAAAGAGGGGCCCTCTCAGCCATTAAGGTTGATGGATTGCACTTGACTATCAACACCCAAACTGGAAAATCAATCTACCAGGTCAAATAAGACAAAGGGCCCTCAGGAAACTGGGGGCCTTTCTGTGTAGATATGAAATTGCGAACCCTATGGCGGCCGACCGGCGCAGGGTCTTATCTTGAGCCTGTATCGTCCTGGCACGCTAAAAAGCCTGTAAGATCAAATATTGTTGATGTTACAGGCAATTCAGTTATATATGATAATTAGTCAATACCGACAAACAAGCCATTATCGTTTTCATCGTAATAATCGGTTGTATCTTTAATCTCCTTTGGATCTTCGATACAAACGTAACCCTCGTCGGCCGAGACATATAGATATATTTTCTTATAGTCCACAGAATTGATATGTTCCATAACCCTGGAGGCTACATTGGCTAAATCAATTAATTCCCAATCTTCGCCTTTGGATATCATATCATAATGTACAAATGATCCATTGGAATAACCGATAACGGATTCGGCTCCATTATTACTACAAATTTTTTCAACAAATTTGTATATGTCATTTAGAATCTGGATACTCATAATAACTCCTTTTATTGTTTTTTTGTTGTTTAAATATACAAACAGCAGGACTTAAACAAACCGTTGTCGGTTTAACCACTCTCTCTGTAAGAAATGCGGGAGATTAGGTCTTTGCGAGCCCTATGGCGGGACCTCGCGACCTCCGGACCCTTGGACTCACGCGAGGAGCCTGCAAGATGGGCTTTGCAGATCCGACCGCGGAGGGACGGGCCAGGCGCAGGAATCGAGCTGCTCTTATTTCTCACTGATGTCTCGCGAGGACTCGACGTCGTAATCTCAGCGAGGCTACGCGAAACGTCAACATGCACACACGCGACTCTCGCGCAGTTATCTTTCAAGAGTTGTAAGTGTTAATCGGGGTTATGTTATTTTAGAGCGTGAGAGTGTCAGTGAGCAATTGGTAATAATTGCAAAGTGGGAAGCTATCTAGTCTTCAGTATCTTGGGTGTACTGATTATCTATAGCTCTTATCTTCTTAGCGGATTCTTCAATCTCTTCAGGTGAGACCCTATGGGGTGTGTAGTTAGAAGTATCCTTTGCAAGGTCTTCATCCATCCTAGTCCTCATATCTTCAACATTTTCTCTAACAATAATTCTTCCGGATTCTTTAATCTGAAATTCATATTGACCTGTTTTCTTATTAAACTCCATAGAACAAGAGCGTAGCTTCTTTTTTCTTTTGGTTACTATAGCCTTTGGATTCATCATGGTAATTTAGTCCTTTATTTGGTATGTTCGTTATATGTAATAATAAGGGTGAACAAGGAGTATGGTTATTTATATCAAAAAGGAATCTGAATATAAGTTCCCAGTCCACCCTATAAAAGCTTTGGAGGCCCATAATTAAATGAGCCCCCGTACAATACAATCCATGTTAGCCAATAACATAGATGGCTGATCTACCATTTCTGGTTTGTGATGCCCCGCCTGTTGCCTTCCTTGCAAGTACCCTTACCTTCTTGAGTGCCTTTGCTCTATCATCTTTATCCATATCCTTTTGAATTAGATTCAGATGAGTTGCAATACCCTCTGCGTTAGTACCTTTAGATCCAGCAGCCTTTACAAATTCAACAACCTGTGACTGTAATGAAGGAGTGCGTTTTGTTGCTTCCTTCTTAGTAGCAGGTGTAGCCTTTGTAGCTTTGTTTGCTTGTGTTTTAGTAGCCATTATTAGTGACCTCCCTAGTTATGATCTTTCGATCGTTGTTTGATTTACTATGTTTCATATTTCCTAACAAATTGATAACCATATTTTCAATTACCTATCAATTATTATATATAAAATTAACATCCATTGCTCATAGTTAAACCGTTGTCATTAAATCTTTTTTATCGATAACCTTTTGACATCCTGTACAAATATATGCCCATCTATCCAGTTCTAATTCGCAATCACAAGAATCACAAGTATATGCCCTATACGTAATTCCCGTGTTGCTATAATTACTTTCATTTGAACAGCAATCCATAGTACCTGGTTCATCACAACAAGGCTCTCCCTCATTGTATTTTGTTTCTGCTTCGATGGCTTCTAATATGTTTCCCATTATCATTTCCTCCTATGCAAAGTATGGTATGTAAACAATCAGTGTCCCGAAGTACATTGTATATGTAGCCGGTGGCTGATTGTCATCATCCCTTGTTAATATATCCTTGAGAGTTACCATCCCTGGTTGAACCCCCGAGTGTGTTGTGGCTGGTAATTCCTTAGCCAAGTATCTAAAGTTTTCCCCTTCAATATTATCCACGTGCTTAGCAATATCCCATTTATCATATTCAAATCTGAGAACGTGAACCCCAGCACAATCATATAATTCAGTATGCTGATATCCTTTAAATTCAATACCGAATGACTCAATTGGTTTTACCCAACAATCATCAATATATCTTTTTAATTCCTTATTCATAAAATCCCTTTATTTGTTTTATTGTTAAATAAATATAGTATCCCTATCACTTAGTTAAACCGTTGTCTACTCCCTCTAACAATCCATTCAATTTGTTTTCCAAGCTCATGGCTGCATCCTCGGTAGCCTTGTCAGCTTCCCCGTGGTCTTGCATATCCTCGTAGATCCCTACATTCCAATCCTTGAATACCTCAAGTTCCCTGTTATTTAAATATATCGATTTGCCCTGGTATATGATTTCCATATTCTATATCCTCTCTTTAACTATTTGTTTATATTTATCCCTAAAATCTTTGAGGTCATCCATATCATAGATGTATTTGAAAGCCGAAGTCCTTTCATCATACATATCATCTTCTGGTTCGTAACTTTCTAATGCATCCTTTATAATCTTAAGTTCCAATAGATTCAGTTCCACACATCTGTGTATATGGCAATCGCAATCGAATAGATCTTTTTTCCTATTAATATAATTCCATAACCTTTTTAACCTAGTAACCATATTATCTCCTTATTTGTTTTTTAATATAAATAAATATAAAAACCAGGTAACTTAATTAAACCGTTGTCTATTTATCCCAATAGGCCATCATTTCATTATGAGTATCTTCCCAATCCTCATCAGCCCCTTTAGGTCCATTGTAAGCCTTCTTCATTTCCGGACTTGATAATACCTTTGAACAATAATCCTTCATGTCAAAAGCGTAGCAAGCTTGAGTAAATGTATGTAATAAATCCGGGAAATAATCGTAGTATGAATCATCTCCCCCTATCCCATCTTTAGCTTCCTCGATTATATATTCCCCAGTCTCTTTAATCCATTTTGTAAATGATTCTTTCCTGCCTCTTAATTCAATATATGTGGCGTGAAGTTCTGGTTCTTCCCAACAATCATAAATTTCCCCTCGCTTCTTTCTAGCTTCAAATATTTTCTTGAGATAGTGTTCGGCTTGTTCTTCATTGAATCCCATATCACTAATAACTTGGTCACATTCAAATCCATCGTATACAATCCTGTGATTAGTATTCTCAAATACTGGGTATTCCCCATGATGGTTACTAACGATACATACGGTAAAGTAATCATCTAAGATAACGTAATTCCCATTGTTATCAATACTCCCTACATCTTTTTCGTGTTTCCTATTTGTCATATTAACTCCTATTTGTTTTTTTAATTAAATAAATATAACAACCGGGTAACTTTTATCAACCGTTGTCGTGGAGTTCTTCAATCAGTATTCCATTTAAATGATCTATCTCGTGTTGTATGATTCGAGCCTCGTACCCAAAAAAATCTGCAGTGATGACACCCGCCTCTTTGGTTTCGTGCTCAATGGTTATGTGATTATATCTGGTAATCTTAAATACTTTGTTGGGAATTGATAAACAACCTTCTCCTAATGTTACCTTCTCATCACTCTTATGAATAATCTTAGCATTAGCATAGAATTGCCACTTACCTTTAATAAGGGCTGTGAATACATGCTCGGTCATTCCTACTTGGTTACCTGCAAATCCAACTGCCCCTTTCCTTTGATGGATAGTTTTAGTTAAGAGCCGGGTGAATGCTACCCCTATCTTATTCCTTGGAACTATGATAGCCTTCTGGGCTAATGCTTTCTTATTTTTAACAACCCTGCGTTTCATCTACCTTTCCAACTCCCATCATCAACTTGATTGGCCAGCAATTCTGATTCCGTTGGGTGGGGCGAGCCCTTTGGGGACCCCGTGTCCTGTTCAGCCTTTAATTGCTTGATTCGATTCCTTGTGTCCTCGATTGCCGCGTTATATCTGGCAAAATTATTCTTTAGCTTCTTAGCCATTGTATTCGATGCTTTGGCCACGTATTCCTCCTTCGTTATATGTATGTTTCATGTTACGGATTGTTGTGTGAATGAAATCCTTAAAATCATCTACGTATGATAGATCCCTTGCCCCTACCGAGAATGGCATTTCCTTATCTAAGGCCCAAAACTCAGTGGGTGTATATGGGTTATCTTCATCATACAACGTAGTCCATTTCCAATCATACATTGTTAGTACTGCCCCTGTCCTGTGTTTGAAAATATATTCACCGGATACTTTATATCCATCCGATTCAATAGGCTTCCCAAATACCAGGACCAAGTCAGCAGGCTTTACAGTTATATCATCCATCTTGGAAGTGCCACCTATTTCGGTGTATGGCTTATCTTCCCATTCCAACTTTTGAAATTCTGACATATTTACTCCTTGTTTGTTTTTCAATTAAATAAATTTAGTATCCCTAATACTATTTTGAACCGTTGTCCAATTTGAGGTTTCTTAACAATATGTTTGCCATTACTTTGATACATTGAGCCAGTGCCCTTGTAACATTCATGATATCATATATGTCATCAAAATCAATGTGCAACATGATTTGTTTGAAGTAATCCCTTTCCGCTTCATTCTCAGGCATGTGGTCTACCACAATATCAATATCCCGGTGAAAATTATCCATTAGAAACCCTCCACTTGATTGAGCATTCAAAATTATTGTACGGGATAAACCCTTGAGAATCCCCTTTATTCATGAATCCCCTAATAACTTTTTCCAAATCCATCCTTGAATTTTCCGATTGGTTAGCAAAGCTTTTAATCCCTTGATGCTTTATACTAATTGCCCTTCCGTTTATCTCAAGATTTATATCCTCTTTAATATACCTATCACCATTGCCTGGGTCATTGTATTCTTCAAGATTCTTAAACGTTAATGCCATGTTAACTCCTTTGTTTATTTGTTATGTTATATAAATATAACAACCATTAAACTCAGTTAAACCGTTGTCGTGGCGTTTTATTTCCAAGTACCATCTCTAAGTTTTACCTGGATTCCTTGTGCATACATAATAGCATCTAACTTATCATCAAAATCTTCTACAAAGGTTTCACCTGTATCACTAACCCAAAAACCTATCCAAAAATTATCGGAGAAGAAGTAGCCACCTGAAACGCCCTGGTTATATTTATCTTGGTAAGAGTGTTGAGCTATTCTGTTGAGAAAAGCTTCAGCATCTGGTCCGCCTAATATGTTCCGTGTATTTATCCTCATCTTATTTCCTCGTTGTTGTTTTTATCTATAGCCTCAGGTGAAGAGGTCAATCGCAATAATATTACCAAACGGTTTGATTTCCATCCACAAGTTAATCTGCAGACAGTGACAATCTACTGTCTTCACCTTCAACTAATATATAAGGAGGAGCTAACACACCTGGTAAAAGGAGCCAGCCTGTAAAGGCGTGACTAAACCCAGCTGGGATAACCCTTTCGAGATATCCACTCCTCCTAATCTTTAAACCTTCCTTTTATAAACCAATTCTTTATCCTGCGTTTATATATTAATACTAAGAGACGAAACAATGAATTAGCCCTGTATAGCCCGGCCCTAGTACCATATCTAAAATTACCACCTCTTGGTCCCCAACGTTTTTTATAATCCTGTCTCCTAATCTTGGCCATCGTCTGTAGAAGATCCAATCCATGCCCCGTCAAATTGTTGGGACAAGTTGTTTGATAGTTCAATCAGATGAATATTACATAGCTTAACTGAAACGTATTTAATGTAGGGATTCATTCGGGTAAGTGTTAATACCCTACTATCTTCACATAATGCATCACAACCTTTCCAATTACAAACCGTCTGATGCTTGGGTTGAGCCCCACAACTAGTGCAGTGTTTATCCTCCATAGTTACCTCTCTCGTATATATATTTAACTAATAAATCTTTATTCCAATTCTCTGTCTGTCCAGTATAGTGCCCATGAACATTAGATACCTTGTGCCCTTTCGGGTTAGCCCCACCAATTAATGCATCAATGTACAATTCAAATGTACCACGTGATGAATCATAAGGGGTTATATGTGCAAGCTCCATTGAACTGGGATCAGCTTCAGCTTCGGTTAAAGATTCAAAGTCATCTAAATCCAATTTACGATAAGTATGAAAGTACTTGATATTATCCTCTTCCATATCTTCGTGTATTTCCAGGATGTGGCCTTTGTAAAACCAGTGGTCTGTTAATACCATGTTGTGCTCCTTTTGTTTTTCAATTAAATAAATTTAACAACCGGTAGTCATTTTTAAACCGCCAGCTGTTTTAATTGTATCGAGAAACTTGTTAGCTTTCTCTTGCAATCTTTTTGCTTTGATGTTCTCTTGTGATACTTTACAATGCTCATCAACAGAACAACTCATACACCATGCGGGAGAAAAGATCATAACCCCACTACCCAGGTCGTCCCTGCAGATAGTACACTTGTTATCTGCAGGTTTTGTTAAGTCAGTATTAGTTAGCATGTGCCCAAGGGTCCAAGTCAGGGTTTGGAATCATTTGCCAGCTTATGTGATTGGTCATCAAAACATTATCACTAAGTGTTTTAATTATCTTGAGTGCACCTTCACAGTCGTTTTTCTTCATTAGCTTTTTAACAATAGCTTCTGTTGCCTTATCTAAGCTAGCAAAGTATACTGTTGCATGCCTTTGTCTATTTGATTCGGCCCTAAGATTCCAGAACATCAACTGCTGGTTATCAACCTTATCACGGGGCTTTAAACTCTCAATCCCGTGTGCATCAGCTATGCCAGCAAAATTCCAATCGTCTCTACCGAATATGTCAGCAAAGGTATGGGGATTTTGCTTATTAAAGACTCGCTTTGGTTTATCCATAGTGTTACCTCATTATTCATTAACTAACATCGAAATACTTCATACAAGTTCTAAGCAAATGATCGTAGTCTCCCATCATAGCCTCTTGGGTGAACTTATCTATTTCTTGTTTATCAATATTAGCACGACGGGCTGCTTTTGAACATGATCCAAGCACCATAAATGCATTGCCATCGTTGCCGCTTAATTGAACTTCAACACCGAACTTATTTGTTTCTACTGTTTCTGACATAGTGACCTCCTATTAGTTTATGTCGTTATTATTGGGAACTTCAGTTATTAACTCTAGGTTCCAAGTCCCATCGAACCTAATTCCTACAACTTTTAATCCTTGTGATTCCAGCTTTTTAATTGATTTGACCAGGTCGTTGCGGACAAAGTATCCACCTTTTGCCCCGCCTTCAAACTTATCAAGCCAGAATTGTTGGTCTCTATCTGCTTCCATTTAATTTACCTTACCCATCATACCCTTGGTGACGCCATAATTACGGCGGTCAAAGGCCTTGTTTATACGATTGGCAGTAGCCTTATCCTTGACAATTACAACCTCGGAACCCGTTTTGTGCCCCCACATTGGAACTGCCCCGTATTTGCCAGTACTACTACAACTAATACATTCCCTCAAATTCATTTGAATACGTTCGGGATGATTATCCTTACCGCATTTAGAACATTGTTCGTGAATCATAATATTTACCCTTTTGTTAATTCAATTATATAAAATTAACAACCAGTCAACTATTATAAACCGTTGTCTAAAACATCTTCGCCCATATCAATGTAGTGTTGTTTTACTTTGAGCCTTACACCTGGTTCAGTTGGTCTTTGATAAAGCTCTCTTAACAAGCTATCAAATTCACTTAGCATATCACCCATAGCTTCTATTTGAACATCTTTAGATGCAATAGCTGCATTCATATTATGAAATGCTTTGTTGGTATCACCCTCACCATAGGTGGTAACACACATATCAGCAATATCTCTTACATCATCTTTATAACTATATTCTTCAGTTGATTTTTCCTCTGACTGTTTTGTTTTCGCTTTCGCCATTTAAGGCCTCCTTTTTCTTTCGATTATACTCTGTATTGAATTGGTCCATCCAACTCGGTTTATTCCAAGATCCTCTTGGACCCCCAGTAAAAACCCACCAGGGTCCATACTCTTTAAAAAATTCTTTAGCTGTGGCTTCCCGCCATGTTTTATCTTGAACAATAGTACTCTTTGGTTTTATGCTGCGTTCTTTACTACCTGCCAATTCATTTTCCTTTCTCCTTAGTATACCCGTCAAACCAAGTTTTACCCGAGGTAGCGGGGTCATTACAATGCTTTTGTGCTTCAGCTAGGGTCAACCCCCTCTTGACAACTCGCTGATTACCGTTCTGTCTAAATCTTACAATTTTATAGGTCATGAATCCTCCGATACATATTTGCGAAGCCAATGGCGGACCACAAAGCAGTGAGGGCCAGTACCCTACAAGCGTTCCCAGATAATCTATTCATAGGAGATGCGGAGTCCCGTACTGGAATTATCTTTCGCCTTGTCTTATATGTGGTTGCCATTAGCATATTAATTAGGCCGTAGCCTGTTCACTTGCAATCATTGTCCCAGCATAGGCTTCAAGCTTTTGCCTTTGCTGTTGTTCAAATGATTTAGCCCTGTCAGTCAAGTTGTTCAAGACTGCATAACCATTTAGGTGTGTCTTTTCAAGTTTTGATAAGACTCCCTTTTTGTATGCCCTGTCCTGAGCCAAGTATATAAGGCGTTGGTCTTTATCAATTTTGAAGATTGATGTATCAGTATAATCTTCGTCCTTGATAATTGACTGGATGCCTTTGTAATACTTAGAGTACTCAACAACATTCAATGGACGATCGAGCGATTTTAATTGTTGCTCAATCTGATTGGCATTCATTGACATATCCGTAAGCTTAAGTAAGAAATTATCTAAGGCATTATCTATATTCCTGCCGAATTTATTTCTTAGCTTTACAAAGCCTTCCCTAGATGGCATTGTCATACCGTTAGTGCAAACAAGTCTTAATAAGAATTGTTTAGCATTGGTTAGCAAATGCCCCGTAGGGGAATTAAGCAATGAGAAACCCGATTCAATTATATCACCCTTTTTAATTTCAAGGTCCCTGTAGTCAAGGTCCCCGAATCTTGGTTGAGTAATATCTATTTCCATCATGTTGTCAGATAGCATGCCCCTTTTAAGTGTTGGCGAATGCTTTTGAATTTCCTTCAAAAACATTTCATTTGCCAACGGAATGAACATATCGTTTGCAACATTGACTACAACGCCATCACTTTTACGTGTAAATATTTGACATTGTTTATCCGATGTACGTGACAATTCTGTCACATTATGCTTAAGTAAATCCCAGTTGATTGATTTTGCGAATGGATCTGGAATATGCAACCTACGACATAAAGCTTTGAAAGCTTGCTGTGTCATTTGTTGTTCATTGCCTAACCATTGCAAATAACCTTCATCGGTTATATCCAACTGACTAAAGTCCACCGTGTGTGAGTCGTATTGAAAATCTGCCTTAGCAGTATCTATTAACTCTTTGTAATCGGTTGAACTTAGTGTGTTTACCGAAGCAAAGTCTAAATTGGAATATGTTTCCATTTGACCTCCCTGTTTGTGTTATTGTTATTTACCTTTTCCCAGCATCCCACCATAAGAAGTAGATGTGCCACCCACCCCTTTGTGTATGCTCATGTTTCGACCAACTGCTTTGCCGGATTGAAATCCATCCCTTGAGCTGGTACTGGACCTTCTGGCTTTACCCAGATGTTTCCATTTGTTGTCCATGTATTCCTGGACGGCCTTGTCACTATATATAACAAGTCCTTCAACGTTTTTATCTTCTTGTTTCATTTCATGTAATTGAGCTGCAAGTTGTTGACCAACCCCGACAGCTGAACCCATAAGAAATCCCCTACGGAATACTCCCCGTTTATCATAGCCATTATAATTTGACCATTCCCTTTGTTCGGCTGACCGTAATCGGGGGATAAGTTGTTCACAAGTAAAATGAACCATTGATACGTTTGCCCTTGTACCAATTATTGTTATATCCTTCCATCTGCCCCCTGAATGAGTAATGACCTTGCAAAGGTTATTGATAGCAACCTGGTTATATAAAATTGCAACCCAATTACCTTCAACTTTTTTCCAGGTATCCCGCATATTGAATCTTTCATCTTGAACTGCCCTTTCCTTTTCATCAATGTCAACATTGACATCATCCATAGAAAGGTTGTGTTTCATCAATAATTGTTGAGCCATCTTTGCAGCTGTTTCAGCTTCATGTTGAGTACCGCCATCTGCCATTTGCATTAGCTTAGCAATTCTTTCCAGTACTCGCTCTGTTGATTGTTTTTGTTCCATATTGACCTCCATATCAATATTGTTATTTTTTCAATAAATAAATATACAAACCCGTCAACTATATTGAACCGTTGTCTATTTATACCAGGATGTTACCTTAACTCTTTTGACCTCCTCCAGCAACCAGCCTCGATTGCTAGATCACGCCATTGACGTTTTAGTTTCCTTTGGTATTCCTGGCTTTTAAATTGAATTGTACCCGCTAAGGACATCCCTAATAAGACTCCTAATACAAATTCCATATTGTGCTCCTTTGTTATGTGGTTAGCCATTTTGTTTTGTAATGCCTTACAGCTATTTCTTTATATTTAGCTTCAATCATTATGTCAACATTGTGACCGTAAGTGTCTATATAATCATAGACCAAATTTGAATGTGCTTGTGGTTTGATTTTATCATTCTGCTGTTCAATAGCCATGCTTTCACTATAATGAACAACGGGTACAATATCGCCCCAAGTTTTAATTGCTAATTCTAAGGCTTCCCGTTCACTCTGGTTACCATCACAAAACCGATGATGATGATAATCAAAAACAATAGGAATACCTGTTCGGGTATAGATTCCATCGTATAAATCCTTTACTGAGTACATACTTGCTTTATCGTCGTTTTCGACCGTTAACCTTAATTTAACATTATCTGGTAACCTTTCAAAGTTTTTACAAAACCTATCCATTGCTGATTGCTTATCACCATAGGCGCCCCCCAGATGAATGTTTATCTTATTATATGGTGTACGGCTTAGGCCCATCATATCAAATTCATCGCCATGCATTGATAAGTCTGTGATACAGTTTTCAACAACATGTTCCTTGGGTGACGTTAATACATTGTAAGGACCTGGGTGAGAAGTTACCCTCACCCCGTGGGTTGTAGCCTTAACCCCCGCTGACCTTAAATAAGTTTTTATTTCATTAATATCTTTTAAGGCATTCCATTCGTATTCAGATTTCCAAGGGGCAATACCACTAGTCATACGATAGAAGTTATAACCATTGAGTATATTCCAATCCATTATCTTGTCTAAATCTTTTACATTTGCCAATGTCTTTTCACTGGCCATATCAACACCCTCTTTTTCAAAAGTACGTTTAATCATTGTTCGGCCCGTATAAACCCGAGGGTGGCCTTTGGGTTTGTTACCCCACTCTTGAGGGTAAGCTAGTTCCATATTAATGCAAGCATAACCTACCTTCAAGCTAGCATCTCCAATATTTCAGATATAACGTATATAATAAAAATTGCTAAAAGTACTTCAACCATAATTGTGCTTTCCTGTTTGTTTGTTGAATTAATATAGGAAAGCCGTATCAATTTGTTTGTGGCTCCGTATTACCACATCTTCATATTTAAATGGCTTATGGTTTATGGACATTAAAAAGTCAACCCTTTTAGTCCATCTAGGGGCCATTGTATCCCTAACTTGCCATATACCTGAATGGTCACCTGCATTTTCAATTATGATATAATCACCATAATCAAAAGGTCCACCCCACCTAGAAAGTAAATCCCTAGACAGAGCAACATACCTATGAGTATGGGCAGATACCGCATCTATAATAGTTCCATCGGCTGTTATTGTTGGTGTATCATCTGTTTCTTCTGGTCTTGGCCTATACATAGTAGCAGTAACAGTAGTTTCATAATGTGCCATACTTGCTAATCGTTCCCTTAACTCAACATTTTCCTCCCACATGCTATCAATTCTAAGTTGATAATCTTCCATATATCCCAAGCATACCATCGAGATAGTGATATAACCTAAACTAGAAATTAATAATGCGTAGAAAGCATTAATTTGATTGTTCATGGTTTCTCCTTTATTTATTGATTAAACAAATTTAAATACATTTTAACTATTTACAACCGTCAACTCCTGTGACTTAGGTCTCAGAAAGATTTTGTTGTTTTTTACCTATATATCAATATATGAAAATCATAGACAACTTTGTTAAGGATCGTAGACTACTTAATGATATGCAAGATTTATCAAATAAGGAGTTTTGGCACGAAGGCTATTCTTGGTGGCACAACAGTAGTCCAACTATTACCCTTAGACATAGATTGATAGATTATATGTGGCTACAGGGTAAGTTTGAATTACCTGAACCTTTAATTGGTTTTGAGCATTGGACGGGGATATATGATGCTGAAGAGAAGATAAGTTATCAAGATCATGTTGACCATTCACATTTTGAACATATACAAGCCGACAAAAAAGGAAGTAAGAAGTTTGCTTTAATTCACCATTATGATAAAGATGAAGGTTTATATAATGATACTGGGGAAATAGTATCACCATCAATAGGTTGTATCTATTATCCTATATTAAAACAAAAATGTAAAGGTGGTAAGCTTAGAATATATGATGCAGAACCAGGGGAACAGGCTTATGATGCACCTTTTGAAACCGTTGACCCTGTACCTAATAGATTAATTATATTTAACCCAGGAATTTTACATGCGGTAGAACAGGTAACTAAAGGGTCAAGGTTTGCAATAGCTATTAACCTTTGGTCTAAAGCTTTATCAACCACACAAATGAATGAAATGAGAGATGCACAATAATTTAGAAGCAGACTGGGGTGAAGTAGTTGTCTATAAACAGATCCCTTTTACATATCAAAACATAAGCCACCCATTTAGTTACAGCTTTAGATCTTCTAGAGCCTCTTACTATTTGAATGCTGAACTACCCAATCTGCTTCTAAAGAAATTAAACTTTGATAAGCCAGAATTTAAAAAGAACTGGCAAGATATAAGTACATTACTAAAACAGAATATTAGGTGGGCAACGTTAAAGGCGGTTGATTTTGATAGTGAATGGTCTCCTACCCTTTTATATGAAAACGTCAAGATTAAAAGAATTAAAGAGATTGAAGATATAAACGAAAGAGTTGATTATCTAAACCAATGTAAGATGCAACTGTTAAAGCTATATGATTATGGTTACTATTTTAAAGGCTTTGATGAGTATAATATATCAGTTGCCAATGATAGGCTTAAGATTATGGGTTGGGATAGTATTTGCCCCGTAGAGGTGAATAAAAGTTTTAAAGATTATTATCCTTGGGTTTGGGTATTATGAGGGTTTCTTTTTTTACTACATGCGGAGATAGGCTTAGACACCTAAAACAAACCTTACCAGAAAACATCGAATCTAATCTTGACCACAACAATGTTGAACACGTAGTGTTGGACTACGGGTCCACCGTTGGGTTCACAAAATACATTACATCTACTTTCCCTGAACATCTTGAATCGGGAAGACTCAAATGCTTTACTTTCCCCGCTAAATTCTTTTGGCATAATCATGCAAAAAATATGGCAGCTAAGTTAACAGATAAAAAGGCTGATGTTATTTGTTCAATAGATGCTGACAACTTTACAGGAGAGAGCAAGGACGGAGAATGCTTGGCCTCTTATATTTCAAGAGTATTCGGCGGGTATGATAATAATAATGTTAAAATGTTTATTAGAGCCTGCGGTTGGGATTACGTAGAAAATAATTGGGACAACAAAGCATTCAATGTTAGTAAATCTAAATATGCTTCAGCTAGTGGTAAGATTGCATTCAAACGAAAAGATTTCTTTGAGCTTCGGGGATTTAATGAGGATTTGAAAGGGCACTACTATGATGAAGAAGAAATATGGCGAAGAGCTATGATGTGTTGGAACTGGGAAAAGCATGACTTACCCGTAGAATATTCTAAATTCATTAATCACTCAAACCTTTTAAGGTTAAGCAACTTGGATCCTAATATTGTTGACTTAGATTCCTTAATGGAAGACAAAGCATTAGAATTTACAGTGAATGATTATATGGACGATGATATGGCTTTGCCCGTCTACCCTCAGGCGGCCAAGAATAAAAAGATCTTTGATAAGGTATTGAGAAATAAAGTAAAAGTACCCAATGGAAAAAAATGGGGTGCAGGAACTGCTAAAAGGATTAAATTGTGATATGAGAATGTTAATAACAGGTGGAACAGGTTTCGTTGGCTATAACCTGATTCAAAAATTAAAAGAACAAGGCCATGAGATATTTGCTTTTGATGACTTTAGTATTGCTACTAATAAAGTTGAAGGTATTGAATACCAAAGATATGATGTTTATCAAGACTTTCAATCATGGAAATGGGAATACGAAGATATTGATGTTATATTCCATTTAGCTGCAATCTCAAGAGTGCAACCTTCCTTCAGCGACCCTTGGTTAACTACTAAGAGTAATATTATGGGAACACAAGCAGTACTTGAGTTTGCTAAAAATATGGGATGCAAAGTAGTATATCCCGCTTCAAGTTCAAAACAAGGCGGGGAATTACTATCCCCTTATGCTTATAGTAAGTCACAGGGAGAAAACTTATGCCGCTTATATTTTGACCATTTTGGCGTCGAGAGTACTATAACAAGGTTCTTTAATGTCTACGGCCCAAAACAGCCCCAGACAGGCGAATTTGCAACCGTACTCGGTATCTGGGAGAAACAATATAAAGAAAGAAAGCCATTAACTATTGTTGGAGACGGTGAACAACGTAGAGACTTCACTCATGTTGAAGATATAGTTGAAGGGCTAATCTTAGCAGGGCAATTAGATAAAATGGATTGTAGTGAATTTGAATTGGGTACAGGTAAAAACTATTCGATTAATGAATTGGCTCAATTTTTTGGAGGCCCTACAGAATATATCCCTCAAAGAAAAGGGGAATACCCAGCTACCTTATGTAAAACCAAAGAGGCTCAAGAAATCTTGAACTGGGAGCCGAAGTGGAATATTAAAACCTATATTGACAATTTCAAATCAAATGGATCTGAATAGCTTTTACTCTATAATAAACGAAATACGTAACCTAAAGTATTATGCTAATTTTCATTTTTATTTTCATGGCGGGATACTTAATCATGGCAATAAGACTGAAGACATTGATGTTAAAATAGTTCCTCGCTCTGGTAATTGGGCACACATAGAAATTGAAAAAACCTTATTTGCTTTAAAAGAGCTGGACATTGAAGCTACCTTTATGGAAAAGGTATACACTTGGGATAAACCATTGAAGCCCACCCTAGAAGAGATTGATACTTTACCTGCAATAAGACAGGCAGTAATTGATAAAGACATTACAGAGTTATTAGAGTTCAATAAAACCCTAAATCCTATTTATCTTTATAAAGGTTCAATGACTTATTATGAAATAGGAAAGATGATTTGTTATAGAGCATCAGAATGGGCAATAGGTGGCCATAAGTATAATCAAAGCTTTAAAGACATGAGTCCCGAATTAAAGGAATGGTTACTTAGTAACTCAGGGGCTAAAGAGGCTAGGAAATATCACAATGATCTAATTGAGGATAGTGAAGTTATTAATATAGCACCTGTAGAATTAAGAGAATTATTAGAAAGAGTCCAATGTAATACTTGGGAAGAATTTAAAAATCAATATTGGAGGCCTTATAAATGACACCACAAGACGTAGCCAGAATAGCTCAAATTGCTATGGCTTTAGAACCACTACCTAACAAACAAGGATTGACTACAAGACTTGCAGATAAAGAAGAATCCCTGAAACTAGAATACTTTATTATAGGAGCTATCAATTCAGGTAATGCTATAAGAGAATTGATGTGGAGGCCAAAGCAAACCCCGTCTTATGACTTATTAGTAAAGTGTATAACTGAAAATCATAGGAATAGATCAGGCTTTAGAATCAATGGTGGTAGTCTTATGATGCTATGGCCAATCTTAATTACAATAAGAGACCATCAGCCTAAAGATATTATAGAACTTAAACAAAAACTAAGAGACCATTTATTTGAAACCGATTCAAATGATACCCTGTATTTTCAGAATGCTGATAACTGGGGCTTATCACTATGGGAAGGCCACCAAAAGCATTTAGTGTTAATGCAACTTGAACATGATTGCTTATATGATTATATAAAAGCTAGAGAGGGTGATTACTTTCATGATGAGATATTAAACGGCTACCCTACAGTTGAAGAGTTTTATATCGATATGAATCAACAGGAAGAGTATAGTCAAGAAATGGAAAGGCTATGGAGGACAAATAAATTTGAACAATTACCTGAAGGCCAGGTTGCAGACTTAATGGCTGTTACTGTATTCCTAGCTATGTACTTTGATGACTACAAAATAGTATGACTGAATTAATCGAAGAAAATGCCCATATACTAAAGGCTCTTGGCTGGCCAACAGAACACTATCGAGTATTTGGCGGAGGGATTATGTCAGCGCTGGGGTTAAAGCCTTGGAGAGATATAGACCTAATTGTTAGTGAAGACCTTTTTGAAATAATAAAAGAAGAGTTTGAGGGACAGTATTGGTATTCTGAAGAAACTCACCTACCTATACACTTTAATGATATACCGCTTGAAATAGGACGATTCCCTTTTGACTTAGAAAGAAACCACCCTGGTTTATATGATTTAAAAACGTTTTGGTCAGATTATATAATGTTTGAGGATATACCTTTCACATTAATGAGGCATACTCATGCCTATAAATTAAATAGAAAAAATTCGGAGTATGTCCAGGTTGAAGAAAAAGACCTGGAGCATATTAAGCTAATCGAAGACTATTTAGAATGGTCAAACTTTGGATATTAAAGTTTATAAGGGTTTGAGGTTAAATTATTCTCTTCTTGATAAACTGATTTCTTATCAGACTTAGGATGTACCCAACCCGATATAGCATATCGGTTCTTATTTAAAGTAGGAATAACCGGACTTACCCCGTGGTAATTATCATTACTACCAACTTCAAATAATGTTAGTGAATTAAAAACCGTTGGAGCAGTATCTAGTATATAACCATCAGGTCCATAAAACGTTAGATTACCCCCCCACGTTGGTCTCCAATCTTTAGTAAAATTAAGTACAAAGGCATATTTACCATTACTATCATCGGTATGAGGGGCAAGAAAATCATTAGCAGAAAACCTAGTCCATTGTAAACCTATTAGTTCAACTGGTTCCCCTACAATCTTAGTCATAGCAGCTTCAAATTCTCCATTTGGTCTAAATATACCATTTTCATGAGTATTACATATATAACAGTTACAGTTTGTTCCCGCTTCACCATGTACTCCGCCTTTGCCTGGATAGTTACCTTTCTGTTGAGAATAAGCATAACTAAACTTACCCTCCTTTAAAGACCTCATGGCTTCATACCACATTGAATCTCTTTCACCTTTATTTTCAGCCTGTATTTGAAATACTTCTCTTGTCATTGTTCTAGCAGTTTGGTCATTCCCTCCTACAGTTTCAGCAGATACAAAAGACCACCAATCCGAAGGTGAAGTAATAGCCATGAACTCATGAATTTGGTCAGCTAACCAACCCTCCAAAAAGTCCCTAGTAAATACAGCCCTACCTGTTTTAAAGTTTTCAGTAACTTCTTTATCGCCTTCTAGAAACCTTCTTTCTAAGCCATTAGTTACATTAAACTCTTCAGACTCAATAGCCTGTTGTACTCTTCCTTCATTTTGTTCACTTAATTTCTTTTCTGCCATTACTGGTCTCCATATTCATTGAATATACCATCAGTATCCTGATCATTAAATTCAAGGTTATAATTAAGGGTAGATTTGCCTGTAGCTTTCCAGGTTCTATCTTTCCATCTTTCAACTAATTCCCAATCATGAGAATAGCCTGCCTGTTCCCTTGTTTGCCAATATCCGTAAATATCTAGTAATTCTTTACTGTGCATGATAGAACTAGTGTCAATACGATACCTTTTAGGCTCTTTACATTTTAAAATCCTACCATCCCAATTCATATCAGTAAAGGCATAATCAACACCTTGCATTGCATTATATAAGTCCTCAATATGTGTGGGCTCAATAGTATTGTCGTTATCTAAATAGGTTATATACCGACCTGTTGCTAAATTCTTTAAGGCATAATTCCTGGGAATAGCCCCTCCCGCACCATAATTCTCTTCTAAGTTATACCATATAATATTTTCTTGTCCCCTAAACTCATCCCTCATAATCCTATCAATAACAGGGCAGCAATCACCAATTACAATAATCTCTAATTTTTTATAGGTTTGATTTAAAATACTACGGATTGCTTTAACTAAGTATCCCGCCCTTCCGTAGGTAGGTACAATGATTGAAACCAATTCAGTCTCCGGTTGATAAACCTTGTTGATGTAAGGATTGGCTTCAAAGTATTCAAAAGAGTTCCTGTTATCAACTTCATGCCCTGGAAATATTTCTTGTAAGTCTTTCAAATGCTCATTCCTTGCATTATCGGACAGTTGCCTAATTAGGGGTTTATATTTTTGCTGAGTCTGGTTATTGTGAAAATGTTGAAAGTAAAGTGGCTGTGGAATCTTTACTATTTCTACGCCTGCCTTTACTGTTCTAAGAATTAAGTCATAATCATCAACAACTTTATATTCATCATTATAGCCCCCAGCTTTTTCGTAAGCATCGGCTTTCCATACCCTTACATGATTAGGTACAGCAGTAATATCATTTAAAGTAGTAAAGTTTATATTAGGCGACCTGCATGCTAAAGTATAAGCGTTAGTATCATTATTCCAATACCAATAGTGAGCTCCAAATCCTTGACCCCAATGATCAGGATACCATCTATAGTCATTCATCTCAAAATTGGGCTCAACATAATCTGAATAAAAGAAGCCCGCCTCAGGATAAGCCTTTGCTGCTTGAGCAATAGTCTTTAATGCATTAGGGGCTAAATAATCATCATGGTCTAATTCCAAAAGGAATTTACCTGTTGATAAGCTACAACAAATCTTTTTAGTAAAACCCACATTATTGTCTGACCGCTTTTCACTAGCCCAGTATTTCTTATCAATGCCCTCACGTTTATAAGTGTAAGGCTTAACCCCCAGATGTTCTTTTTTAAATTCCATCAACAAAGGCCATACATGCTCCTCTGTTGAATCATCAAATACAACCCATTCCCAAATTCTATAGTTTTGAGCTTTTATATGCTCAAATACATTTCTTAAAACTTTAGGATCTGTATTAAAGGTTGATGTATAAATACTAAAAGAGTTAGTTCGAGGGTCTTTACCCTTACGAGTTAATCTCTCTTTTTGCATTAATCACCTTCACCTAGTTCAATCTCAAATTGATTATCAGGATCGTTATGATCCTCTAAATCTCTATCTCTTTCTAATAAGTTTCCGTCTTCATCATGTGTAATTTGATGTTCTTGAATGTCAGACACTACTGTTTTTCCCATGAACCAATCTCTTGTATCATTAGGTGAAGCATGTGAACCCAAGCATTTACCTTCTTGTTCTAAGACTGACCAAGTAGTTTTACCCCTACTAACTAACCTATGTGCATACATATAATGTGTAGCACAAAGCCCTCTAGTTTTTGCGGGATTATCACAACCTGGTACTAAACAAGAGCCTTTATCGTTTTGGCCTTCCATATTATTCTCCAATTAATTATATAAATATAACGAGAATAATATAATTCTTTATAGAACCTATTACAAGATTATTAGTGTTTTCTAATCCACGTGAAGATATAAATAACTAGAATGAAAAGGATTAGTAGAATTATTTGGTCCATAAAGTTAAGGGCAACTAACTGTATGGAGGTTGTTCTTGGGCTTATTGGTAGAGAGGTAAGGTTGTTAGTTGCCCTTAGTATAACCTAAGAGGTTTACTTAGGAACAGGCAATAGATTAATTGCCCTTTTAAAAGTAAAATTTTCCATGTTAGCAATCCTCATTGTAATCTTTGAGGGTGTTCTTGAAGCCTCTTTAGCTGTCATAAAAGCACAAAGCTCTTCCTCCAAGTTAACAAAGGCAAATAGCTCCATCTCATTGAACTTATATTTATCTACCTTGGTTATACCAATCTGTAGATTCCAATAATATGCGTGTGGAACTGTAATCTTTTTCCTAGCCTCTGATAGCCGATTAGAAGATTTAACCTGAATTCTTATCATGTGGCCACTTGTGGGGTGTGATGCGAATACATCAAAAGCTTGACTGTGAGGAACAAGAAAGGGTACATAACCCTCTCTAGCTATTTGATAGCAGGCGAAGTATTCAGCGGTATGTCCTCTATGCTTATTATCATTTGGCATATATAAATTCGGGGTACAAGGTTGGATTTTCTACAACATACTCAGGTAAGTCTAAATCATGTACAGTGTAAGGCTTATCAAGGACCCTACCGTAAGGATCAATGCCTTGCTTTACATTCTCTTCCATTTCTTCCCTAGTAATACCTGCTTTTTCAAAAGCTACAGATGCATCAGCAAGAGAATCCAATTTACTGGTTACAGATTCAAAGCCTCCTAAATAGCTAAAGTGCCAACCATTCCAAACCCTATTCATTTCAAATCGGCCATCTCTCAAGGATTGAGCCCCTAAACCAATCATATCTCTAACCGTACATACAACCGTGCCTTGCCATCTAAGGTCTCTACTTCTATCTAAATAATATAACCTTGAATCCATGTGAAGAACTGAAGGGCATATTACGCCATGTTCAAGTTCCATCATTAGATCACTCATAAAAGGTATCTCATCTACATCACTTAAAAATATTAAATCATCAAAGTCTAATTGACC
>Ga0181420_1000234_pt1 | contig 22346 bp, 36 predicted proteins | sample 43SPOviralmetaG_FD_130145 | JGI IMG/M metagenome (GOLD analysis project Ga0181420, IMG submission 130145) | Marine viral communities from the oligotrophic San Pedro Time Series (SPOT) site, San Pedro Channel, CA, USA - 43 SPOT_SRF_2013-05-22 | ecosystem: Environmental > Aquatic > Marine > Strait... | reverse complement strand
TTAGGGTCACATAAAATCACATCATAACATTTGTTTGGCAATGGGTGATAATCAAATGTTTCCTTACCACTTAGTATGTCAACAACCTTACCCATTAGTTTAACTTCATTAATGTTGGTTGTATCTGTATGCAGTATTTGGCAAATGTTTCTATGGGTATAATGCACCCAGTCATTTCCATTTCATAAGTGCCTTGATTAACTAAATGTTTAGTAGGCTTTATGTTTTCAAAGATTACACATTCAAATAATTTAATTAGTGGTATGCAATACAGTTTAAGGCCAGTATCAATGTAATAATAATCTGCCTTGCTTTTTAGTATGCCACTTTGATTGTCATTGGATTTTAATTCTATAAATATATTGCCAGTCTCTTTTGCTTTCTTATCGTACTTACATTCAACTTTCTTATTAGTCTCAGCTATATAAATATCATAGTCAGAAAACTCAGATGGTATTCTAGTAGCGGTTGGATATCTTTTTTGTATCATTAAACACAACCTGCTTTCAAATTCGTTACCAGTTTCTAAATCTCTATGAAATGTACTCACCTAATTTTTCCTATTGCTTTGGTTACATCTGGATTCTTTTTTAATATTGAATAAAAGATAAGACCTAACTCCATTGGATTATGAGCAAAGAATTGCCATATTTGTGTTTCTAAGTTTGCTACTACTGACTCCTCATCTTTATCGTCTGCTAATGGTTGACCATCAATAGTCAAATGTGCCTCTGATAACATGGCATGAATCAATTCATGTAAAATCGACTTTCCAATATTCTCATCATTTAAAGACTCAATACATTCAATAGTATTTGTCTTATCTATAAATTGTGCAAAAGCATCTGTAAGATTAGACTCAATAAAATTAGGCTCTAAAAATTTAATTTTTAAATCTAACCTACTGCCTAACTTAACTGACCTGCTTTTTCTTATATCCATTTACTAAGTCCTCAAATTTAACTTTCCCATTTGTTGCTTTTTCAATGTTGTCCATAAAATGCACTCTTGGTATTCTTAGACCCTCAACCCATCTGCGTATGGTTTGTCTGGGATTCTGCCCAGTTACCCCAAATTGGGTTGCAAGTTCTTGTAATGTAAGATTGTTGGTTTCTTTGTATTCTTTTAATAGCATATAATTCCTTACTTGATTTTTAGCCAAAAAGTCAATATCCAAATTGGCTATTTATGACTATCATGCGATTCTATGCAACATTGCAAGAAATAAGCAATATTATGATAAACATACAACTAAAAATTAATACTAAATATCCGTTGTAGTTTATGTATATTATGGTCTATATTGGCTACATTAGATAAACAGAAATAAGGTAAGAAAAAAAGATGATTAACCAGAATAGCATTAAAAATTTATTGCAACATAAGAACATAACGCAAAAATCTTTAGCTGAAAGTCTAGGATTAGACCCAATAAATTTTAATAAAATTGTAAATAATAAAAGAGGTATAGACCATGCACTTGCAAAAAAGATTGCAGAAATATTAAATGTCCAATGGTTTCAAGTTTATGAACCAATGAATACTGAAATAGAAATAAATGGTTCATTTGATGGCTCACAACAAGATAATTTAGTGCGTTTGTTTGACCCTATTATGGATAAAAAATATCCAAGCATAATATTAAAAAATTATATTGCTGATGTGCAAAACATTATAAGCATTATTGATAAAGGTAGTTGTGGTCTCTTTATAATGCTTAAAGACCAAATTGCTAATGAAATGACTCTTAATGGTATTTATTATGCAAAACTTAAAAATGGTTCAACCAAATTTATAGTTAAAATGTATAATGGCATTAGAGAAGTTAATCCAAGTGTATCCGTAGAAAAGAAAATATTAAGGCAAAAACCTAAATTAGAATACTGCATACCAGTTTCAAGAATTGATTATGATTGGGTTTGGCTTAATAATGGTGTTCCAAGTACAGAACCTTATCCATTTACTTTAGAATAACTAACTAAGGGTGTGGTCTATGCCACACCTCTTTGACCTGCTTTTCTAAAACCACCTTTTCTTTCAGTGTAATCTACATGACGTTCAGTAAAGCCAAATGGAATCCATTGACCTTTAGGTAAACAAAATAACCAGTATTGATTGGCAGTGTCCATTAACCTTTTTTCATCTGGGTAAATTTGCAGTGCCTCAATGTCCTCACCAACTAATTCATTTTTAATTTTTTGGAAATCTCGCCAGTCATTGCAAATTTCTTTATCATGTCTTTTGATTGCTATGTAAGTAGATTTGCCTAACCAATCTTTATTTTGAACCATTTTATCTGCATCAATACCTCTGTAAACATCAACTATATAAATATCATTATGATACTTCTCACCTCTTAAAGAATCCTCATACATATACTTTGCTTGTTGATGTGTAAGTGGCTTACCAATTAATTCAGTTCCTAATTTTTTAAAATAATTAATACGTTCTTTAATAGGTAAATCACGCAAATTATCTTTTGGTAATCTTTTAAATTTTTCCATATCTATTTTACCTTTCTGATATGTCTTTGAGTTGTGCAAATTTGCCATTTGCTAAATGAGTTGCCAGTTTTTTCATTAATTACTTTACTAGCCACTCGACCTACATCAGACATAATGGTTTTTTCTTTCCAGTTATCTCTGACATATTTAATCAATGCACCCTTAGTCATTTTACTATCGGTAGTAATAACCTCAGATAACATTTCATAAACTTTTTCTTTTGTTTGTTCTCTGTTGAGTCCTTTTTGCTCATCAGATAATTTTACAAAAGGTGTTAAATCTAATTTGTATTTTTGTAGTAGATGATTAAATGTATCTACATTAAAACCAGAGCAAATAGTTGCCCAATCTAAATTAGCAATCCAAAAAGTTAATCTATCATTATGACAACTAACTTTATCACAACTTACATTGGGTACTTTTTTTAATAAACCCTCAACTTGCTCGATTGAGGGTCTAATAAATTTTTGTTTAGGGTTATATGTAATCATTTACGCAACCCTCTTTTTAAAATATTTAGCAAAGTGATATACACATTGTTTATAGTCTAAGACTTTTGCCAATGTTGGTCTCATCAATGGGCATTTGTCATCATGCTCTAATCCAAGAACTGCATGACCCAACTCATGTGCAACAATGTGTCTTAACTCATCTGCGTTCATGTTAGTTGCAGTTTCAGTAATCCAAATTTGGCACTCTGTCATTCTTGCTTGACCAAGAACTCTTTTGTCATTTACATGATTACCAATTCTCACTTCAACTCTTGGTAAAGTTGGTACTGCTTTTTTTAAGTCGTAAATAATGTTCATTACTTTACGTCTAAGAGCATAAACTTCTTTGTTCATTTTAAAGTTGTTGAACTCTGTATTTTTCATTTTATTTTTTCTCATTTTTGACTCCTTGTTTTTTTGATATGTCTATATTGTACTATATTGGCTACATGATACAAGTATTGTTTAAACTAATATAAGCATTGTATAGCCTCAAAAATTTAGCCTAAATTCACCTAAATACTAAATATGTTAATATTTTATAGAAAATGTTGCCAACTTTGACTAGATTAATTGAATAAGACGAATCATTAAATTAAAGGTAATTAATTATGAATAAATTTAGTTGGATAGAAATTATAGAAATAACTGCAAAAATGTTTTGTTGCATTGCATTTATACCTGCTTGTTATTTTATTTTAATAATGATGATTGAATTACAAAACTCAATGGTGAATGTAATTGTCTAAAGAAGTTTCCCCCCCAAAGGAAAGCGATAAGACTGCTGACCAGACTCCTTTTGTTGACTCCAAAAAGTCAGTGGTCTTATCAGAACCTAACAGAGACATAACTCAGCTTTCATTAATAGAACAAGAAAAAGAAAAAAGAAATTTTGTAACTGGTGAAGAATGGGCAAGGCAAGATATTGAATGGCTAAGTAACTCATCAATTAATATGCCAAACTTTTTATGGTTTATGAAATACATCATATTAAGAGAGCATAAAAGAAAGATGGAAAGAAGTGCCAGAATGGATTGGGGAAAGTGGTTAGGTGAATGGGCAGGATTAGTAGCAACTGATTTTTGTAACATAGACCAAGCATGGGCATTTATAGTTGATAGTTCAAAAAGATATATACCAAGTACAGTCAATGAAGTTGATGGTGAGATGAATGAATTTTATTTAACCTTTGGTAAAAAAATGCTTACTGAAATGGTTTATCAAATACTTTATGAAAAACAAGATGGTGAAACAATACAATTAGAAAGACCAGTATATTATGTCATTAATGGCATTAGTGTTATGTGGACTGGCTTTATTGATATTGCTTATGTTGATGCAAGTGGTGTTTTAAAACATTGGACTGAGGTAAAAACATCATATCCAACCGCAGGTGGTCATTATAAAAAAGATTACAAAGATAAGTCTGGTGAAATAAAACCAGAGGGTTCAAGAATATGGAAATATCCTAGCAGTCCTAGTGAGCCTAAAGGTTTTCATCTTACACAAATGAGTATCTATGCTCATGCAGAAAATGTTTTAGGCGATATGCTTTATGTCAATCCTAGAGACTCAAGATTATTTAGACACACTGATTATAAAGAATTGCAGTGGGATAGATTAAAACAAGAAATGGAAACAATAAAAGATAAAGCAAGTGTTAGGCAAACTTTATTACAGATGTCTGATGACCCACTTAAAATTATTAAACTTGTACCACCAGAATACGAACATTTTTTCTTTAAGAACATTGAACCAGAATACAAGCAAATGATTTACGATATTTACAACAACAATAAAAAGGCAAACTAATGACTGAAAAAAAAGCACCAAAAAAAGTAGAAGAAAATAAAGAGGAAGTAACTCTAGTTAGAGACTTAAATATTTACCAAAAATTACATTATGCCCAAAGTATATGTGAGAAAGTAAGCAAGGAACAAACTGGTATGGGTTATTCAGCAGGTTCATACAATGATGTGCAACAAGTGGTTAAAGATGCTTGTATAAGTGCAAGGTTATTAGTTACACCACAACTACATACACATATAGAAAACGATAAAATTATTATGAATGTATCATTAGTAATTACAGACATTGATAATTATTTAAAAGATGAGCATGGAAACAATCAGCAATTTTTTTATAAGTGTGGTGATATTGCAGTAACACAAACATTAAAGGGCAATCAAAATGATGCAAAGGCAAGTGGCTCTTTATTTAGTTATGGGTATAAATACCTGCTACAAAAATTCTTTCTATTAAACATAGAAGAATCTCAAGATTTAGATTTTGAGCAAACTAAAAGTCCATCAACAGATGGATTTGATTTAAACAAACTAAAATAGAGGAAAGTTAAATGGCAGAACCATATAATGTTCTTGAAAAGGGTGATGTAAAACTCTTTAAAAAGAACCCTAAGAAAACTCAAGACAATCACCCAGACCTCAAGCCAGTAGGCTATGATGGTGAAATTTGGGACACAATTAAATTTGATAGTGCTTTATTAGAAAAGATTAATGCTGATAAAGGCATTGTTCAAGTTGCTATCTATGTTCAAGATGATGGACTAAAGGTTATCTTTAAGCCTAAGTGGGTTAATCCAAACCCAAAGACTGATGCAGGTGCTAATGCACCATCAGAAACACCTGCAATAGCTGATTTAGTAAATGATGGTGACATAGATGATGAGATACCTTTTTAATGCAGTACGGATTAGACATACTACATAAAGCAGGAAACTTAATCACTGGTGATAGAAAACGTAAGCATGGTGATTTTATCAAGAACCATGAGAACATTGCAAAACTATGGTCTGGGTATCTAGGTGTAGATTTATCTGCCCTAGATGTCCTAACAATGATGGCTCTGCTGAAAGTTGCTAGAACTAAAGCAGGTGATTATGACCCAGACAATTACATAGACTTAATTGGTTATTCAGCATTAGCAGGTCAATTAGCAAGTAAATTAAATGAGGAAAAAGTAAATGAAGTTGATGAGTAGAACACAAAAGTTCTTTGTAGATGGTTACAGAATTTATGCAATCATTGGCTTTGAAACTAATGAAGTTGGCCTTACTGCTAGATATTTAAGAATGTTTTTAAAACCTTACGAACAAACTTTAGATAAAGAATGTAAGGCTCATTGTATATCAATAACCAGAAACCTTGAGAAAGATGATAGCTTTGAGGATATTGCAGAGGACTTAACTAAAGAAAGTAAGGTAGGTGCAGTTGTGCATTATATTAAAAATAATTTAATTGATATTATTGCAAATGTTCAACCAGATAAGATTGTTAAATTAAATACAGACCCATATAAAAAAGTTAAATAAGAAAGATAATAATGCCAAAACAAAATCAACCAAAATACTTAAATCAAAGTGTTAGTCATTATAATATTGGTTTTAACATTAAACGACCCAAAGCCATTGAGATGGATAAAAAATTAGAAAGAATTAGAAAAAGATTAGAAAAAGATAGAAGAAAACTTTATTTAGAAAGTGTGGCAGAGAAATTAGATAAGGGTCAAAAAAACTGGTATGTACCACATAATCATGCCACTAGAGGTCAAGTATTAGAACTATTAATTAACTATTATCTTGATAATGTTCAGTGCGACTAGAGTCTGTATTACCTGCAATAGTACATTTACTATCCACCACCCTGCCCAGAAACGTAAGAAATATTGTAGTGATAGATGCAGTAAATCTTGGACTCAAAAAGTAAAGAAAGAAAAGAATCATGAATCCAATGAACCCAGATGATGAATATGGTTGGCTACTTCCATAATAAATAATACTTGCAAAAAAATTCACTTTGAGTAAACATTGTAGCCAGACAAGGTGAATTTGAGGTGAACGATTTAATTTGTGTGGCATTTTCACTGGGTTTTTTGGGTCATTGCTTATTGTAGGCAAGGGGTTGTTTGCAATATCATATATTCTGCGAAATACTGCTCGTTGCTTTTGCACCAAAAACCTAGCTTTTTTGTGAATATTTAGCAAGAGAATCACCACCAAAAAACAATAAACCTACAATTTTAGCTATTGTCTAACAGACTTGTCAATGTCTGGGTAAAAGGTAATCATTAAACAATTTGCCACTATTGACAATATGGCTACGAATGGTAAGTTAGTAGCCAGTTAAAACAATATAGACAAAGGAGTCGATAATGAAAAAAAATTATATAAACATAGACCAAGTTTATGTGCCTCATAGTTTGGTAAGTGATTTAAAAAAAGATAAGAATTATGAGTTTGCAGTACATAGTATAGTGAATGGTTATTTAACAGATTATCGTGATGATGGTTCTGTTGATTTAATTTTTCCTCATGTTGATGATTATAATTCAAGAATAGAATCATTAATGGCAGTTCACAACATTGGCAAAAGAATGGCTAAGAAAGTTTATAATGTTGCCCATGAAATATTTGACTGGACTTTAAGGCAACAAGATTTTTACAGAGAACAAAAATATTTGGCAAGACAAACAAATCGAACTTTTAATTAATTTTATCTTACACCCCATACTTAGTTGTGGGGTGAGAGATACAATTAAGTATCAAACAAAAGGAAAGTTACAAATGAATGAATTGAGAATGATACAACGTATGCAAGATATACCAAAAGAAGTTATTGAGAATAGAAGTCAACAAGCAAAATCATTTGCTACCTCTATACAAAAAGCAATGTGTCGATACATGGGTCATCAACTTCAATATGATATGTATAAAAAATTTGAAGATGGTGAAGAAATAAATATTAAAAATATACGACAAATAATTGAGACTTGCATTGATGATGTAATTATTAAAATTGATAATGAAAATTTATAAATAATTTTATCTTACACCCCATACTTAGTTGTGGGGTGAGAGATACAATTAAGTATCAATAAAAGGAAAAAACCATGAACCAAAAATTTATAAAACTTATGAACTGCATGAGAGAGGCTCTAAGTATTGTAGTTATCAATAATAAGTTTCTTTCTAAAGACCCTTTTGTTACTGATGACCAAGTTAAGCAATATAGAAAAATGCTAAAACTTAATTTGAAAGAACAAAATGACACCATGAAAGATTTAACAAGACAAGCAAATATACAATCGAAAGCGAGGCAACTAGGTGAGTGAATTACAGATATTAAATACTTGGCAAGATAAGTTGCAGGGTTCACCAATCTATCCATTGGCTAATGGTAAATTGCAAACCTATGTGCAGATTGAGGGCAAGAAAACTGATAATGGTAAAGTGCGTTTTACCAGTATTAGTCAAGACAAGTTACTAAAAAAAATAGCAAACTTTATTAGTGATGTTGAACGAGGCAAATATGTTTTAAAAAAAGATGAGAAGAATAAAACAGTAAGTTGCCCTGCTATTGTAAATAAAATTATACAAGAGATACAACATGACATTATGATGAACAAATATATTAAAAAGAGTAAGGCAATAGAACGTATTAATATACTTGAGAAAATAATTAAAGTTTGTGAGTCTGATAGAGAAGAATTATATACCACACCTATTAATATGTGGACTTTAAGGCATTGTGATAGATTTAGGAAACAAATTACATCTGTTGCCAGTAAATCTACCGCAGGTGTAAATATAAAATATTTTAATCAACTGGCAAGGGTAGTTGCTTATGCTCAAGTTCATTATGGCTTAGAAAATAATGTGGTGAATGATTATAGGCAGAACACTGATATAATGAGACATGGTTATTTTACAGTCTCAAGACGAGAACGTAAGTATGTTTTAAAAAGACTTATGATGGACTGGTCAATCGAGAAAATGCGTAAATTCTTTAATGAGATAAAAGACTACGATTATATTTGGTATATGCTAATTTATGTGTTGGCTAACACTGGGGTAAGACGTTCTGAATTGTTTGGATTAAGACAACAAGATTTTACTTTTAGCCACAATGGGCAAAGTTATTTTACAATTTGTGGTCAAATAGATAGAAATGGTTTGCGTGTTGAATTTACTAAGTCTGAGCAAAGTGATTATCGAACCATACCAGTAGGTTTAGGGTTGGCAAGAAAGTTAAGAGATTACATTGAAACAATGAAAATGAACCCACTAATAGATAACCCAGAGGGTATTTTGTTTCCTATGTTAAATGGATTTAAGATTGGCTCTAAGACTAAGAATGGCACTGCTTGTTATTATAAAGCACCTACTGGTGCGTCTAGGTTAGCAGATATGATGTTTGGTGAGTATGCGTTGCCTAAAGGTCTAGCATTTCATTTTTTTAGGTCTTGGATTGCAACCCAGTGGGCAAAGTATGATGTTCATACAGAGTTTAATATTGCTCGTTTCTTGGGTCATACAGATATGAACACAACAAAGGATAGTTATATTCATGTTAATGATGGTGCGATTGAAAAGATAAATGTAGATGATTTTAAAGATAATCTATTATTCTAGGACTTATACTTTTTAATAAAATCATCTAAGGGATTTGAGGGAAAGCCAAGTTTTTCCTTTCTTAGTTTTTCCTCATCTTCTCTTTCTTTAGCAAAATGTTTTTCTGAACACCTATCCCATTTAGAATGATGGATATAAATTTTGTGCATAGTTGGTTCGTATTTTTCTTGTACTATAAAACCATCAGACCTTACCACGTTAGTCAGACATATTGGGCATACACCCATAACATCTGTTGCAGGAAACTTTTTGCTATATGGGTGGTATTTAGTCTTTCTAGGACTCAATTACTTCTTCTTTGAAATAATTTTGTTGATACCAGTTACACCCATACTGGCACTTACAACAATAGAAATCATTATCCAAAACATAGGGTCAGCAGATTGCAAAATTGCCCAACCTTTTTCCATGTGTGGTTGCGTATAAGGAACAAAGTGGCAGATTAACAAACCTAAAAACGTACAAACAACAATCTCATCTTTTATGGAGTCTTTTTGTGCATTGATATGAGCCACGTCTATTTTAGTAGCACCCTCAATCTCTTTGGCTCTAATGATTTTGTCCTTGTCCATTTTGTGCTGAATAGCACCAGTGGTTTTTGAAATTACTAAATCCACGACTGGGTTTTTAACTAAACCTAATAATGGTTTTGCAACACCTAAGAGTGGTTTTATAAATAATAATGGGTTCATACTGTTTCACCTTTTGCAATGTTACAATTAAATTCTATTTTAATTAGATGCTCTGGTTGGTTTTCAAACACATGAATTAAATCATGTTCTAAATCCATACGATTTTCATGCAGAAAACTTTTGCAGGATTCTTGATTGTTAAATGTTACTTTTTGGTAGTGGGACTCATAATCTGGTGCATTTAAAAAACTAAGCACTACTGTTACTACCCAAATATTTAATAACTCCATATCGTTGGTCTAGCAAATCCATCTGATGCGTTACAAGTATCAAGATGTATAAATCTACTATTGCCTTTCTGGTTTATGCCAATGCCACTAAAGATACCCATATCCATAGCAGTGCGTAAAACTATGTAGGCTCTTTCTCTATCAACACCAATATCAATAGCTTTGCCAGTGGTGTGTGTGCCTAAATTTTTTTTTGAAGATTCTATTGGGTGAGTTGGGTGTCTAAAGTAACTGGTTACTGGAAATGCAAAGCCACATTTTTCTCTTAGAGTTACCAAACTATCCATAAATCTTGCGTCATAACCTAGATAGCCAGTATGCTGACACACCATTTCATTAATTGTAAAATATGGATAGTTCCAATCTAAAAAATCGTGTGGTGTTTCTTCAAGTATTAAATCTTCGTTTTGCATAATTTTATGTGTTGTTGTTAAAAAAAGTCTTACAGAGAGAGCCAAAATGGGTATGAATCTAAGTTGTCCTTACCCCCAATACCCCCCCTATTTATCAGATTTTGGCTTTCTTACTGTGCCATCTGCCATGACGTATATTATTTGTATGTTTAATTTTTTTTGTTTTTCAGAGGGAACTCTGTGAATTAAACGTAATCCACCATTCCCATTTTTATTACCTCTGTTGTATAAAAATCTTTGACCGCCATATTTCACATCATACTTTTCAATGTTGCCAGTCTTTGTATTTAAAACAATTAAATCACATAAACCAACTCCACCAATGGGTTCAAATACTATGCAATTTTTTTGCGTACAGAAATGTGCTTTAGCAATACTTTCTGCCCACAATCCTTTTTGTGCGATTGTCTCTGTCAAAATGTCATTAAATATTTAAAAATAAAAAGTAAACTAGGTGTATAAAAACACCATGAACTCAAACCGATTCTTTTCAGTATTAACAGTAATAGGTATTTACTACGTTGTGATTATAAATTTTTATCTTACTTCAATATAAATTCGTAAATTATTGTTTGTGCCTCATCAACAAACATTAGTATTATTAATGTGCCAATAAACAATGACCACTTCCATAAGGTAGCCAGAGATTTTTCCGTATGATACCAATGGTTATTTTTCATAACCTTTAAATCTTTTTCAATTAACTTTTGTCCAAGTTTTAATTCGTTTATATCAGTGTGTATTCTTTCTATGTTATCTAGTATTTTTTTTGTACTCATGGTTAGGTCTTTATAATATAGTTCATGGCTATATATGGGTTAATGATTGAGGCACTATTGCCAGTAAAGTTTGGTGCAGATACAGAGCCAGATGCAGTTGTTGTACCGCCACTTATAGATGCAGATGTAGAAAAACTATGCGTGTGTCCACCGCCACCACCAACTGATTGAGATGGTGATGCGTTACCTTGAGCAGATACACCATAAGATATATAGTCATTATTACCTGCACCACCATTTGACCTTGTAGTTTTAGTTAATGCAGTATTACTTTGCACCTCATTAGGAAAGCCATTCCCAGTATTTAATGTAAAGTGAGAGTGGCTAGGTATTTGTGCTAGTGTTAGTGTGTGTGAACCAGTTGTGCCAGATATAGAAACTGAGCCAGAAACACTGCTTGATGAACCAGAAAAACTTGGTGCTGAATTTGAACCACTTGGTGTTACAGTAGCAGACCCACCAGTAGAGCCTAAAGTAGAATATGTTGACCCTTTGCCGATTGCAAATTTATCTTGCAGGTTAGGTAGATAGAATTGACTAGCAGTTTGTGTGCCATAAGTATTACCTAAAATCGCAAATAAGTCTGGGTAATCAGTTTTATTTTTTAAAGAACCATCACAAAATAAATAACCATCAATAATAGATGCACCAGACCACATAACAATAGAGCCAGTTGGTGAGGTTGCAGGTATAGATGTGTTTGCAGGGTTGACAATGCCCAACTTTAAACTTGTTATTGTGCCAGAACCAATAGACCCACCGCCATCAAATGACATTGTTATAGTTGTATTTGGACTGTTAAATGCAACTGTTGTTATTTGACCATATAAAGTTGTGCCAGTGCCATCAGCTAATTTAACTCTACGACCTACTGTATATTGAGATGTTACGTTAGAGGCTATGGTTACTTGCGTACCATTGACCCTAGTGTATGTTGTTGCAATTTCACCATTACCAACCTCTATCCATTCTGCGTCAAGATACCATTGTTTGATGTTACGAATTAACTCTCTCGCACCATCATTAATTGTTGATGGACTTTGTTGCTCTTGAAAATTACCAGTGTCAAGAACATTCCCATTTAATGATGCGGTTGTTCTAAATTTTTCTATTCCCATAATTAATTCCTAAAATTTAATTTGATAGTTAATAGCAACATAAGGGTTTGTTGTATTTAAAGATGACCCACTAAAACTTGGTGTTGATATTGAGCCAGATGGTGTTGAAGATGCACCAGAAAAAGAACCAGAGCCAGACCAACCATGACTATGGCCAGAACCAGACCCACCAAGAGGTATAATTGCTGTTTCATAAGCCCCACCTGACCCAGATGATGAACCCCTATTGTCTATACCTTGTTCAGTTTTAAACATTTTAGTAGTGCTTAAATTTATATTAGGTAATTCTGCTTGAGTAATTGAATGGTTTGCTACTGAGCCAGTAATAGATATAGAGCCAGAGGGTGTAAAAGCATTACCACTAAAAGTTGGTTGCGATACAGAACCGCTTGGTGTCTGGGCAAATGCACCGCCAGTTGAACCTAAACCATGTGAACCAGATTTACCCAATGGAAATTTAGCTTGTAAGTTTGGGATATTGAACGTGCTACTTCCATCACCAACTCCAAACGCAACTCCGATTTTTGTAAACAAAGCAGAGTATGTTGTTCTTGAATAAGCAGTACCATCACAAATAAAATACCCAGAGTCAGCAGATGCACTGCCAGTCATAAGTATTGTGCCAGTTGGTACTACACTTGGTAAAGACGTATTTGTAGCTGATATAATGCCATAAGAAACTGACGTTGGATTACCAGAGCCTAATGACCCACTATCAAACTCAAAAGATAATACAGTATTTGGACTGTTAAATGCACTGCTTGTAACTCTGCCATAAATTGTTGCACCTTGACCATCTATAATTTTAACTCGTCTGTTTACATGAAACTCATCAACTACATTAATTGGCATACTTAAAGAAGTTGCTGATACTCTTGTATATGAAACAGTATTAGACCCAGTGCCAAATTCAAACCATTCTATATTGTTTGCCCATGACCTTATTTGAGCCATAACAGAACGACCTGCATCATTAACTGTACTAGGTGCTTGGTTTTCTAAAAAATTACCAGAAACTAATCTGTTACCATTTTGACTGGCGGTTGTACTCCATGCGGTTATGCTCATTTATTTAATAATCCTTTGCTTTCAAATTCAACTCCCAAATCATTATTTGTATTGTTGTTAGTTGCCTCATTAAATAAACTTGTTGCGTATAAGCCTTTTGCAATATCACCATAAGGCAAGTCTGGTACATACTTCATAGCCTTACCAGTGCCATAGGCTAATTCGCCCATTAATCTAGGTGATTGTGAAAGTAAAGATGTACCACCTGCCAATAAACCTACCATTGGGTTACCAGATGCAATACCAGACAAAAGACCTAAACCTGTACCTGCACCAACTCCAAATGTATTTTGCAAACCTCTAGGTGCTAATGTGCTGAAAGCATCACCACTAATCATTCTTTCTAAATCACCAGATGTATCTAGTGTATTTAGTATTTTATTTTTGTTACCAAATTGTGATGCAGAGTTGTTTTTTATAGATTGATTAAGTTTATTTAAAACTGTTTGCTCATTTACTTTTTTCTTACCTAAAGACAAATTGTCTTGTATTTGTGTTTTTACTGACATTGCATCTTCATAAGCAGACATAACTTGTTTGTATTCTGGTACATTTTTAACAATTACGTCATTTATACTTTTGCGTATGTCAGCAACAACCATTGCATCATCACCTACTTTTAAATCTTTTGGATAAAACTTATCAATTTTTCTTTTCATCATGTCATAACCTTTTGCGTTATGCAGTGCAGGTGTGTTTTTAAATTCTTCTATTATTTTTTCAATTCTATTTAATTTGGCAATAGCATCATCTGACATATCCAATATGCCCTCTACTGTTTTACTTTTTTTAAATTTAGTGATTATGTCTGTAATTTGTTGAAAATCTATTTTCTTAGTTGCTAAATTTAAACCATCTTTACCTTTTATATAAATATTTTTAGCATTTTTATCTATATCATCTGCAAGTTTCACCGCTTTATCAAATGTTTCTTGGGCTTTGCCACCACTTGTTCTCATGTGTGAAGTAAAATCTTGCACTTGTTTTGCGTTACCAGATTTTCCAGTAAGGTATGCAACAGTAAATGCTTTAGAACCAGTACCAGTTGTAGCACCTAAAATTTCACCTGCTACTTTGCCACCTGCTTTTATCGTTGCACCTGCACCTGCAACAACTGGGGTTATAGGGTCTATTGCTTTTGCAACTTTGCTGATTGATTTTGAGGTTGCTTGAGCCATTGTTGTAGGTATTCTTGCACTTAAACTTGCACCACCAGTTAAGATAATACTTGCGTCTGCTAAAAACCCAACTGGGTCATCTCTTAATGTTTGTGCAACATTTTCAAACCCACCATATCTATCTGCAAAAAATTGACCTACATCTCTTGCTAGTTGTTCGTTCCCTTGTTCGCCATCTTGCACTAAAGAAACTATGCTTGACCCTAATTCATACATATTTTTTGCAGTTGTAACTGGTTGACTAACCATTTGCCAAATACCACCTGCCATGTTTAAAGCACTTGGTACTACATTACTTGCAGTTTTTCCAACATAATCAAGAAAGCCACCATCAAAAGCATCTGGGTCAAATTTTTCTTCTTTAGTGTCTAATGCTTGTAACCCTTTAGTAGTATCATTATATATTTCAATAACTGGTATTTGTTCTTCACTTTGTTGATTGGGGTCTTTGCTTACAAATGTTACCATGTGTTTTCCTTTTTATTATTTAATTTTCCAGTTTGCACCCTCGCCCATACGTTCAATGTATTTGCGTTCTAGTACACCTGCATTTTTATAAACAGTGTTTATATCTGTCTCACTAAGATTAAAATAATCTTCTTCATCAAACATTTCTTCTATTGCCTCATCTCTATAAGTTCTAAGAGATTGGTCATTTATTTTTGCTAAATCAACAGTACCAATAATACTTTCGTAACCAAATAAACTACCATTGTTGGTTTCCCAATGGTCAATAGCTTTTTTGGTTTCTCTAAATCTTTGTACCATTGTTTCTTTCATTCTTAGCAATCTTCTCATGTTTACCTCTGGTGGTAATGACGCATTAAAAGTTGCCTCAACTAATCTTTCTGCCTCTCGTTCAGTAAACTGACCGCCAAGTGTTTTCTTTAATGATTGAAACACAACCGCCCTTATTAAATCTTGAGCATTATTAATTTCATATCTATTATCATTATCATCTAGCTCTGGTTCATACCCACTAGCTTGTAAACCCTCTTGTATTCTTGTTATTTTCTCTGGCATTAGTTCAGCATAAACACCAGATGTTATAAGTTCTGGGTCATCTAATATTTCAATGACCTCGTTAAACATAGAAATGTTTTGTGCATCATTAAATCCCTTGCCCTCTAAAACAAAGGGTGTGTAAATTTTATTAGAAAAGTTTGTATCTATCGCCTTAGTGCCAGTTGTATAAAATGCCTCTTGTTCTGCACCATAACCAATAATGTTCATATCATCATCATACAATACATTCTTATATGTTGGTTTGCCTTGTCTACCATATTCACCTGCATAAGATAGGTCAGCTTTCATACTAGGGTCATACTTGTATGAGTTCATTTTCGCCTCAACATCTTTTATCATTTGGCTATATCTATCATGCTCTGGTGTACCTACTTCAAAACTATCTCTTGTTCTTCTCAGTTTGTCTGCAAACATAATGTCTTTTTCTAATGCAGTTCTATTATCAGTAGCACTTGCACTAGCAGGTGCAAAACTACCAGTCTTGTTAAAGTATTCAAAAAACTTATCTGGGTTGTTTTCAAAAAACAGTCTTTCCATATCAGTTAAATTTTTTGTGGCTCTGTAAACAGTCTTTTTTTGTTCAACAGATGGTTGAAATCCAAGTGAACCAAACAAATATTCCTCAACCATATTTCTTTTTTTAGGTTCTGCCATAACTTCAGCAGGGTATTCAATGTCCATTTTAGGTGTTAGTGCATTTGCCCTTGCCATAATATTATTAGGTGTTGGATTATTAATTGCGTTCATCACATTTTGGTTTTTTGCTACTGCATTTTGATAAGCAGGGTCATTCAAAAAATTTTGTTGTGTTGCAAAACCTCTTGGCATTTTTTCATCAAAACCATAAGTTTTACCATCAATATCGTATTGGTAGCCCTCACCTAACAATCCCTTATCAATCTCTTCTTTTTTTTTCTTGTTGTTTGCGTAAATATTTTTATTTAACAAACCCCCAAAACTATATTCAACCATTATGTTAATAATCCTTTCAATCTTTTATTTCGTAACAAGCCAAGTTGTCTTGCTCTATTGTCTGCAAGTCTATTTCTCAAACCGCCAAATTTAGGTGCGTTCATAGGCACACCAGATATTTCAGCAATTTGACTATTTAAACGAATAGCAGGTGCAGAATTTACATACTGCCTACCTGCTTTAACATCATCATTTAATATACCTTTTGTTGCACCAGTAGTTTGTCCATTAGGATTCATTTGAGTTCCCTTTTTGCCAAACAAGTGCGTTGCCATCATTGTTACAAAATCCATAATTTTATCCTATTCCAAATCCAAATGATTTACTTGAGCCTTTAGACGTTCCACTTGTAAGTTTAGTTGGGAAACCAAATGCGTAATCACCAATTAAATCTGCAAAATCCATAAGTCTTTGATTGTATGCGTCTTGGTCATAGATAGCTTTAGACATATCCATTTCATTCATTGCGTCTTTTCGTGCATTGTCCATACCTGCATAACCATAAGAGTCAGTTAATGAATCACTGGCTAGGTCATACAAATCACGATTAAATGCACCAGAGTTCATTAATAAATTAGCCTCTGTATTGTTCATATTTGTACCTGCATCAATACCAAGACCTGCAAGTTCACTACCTGCATTATACATATTTTGAACATAATCTTGATTGCCTTGAAATTGTCTGCCTCTTTCGTTTTCAGCTAGTTCAACCATGTATGGCAATACTGCATCAGATACACCAGAACCTACTGCATTAGCATAAGAACCGCTACCACCATATCTACCCATACCTGTAAACTCAGAGCCAATTCTATTAGTTATTTGGTCAGTAGTGCTAGACAAGAAATCATCAAGATAAGACTTACCACCATCACCAGTCATCATAGTGTAGGCATTTGCACCTTTACCTGCATTAAAATCATCTAGGCTAGTACCAGTGTTGCCAGTATTCATAAAGTTAGTCAAGTAACTGCCACCTGCACCAGTTGGATTACCTGCTAAGTAAGAATTGTAGGTACTACTTAAATCTTTCATTGCATCTGGTGAGTAGTTTTTATACAAATCACCACCCATATTTTCCATAGAAAGCATATTTTTTGTAGGGTCTGTATAAAGGTTATTGTAATCGTAACCACCTAGATAAGATTTATTTCCCTTATCAAATTCACTTTTAGCACCTGCAAGTATCTCAGCTATGTAAGGCTCAGTAGGTGCATAAGGTTGCACTTCACTTTTGCCACTGCTTGATTCTTTTGATGAACTTTTACTGCCACCTAAACTCATATTATTTATCCTCTTTATTTGTTAAATTAATCTCTAAAGCCAAATGCGTATCTTTAAACCCATGTGCTTTAAATACTTTCGCCCACCCTTTTCTTGAGTAGCAAATTGCCTTATAGCAACCATTTTGTCTTGCCCAATCCATAAGATTTTGCATTGCAACATATTGCCATTTTTTACGTTCAGTGCCAGTCATTATAAAAACTGACCCTATCTTAAATTGAGGTCTTTCTATTATCTCACTAATAATAAAACCTTTTACTTTTTTTTCTTCACTGTCATAAACTAACCATAGTTGCATATTGTTATTGATAAGTTCTTTGTAAACATCATCAACATCATATCCATTTTCAGCTTTGACTAAGATGTTAGTTAAATCTTTTTTTATAATCCAAAATATTTCTGGTACTTTGGCTTTAGGTATATTGACTACTTTAAAAAGTGAGCCACTTGTTTGTGCCATCATAAATAATGCTTAACACTCCATAGTTTGTGTTTATTACTTTATTTGTTGACCCCTCAATAGTATTTCCAGTGTTTGCAGTAATAGTAATGTTGTGCGTACCTGCACTACCACTGCTATCTTTAATAATTAAATTAGTACCTATCGGTGGTGATTTTGGCAAAGTAAGTGTTGTTGCTTGATTTACACTGACATCAAGAAACATATCATCTACTTTAACACTGTAACTAGCCAACCTAACTTTCTCGTAAGGTATGTTTAATCTATTAACCATTGTATTAACTGCTTGAGTTAATTGTTGGTTAAAATATTCTTGGTTTTGCGTTGGTGTACGTCTTATATATTCAATAGCCATTATAAAATCTTATTTAAGTGTTTGACACCATGTTCATCAGTAACCATTTCACCTTTTTCTAAGGTACAAGTATAAGCAACTTGATTACCTGCGTTGCGTTCTGCTACTCTTTTACCCTCTAAACACACTGATAAACTAGGTTGATGATACCAACCATCTAAACGTCTATCATCACCCTCAATAATAAACATTGATAATACAAATACCATTTCAATCATTGATGCGTTCCATTGTTTCTTAGTTTATCAACTAAAGTTTCTAAATCTATTATGCGTTCTTCTAAAAATTGAACTTGCATATCTACCTTTTGTATTTGTGGCATATCTGCCTCAACATTTTCTTTTAACTTTTCTTGATTGGTTGATAAAAATTCTACCAACATATACAACTCGTTTATTTCTGGACTGACCATTTTTCCTTTAGGCACTCCGTCTATAAATTCATTAGCTTTGTCTAAATCTTTAGATATTAATTGTAATTCAGTTTCAATAATATTTAATCTTTCAATCACACCAAATGCAAACCATGAACCAATTAGCAATCCCCCAATAATAGATATTAAATTTTTTGCAGGTAAACTAACTTTACTTTCATCAGACAAAGATATGTTTCTTGGCATTACTGCACCCCATCTAGTGATGCGTATATTTCAACTCCCATTCCATTTTCCCATGTCGCATTAGCAGGTATTTTTACTTCTATCTTATGGTACTTTCCACTTTGTCTAAATGATGCCACCCCATTATCATTGCAAGTTGTAAAACCACTTTCTTTAACTGTACCCCCTGCACGTTCTCTGCTTTGTAAATTTATTTGACTTGGTGTGTACCCCAAGAAAGTTACATTTAAAATATTTTGGTCTGGTGCAACTACAATAGAAAGTAAGGTGTCATTAACTATCGTTGCTACTATAAATTTGGCATTATTAAACTGACTAGAAACATCATTAACCCTAATAACATCACCAACAGTAAGTTGAGTAGTAAATGCAGTGCCAGTACCATTAACAGTAGTGCCAGTAATTGAAATCGTGCCACTAGCAACTTTGGGTTGAACATCTATAACTGGGTTTATGCTAGTAATAAAAGTTCTTTTGCCATCAGCATATTCTTGTTCACCTATGCTTAATGTTGCCTCTAAATTAGACCCACTAAATGTACCAAATTTATTATTGCCATCAAATGCAGAGAAAAACAATGTTCCACCTTGCCATATTCTACTGTCAAAGGAGTCAGTAAATGTTTCAATGTCAGTGCTTATATTGTCTAATGCCTCAAGTGTTGTGCCAGTAGTAAATGCACTAGATATGTTTTGTGTTGCTACGTCTATATAAGACCATCTATCAGCAGAATAATTATAACAAAGTATTCTGTCTGGGTTGCCACCAGATGAGTTTGTTGTTGGATATGACCAGAAAATTAATTTATTTAATGGGTCATGCCCAGATGTAATTCTTAAAATATTTGACTGGTCTAAACTATCATCAAACCATTTATCAATTTTGTTCTCACCTATAAGAGTTGTACTCTCGCCATTTGTTTTGCAAAAGCCATCTTGTGATAAGAAAAATGTTTCAGACCCTACTGTTTGAATACTACCATGTGCTATTGCACCTCGTTCTTGCTCAATGGCTCTAATCTGAAAAATAGATGAACCACCAACAAAGTTAAGTTGAAATATTTTATTTACACAAAGTATTATGCCAAACTCACCACCTACTATGCCAGTTATTTCTGATGTATCAAATAGTGTTTCTTCATCTGACTGGTCAGTACCCACTGTCCAACTTGCATGATTGCCAATAGCTGACCAATGTAATTTATTTCTGTTTGTAGGTTGCCACCCACTTACAACAAAGTTTCTAACGACTGCTGTATGCCAATACGTTGGTGGACTACCACCTAAGTTAGCCCATGCAGTGCTTGAATCTAACTGCCATACTTGAGGTGTGTTAGCACCATTACTTGCAATAATATAGTTACCAAATTGAGTAAACTGCCAGTCATTGTCAGCAGGTGTACTAAAAGTTGTACCACCACTGACATCTGTAAATGCGTTGGCAAGATAACGATATAGTTTTGTACTATCACCTGCAAATGATGTTATGTTTCCTGCTGATGATTTAAAACTTGCAAAACCTTGACATCTATTGCTCAAAGCATTTGTGCTTACTGGTGCAAGACCTTTAGTGGGTTTGTAGCTTTTAAAAGATGGTACTACGTTCTTCGCCTCGACTAAACCCTCGTTTCTGTAATCTGGGTGGTCTGGAGTCCAATCTAAAAATTGTTTATATGCCATAAACTGCTATTCCTCGTTTACAGTTGACCGCATAATCAGTGGTGCATCTTGGTTGTATTTATTCTTTGTATTTAAAGCCACAACTCTTTCAACACCATTGTTATAAAAACTCAACCATTCTTGAATAATGGTAGGGTCAATACCTCGTATAAACGTATGTGAAAAATATAATGCACCATACAAATAAACATCTGAATGATTTGTTAGTACGTCATTAGTATCAGTATCATTAACCAGTGTGTCGAATTTCTTATAGTAATACATTTTAACAGAGTAGGTGCTATCTGGCATGGGGTAGAAATGTATGTTATCGCCAATGATTGTATAAACCTCTGGTTGTCCTACCAATGAACCACCATACATACTAAATGCTGTTTCTGGTGAAACATATTGCAATGCGTTCTTTCTGTTACTATCAATATAAATAGATGCAACCCCTAGAAACCCACTGGGCAATGCCTCTATTTCGTCATTAACACTTAATGTAGCAAGGTTAATCATCTTGTTGTAACCAGTGTTTGCTAGTTTACTGTTAAAGTCTTGTTCAGCTAGTGCAATAAAATCTGTAATTTCATTTGTTAAGTCTGAACGACCTAACCAGTTAGCAATACTGGATTTTAGGTTTGCAAAATTATTTAGTGCCATTTAAAAAGTTCCCTCTGATGTTCTTAAATAAGCCCACTTGGGGTTATTTAATTTACGTTTTAAGTATTTGTGTTGTTCTTCACCCTCTAAACTGGTGAACATAAAACCATCTTCTTGCAACCACTGGTATGCAATAATAGTTGGTATTTCTGCAATGGCTCTCATAGACTTATCTCTATTGTACCCACTGCCAAATTCGTTTCTTTGTGCCTTGTTGTGTTTTAAGATGTTTTCAACATCTTGATATTTGTGTTCAATTAGTGTTTGAGATTGTTCGTCTGCTTTAACAATCGTTCCCATTTCACCATCATGTGTATGTTCGTATGTCTTTGCCATTTTATTATTTATTTTTTAATATTTCGTTCATATTTATATTCCCAATCAACTGGCACTACATCTACTT
>Ga0181420_1000232_pt1 | contig 22434 bp, 22 predicted proteins | sample 43SPOviralmetaG_FD_130145 | JGI IMG/M metagenome (GOLD analysis project Ga0181420, IMG submission 130145) | Marine viral communities from the oligotrophic San Pedro Time Series (SPOT) site, San Pedro Channel, CA, USA - 43 SPOT_SRF_2013-05-22 | ecosystem: Environmental > Aquatic > Marine > Strait... | reverse complement strand
CGCAGGGGATCAACGCCCGCATGGGCCAGCTCGAAATGGAGATCCGCGTCTCATTAGGTCTGACGCCTGGACATGGCACCGCTCGCCTGTATCGCAGCTAATGGCATCCCCACTCGCACAATTTGCTAACGCTCGAATCCTCTTTACAGCCTCAGGTGCTCGCACTAATGGTCGAGGCGGATTCAAGGTTGCGGAGGGTCAGTCTTATTTGATCCAAGCCTTCTTAAAGCGCAGGTCCACCCCAGGGCTACTCGACGACCGGCTAGGCCTCCCGGCAGTCGATGGGATGCCACTGCAATGGCAGGGGTATGTCATCAACTTCGCGCCAGTCAGCAGCGCAGAGTCCGCCGTCTTTCACTCGATCGACTTGGCAGGCTTGGCCTTCGACGAGTCGATGGCTCTTCCCGCAGAAGTGCGAAGAGACTCAAAGGGCACTCTGCATGTTGCCGGTCATGAGCTGATTGAGATCAGATTCACCGACAAGGCCGGCAAGTTTGGAACCGAGGGAATTGGCGGGATCATCCGAGGCGTCCTCGGCGACTCGCTATTCCTCGAAGGGGGACAGATCGGATGACAAATATTCGAGCAACCGTCAGTTTCGAGATCACGGACGACATTGAAGGAGAGTTACGCCTGGCGACAGAGCAAGCGTTTGCACAGGTTGCTGGTGAGCTGACAGCTCGCCTTGATGACGCGGTCTCTGGTAGTTATTGGCCATGGCCTGATGCGACGCCTCGCTTCGGTGGCGCTAGAGATCTTGAGTCTGCTGCCGATAACTGGAATACCTACCTAACAGGTAGCGGGACAGGGGCAAGACCAAAAGCAATAGCGGGCTCACCGCGCTCGATTGTCGACAGTGGCAACTTGAAGCAGTCGAGAGACTTCAACCTGAATCGTGCCGGCCTTACTGCTGAATGGAACTGGAATGCGGACTACGCAGCAGCAGTCCACGAGGGCGCATTCATCAACCCCTTTGGCAACCCGAGAAAGCTCGTGCAATTGCCAGCGAGGCCATGGACGCAAGCAGTCATAGAAGGAAACACTGCCGCAACAGGAATTCCGGTCTATCCGGTGGCGGAGAACCTGAAGAAGTACATCACGCAGCGGACGGGTTGACACCTCGGAACACTGGGCCAGTCCCCGGCTGATCCATGGCAAAGCTGCCCTTTAAGACCGAACCAAAAGAGGAGACTCGTGAAGTTGGAAACGAGGACATTGGGGTTCTCGAGTTCCCGGTCCACAACGACTTAACAGTCCGCGAACAAGCTTTTATCAACGACAAGTTGGCCAGCAATTCAACGTTCCTTGAGATCGCTCGAATCGCCAACAAGGTGGCCAAGGACGCCAAGATCCAGCCAGTCGCTGCTCATCGGTTCATCACCAAGTGTGTGACGTTTCAGATGCTGGGGAAGGGAGAATTTGACACCAAGGAAGACAACCTTCGTATCAAGTTCGCTCGCGAGATTGAAGGTCTCGGCGCCTATCTCCTTAAGACGCAATGGGAGCGCCAGCTCGTCACCGTCACTGCCTTGATCCGTTACCGCCTCGAGGGGATGGAGGATTTCGAGGTAGATGATGCGCGTGAAATGAGTCAACAGCTTTTGACCGAGATCTACGCCTTCGCCTTGATGGAAACCGGCGCAGCAATGGCAGACGAGGATGTGCTCGAGTCAGAAGAAGACATCGCCGAGAACCTGGGAAAGTAGACGACGGCAGCTACGAGGAGCCCGAATCTCTTGACTGGGGGGACCTGTTCTGGATGGCTAAACGCCTCTGGCCAGGAGACCCTCAGTTCTCCACTGAGACATTCGGGGAGCTCCCGTCGACCTATGTACTCCAGGCAATTAAAAACGGTCAGGAGCTTCGTCGGCGTGAGCTGCACGAAAGCGAAATCGGCGTGGCCAACCTCACGGCGCTGACGGCAAATTTAAACCGTGATCCAAAGAAAACCAAGACTCCATTCAAGGCATCTGACTTCTGTTTCTTCGCAACCGCTGGCGAGAAAAATGAACCGGACGAGATCAACGCGGCCGCTTACTTCGAACTGATCGACAAAAAGCTCCTTCCTTCTTGGGCGCTTTTCGTGTTCTCCGAGATGAAGAAGATGAAGAGCTCCATCCCTGCTCCAGATCCCGTGGCAGCGATTGGGGATGGATTCATCCTCCTCGCGCCTCGCCCAGTCAATGGAGGAATGGAAGGCCTGCTGATCGCCCAGCGGAGAGCCTCTGGCCAAGTCATCGATGTGACTCTTGGCCGAATAAAGGCAAAGGCAACAGTTCCCGATTTCGAAGAGATGTTCTTAGCTCGCGAGGACGTCTTCGTCAGCGTTAACGGCTAACTGACGAAGAACCTCTCCGGTCTTAAGCCAATGCCGGATCTCTATTTCGCGCCAATCTGAGTGAAAATCTTGTTCACGAAACCATGAAATCCAGTCCCGCGATCCCTTGTTGGCGTTGCAATGTCGACAGGCCGGGATGCAATTACTTGTCATGTCCTTGCCGCCGTGGGCTTTGGGCTTTACGTGGTCAATAGTGAGCGATTTATCGTCGATAGGTGTGGCGTTGCAGTAGGCGCAGCGGTCACCCCAAGCGGCTTTAATTGCACGTCGCCAGAGTCGACGCGCTTCGGCAGATGTCATGGCTTCCAAGTGGTAAAGGTGTTCAGACGGTGACTCCCTAAGCGGGAGATTTTGCTGCGCAATCACTTAGAAGTTCGGGCCTTAACTGTTGACAGATGCTTGAAAAACATGTGGACCCTCTGGGCTGTCTGCCCAAGGATTCCGGGCGTCATCAGTGATGCAAAATCATTCAATCGGAAGCCTGTTGAGACGTGATAAAAGACCCATGGCATTCGTTGAAATCGATTCCGCGGAGATCATTTATGACGTCCTGGCGTCTGATTCAGCCTTCTCGGCTTTGATCGGTTCGCTTGAATTCGAAGATGGGAATCAAGACGCTCTCTTAGTCGCTTTGGCCTCAAAACCTCTCGAAGGTATTGACGGCGCGTCTGGGCTGCTAGTTGTTATCGACAAAGATCCTCAAGTGACATCAAAACGGCTGCTTACTACTCAAGTAGTGATTGATCGAATGTTCACGATCCGTCTGATTCAGTTCCCGAGCGTCTCCCGCAACCTGCGGGCCGCTACTGAGCGACTTCTCCACATCTTCCCTGGCGCAACAGCGATTCCTCTGGCTGGCCCTGACCTGCTGTCTGGCGACGGCCAATCAGTCATAAAGCTGCCATCAAATCCTGTTGCACAGACCTAGTCACGGTTCGAACTGTGACTACTCCGGAACCCTGAAAGGACCGGGGAATTGATCACCCTTTTACTCACTCATTGCAATGGCAAATTTTTCATCCGCGTTCGGCTTCAAGGTCTACTTAGTCCCTTGCCTGGCCACAGCGGTCAACGTAAACAGCGTGACTGGCGGTGTTGGCGCAACTGGATTCATCGCCCTGGGCGCATCAGAAGCCAACGTCGTGGCAACTGATGCCGTGGTCACCGAGGGCACAGTGGCCGAAATCAATGTCGGCGGCTCTGACATCGTTGCAGGCGCTGCGACCCCAGTCGAACTGCTCGGATTGACAGACGCTTCTCTGTCTACCGACACCTCGTCTGAAGAAGTTGTGACGTATTCCGACGACTCCGGCTACAGCCAGAGCGTTGCGACTTCCAAGAGCTGGTCAATCAGCCTCAGCGGCGTTACCGACTTCAACGATGCTGGCTACCAGGTCATGCGTCTCGCAGAGAAGAACAACGTGGCCGGCGGTATTCGCGTCAAGATTGGCCGCACAACTCCCGGAGGCGAGCAGGTCTATGGCTACGCAACTCTTCAAAGCTTCTCTGAGAGCGTGGAGGCTGGTTCGATCGTGAGCTTCACAATCGAAGCCGCTGGTTACGGCGCACTGGGTCTCGGCCTTGCTTAGCTGACTGGAGGGGCTGAAGGTGCGCTGAGAACCCTCAACGGTTCAAGCGTCACCACCTCCACCGGTTTCGCCAATCAGGACACCAATGGTGTTCTGGTTGACATCACCGGTCCTAACGGGGCTATCGGAACCGCTGACATCGTTACAGGCGGCGACCTCATGACAAACCTTGAGGTCATTCGCATCTCTAACGACAAATTCAGAGTTGGTGACACCATCACCTTCACTGAAAACGGCGGAACCGGTGTTGCAACTGCAATCGTCTCCGCTATTCATGAAGGTCAAAAAATTGGCGTCATCTCTGGCGCCGTGGCCTTCAACACCGACAACCCGTTCACCGCTGCTGACACCTCTGGTGTTGCTGTCACCTTCATTCCTTCGGCTGGCGTCAGCGGCCAGCTTGGAGCCGGCCTAGCCGGAACAGTTACAACCTCAGGCCCAACGCTGCTCGACAGCGTTCAGCTCACAGATGGCGGCTACGGATTCATGATCGACGACATCATCGAGGTCAACGAAGTTGGCGGACAAGGCGAAGGCCACTTCCGCGTTACTTCTCTCGCTTAAACTACCTAACCTCAGCCCTTAGGAAGAACTACGGCATACTCAAGGCTCGCCAATTGGCGGGCCATTTTTATTGGAACCCTAGTCGGAATCTAGGGGCCTAAGAGTGACTCAGGGGAATGTAAATCTCAAGCTAGGTCTCGACACCACCCCCGCAACTGTTGCGCTTCAGCAATACTACAAAAAGCTAAATCAAGGCGCACAGCAGGCGGCAGGATCCCAGCGTCCCATAGGCACAGCGCTAGGCAAAATTGTAGCTTCGGCTAAGAAATTAGGCTTTGAATACGACAAGGTCAACAAGGTATTTAAGAACTCGAAAGGCACTGTTCAAACCCTTACACAAATAAAGCAGAGAGTAGACAAGCTCAACGATTCGCTAGAAAAGACCAAGGACGCAGCCGATCAAGCTCTAGGCGGCATCGCTCAAGGATTCAAGCAAGTCCTTCAGGGCATCCCTCAAGGCATCGGCCTGGCGATTGGCCAGCAACTGCTAGCTCCGCTTAATAACTTCGGATCAGTCATCTCGGGAGCCATAGGCGGAGCCGTTGGGAGATTCGTTGACATCGACGCAGCACTTCGCCAGACCGCCTCAATCTCTGGCGCCACTGAGGACGAGTTTCTGGCGCTGCAGGACGCAGTCATCGGACTAGCCAAGGATACTAAGTTCACCACCGGCGAGCTCGCTGAAGCCTCCATCGGTTTGGCTCGTGCCGGATTCTCCGCACAAGAAGTACAGGAAGCATTGCCGGGCATTGCAGAAGGCGCAGCCGCTGCAGGCCAAGGCATGGAGCAGATGTCGGACACCGTCATCGGCGCTATGGGTGGATTCCAGAAATCGACAGACGAGACCACTGCCGTCGTTGACGTATTGACGGCTACGGCGAACGGATCGAATCAGTCCGTAACAGACCTGGGCGAAGCTCTCAAGTATGTAGGCCCAATTGCTAACGGCCTGGGCTTATCGCTTGAGGACACGTCAGCGGCCCTAGGACTGCTTGCTAACGCAGGCATCAGGGGATCACAAGCAGGCACGACGCTCCGCGCCGGCCTTAGCCGCTTGTCGGCTGCTGCCGCTGGTCAAAACAGCGAATTCTCAAAACTCTCAAGAGGTACTGGTCGACTGTCGAAGACGCTTCAAATGCTGGGTGCTGATGTAACCAATGCTGAAGGCGACCTCAAGTCATTCCCTGAGCTCCTAAAGACGCTCAAAAAATCACTCGGCGACCTGTCCGCTAACGAGCAGCAGCTTGTTTCTAAAATCCTCTTTGGTGAAGAAGCGGCCGCAGGCTTCAGAGCACTGCTGTCTAATTCGGTCGAGGACATCGAAGCATTCGCGACTTCTACCAATAACGCGACCGGCACCGCCGCCGAAACATCAAAAGCCAACCTCTCGGGAATCGCGGGTTCTCTGACACTCCTGGCGTCAGCCTTTGACGCAGCATCCGCAACCGTGGGCAAGTTCCTCGAGGGCTTCCTCAAGCCTTTAATCGATGCCCTGACAGGGATCCTCAATGCGTTCAATTCGCTGCCTGGGCCGCTGCAAAATCTGGTGATAGCCCTTACTGCTGTTGGCGGCGCTGCAGCTATAGCCGCCGCTGGGTTCGTCCTATTTAAAGCAGCCGCTGCAGGTGGATTATTTGCAGGGATTGGCGCCGCAGCCGCCGGGGTCGGGGCTCAGATGGCGGCATTGGGAACCACTATGTCCGGGATGCTTGTTGGCGCCATCAAGGGTGCGGGTGCCGCCCTTGTCGGCCTCAAGGCTGCACTAGCCAAGACCATCACCATCAAGGAAATCGCAACCTTCGCCCAGAACAAATACAACGCCGCGCTCCTGGCCATGAAGGGGCTGAGCATGAAGGCGATCCTCGCAAGCATCGCCTCTGGATTGGCCGCCGCGGGAGCCGCAGCAGGAAAAGCCACCGTCGCTATGGCTAAGTTTCTTTTAGCTAACGCCTCTCTTATTGGGCTGGGGATAGCTATCGGGGCGGTAGCCGCTGCATGGAACACCTACAACAACGTCCACAAGCAAGCCAACGCAGTTGGTGAGACGGCGGAGCCAATTCATAAAAGCCTGGCCGATGCACTCAACGAGCAGGGCATCGCTGCTGAAGGTGCCAATACAGAGTTAGTGAAGCTAGACAAAGAATGGGAGACCACAGTCGAGCGCGTGGGCCACTTCGACGCAAGCCTCGAAGGCCTCCGTAAAGGGCTGGGATTGACGACTGCAGAAGAAGGGCAGCTACAGCACGGCACTGTCGCCCTTCTCAAGGAATTCGGCGCCGTCACAGAGGGAACTGATCAGCTAGTCGCTAAGTACAAGGAGGTCGCGCTTTCTCTGAAGGATGCCTCCCCTGCAGAGCGAGCTGAAAAAATGGCCCAGCTCAAAAAGATCGAAGGGGACGTTAAAAATGTCGTTAGCGCTTCGGTTCAAACGCTAAAGAAACAGCGCGAAGCCTTAATCGAAGCATCAGGCGGCATCGACGACATGACAGACGCAGAGAAGCAGCAGCTTCAGGTCTTCGACCAGTTGATCAAAGGCTTAGGCCTCAGCAGTCAGATGCTCGGCGCACTAAAGGACAAGTACGTCGAAACTACAGGTGCCGCAAAGGCGCTCAACGTAGAAATGAGCGAAATGTCCACGGAAGAACTTGAGGCCGAGATCAAGAAAGGGTCGGCGGCATTCAAGGCACAGGTGAAAGCGATGGGAGAGGCTTTTAATAACTTCAAGAAAAAACTAGAGGAAGGCCTCAAGGCTGAAGTGGGCGCGATTAAGGACGACATCGCCTCGCTCAAGGATGCCTCGAAGGTTTTCCAGGCCGGTAAGGACGACGAGATCAGGGCAATTAAAGAAATCGGAGACGCGGCGAGCAGGTCAGCAGAGGATCAGAAGGCCGCCATCAAGCAGAGCACCGACGCCAGGGTCTCAAGTCTTGAGAAAGTCGCCGCAAAGCAGAAGAGCAACTCAGACCAGCTCATCCGCAACATGGAGACGGCTAAGCAGGCCGTGGCTAGTCGCTACAACAAAGAGGTCGACGCAGCCAATGCGGCCCACTCCAGGGTGATGAGAAACCTGGACGAACAGCTCAGGGCTATCGACAAGCAGAAGGAAGCGGTCGAGAGTCGTTACGACGCGGCGCTTGATGCTCTTCGCGAATTGACACCGGCCGAGAAGCAGTTAGCGGCCCTGGATAAGTTCAAGCTTCAGCAGCAGGTCAAGCTGGGAGGAGAGGAAGGCCTCCGCGCACAGGCAGCGCTTCAGCGCATGGATGCAGACGCTGCAGCCGCCATACTTGAAAAGCAGAAGGCGGAAGAGCTGGCGACTCTTGACGCAAAGCGCGAAGCAAAAGAAGAGGAGATACGGCTGAAGGAGATCGCACACGACGATGAAATGTCGCGGAGAGCTAAGGACCAAGCGGATCTGCAGAAGAAGCTCCAGGGCGAGATTGACCAGGTGAAGGAGGACGCAGCGGCGAAGGAGAAAACTGCCGAGGCTGACATCGCACAAGCCAAGGCTGACGGCAAAGCGGCCGAGCAGCAGCTCGAGGAAGACATGCAGCAGATCAAGCGCGACAACGAGGATGAGATCAAGAGGCTCGAGCAGCAGAAACGTGACGACAAGAAAGCCACTGCCGACGCAACGAAAGTGCTAATCGACAAGATCGACAAGCTCGAAAAGGATGCAGCCGCAGAGAAGACCAAGGCCGAAGAGGCATACAACACTAGAAAGAACGATCTGCTCTCGCAGTTCAATGAAGCGGTAGGGAATACCACCGACGTGATCATCAGAGAAGGTGAGACCGCCTGGGGCACCTACGCAAACAATGCGATCTCGGAACTCCGAAGGGTCGAGGCAGCAGCGAAAGCAGCAGCAGCAGCAGCAGCGGCAAACGGCGGCAAACCGAAAGGGGTGTGGACGGGTGGCCCTGTGTCGGCTGGCCAGACCTACACGGTGAACGAGCTTGGGCAAGAAGCTTTCAGGTCATCGACCGGCAAACTCAGCCTTATCGATGCTCCTGCGTTCGGTCGGTGGAAAGCGCCATCCAGCGGCACCGTCATCAACGCGGCTCAGACCGAAAAGCTAGGCCTGCCGTCCGCAGGCTCACCGGTAGCCATAGGGGCAGCGATTGACCCGGCAGGTGGCGCAGCAGCTCAGAACGCAAGCGGTAGCGAGACGCGCAACCTGTTGAGAGCAATCGCGAGAGCTACAGGTGGAGACAACATCACCAACAACGTCACGATCCAGTCTGCTAATACAACGAGAGCCGCCTCAGACATGATGGTCGAGCTGACCAAAATTAAACGCAGGCGTCTGCGCTAATCGGAAAGCTGAGGGGTCGCGTGGCCCCTTTTTTAATGTTCGATTTTTCGTCGAGTCCAGAGGCATCGCTGCAGATGCTGCAGGATGCTCGCAGGGCGAACCCTGGCGGTGGTCCGGGTGTGTCAGATCTACCGCTCGATGAGCAAAGTCTGGATGAGCTCAGGGCGTCGTTGGCCTACTCCTACGGGCTGGCGTGTGTCGCTAGTGACGAATATTCAGAGGATGTAGCTCTCTTGGCTAAGGCTCAGTTCGACGAAGTTTGGCTCCTTCTAATCGAGGCGGATCGGGAGTTCCGCAGGCGGGTTATCGCAGGGAAGACCAACGTTCCGATCGGCAGCAGCGACCCTTATGTCGCGTATGCGAAGGGCAAGACCTCGGAACTCTAGGGGCAGCAGCTCGCCTCTTTATGTCCTCGATCGGTGTGGCCTACGCGCCTCAAGGCGGTGTCTCTTATAACGTCGTGATTGACCTATTTTCGGGCGGAGAGGTTGCGAGGGCCTACGAGCAGTCGGCGCAGTTTGAGCGCGGCGTATCAGGGCAGCAACTGATCACAGGGCAACCAAGTCGCCAGAAATTTATCTGGGCAATCTCTGGGCTCTTGTCTGAAGACCAAGCGAAAGACCTCGACGACATGTTCAAGGCTTGGGACGCAGACCGGGCCGCGGGGCTAGCGGCAGCGGTGGGCATCACTGACGAGACGTTATTTAATTCGTTGACGACGAGCGCGATCTTCTCGACTCCCCCTTCTTATATCAGAACTGGGCCTCTTAATTTTACTGTTTCCTTCGGACTGGCTGAAGTTTAAACGATGAGCTATTTAATCAACTCAGCCCGTCCCGCAAGCCTCAAGATCGGAACGGTCGAATACATCGACAACCTGCAATCCTTTCAAGTTTCGGACACGTCATCGTATCGAAACGGGATCATAACTACAACTGGAACGATCGCTCTTGGGTCGATTGCTGCCAATCAATTCGAAGATTATCAGCGCATCAATTTTAGGCGCGGCACCGCAATTGAATTCAAAGTTACCTATCCAAGTGGTACGACTTCGTTTCATCCTCGCGGCCGACTTAATGTCATAAGCGCCTCGTACAGCCCGGAATCTGAATCGCTAGCTATCGATGTTGGCTGTGATCTTGTTATCGCAAAATTGCTTGATGATGATTCAAAGGTTTTGCCTTATACGTCTGTTCCTTTGGATGAAACGTCAAAAACTTTCGAAGGGGTTGCATCAAGTCTTGCTACCTCGGGAAAGTTTATCTACCAAGATAGTGCCGGGACAATTCAGGAGGACTTCTTCTTCGGAGGTGATGACTATGGCTCGTATTCAGCCGGCAAGTTTGTTTCCGTCCGAGGCGTGACGGCCCTGGCTGTCAATCCGTTAGCCGCGACTGCTCCGATACCGGACAAAATCGAACTCAGCTACCAGTACCCCGTCGACGAGGTGGCGTCGGACGAGAAGGGAAGGGTGGACACTGTGACAACAGAGTCTGACTACTTCATCAAATATCCGGCCACGGTGTTTGAGCGGATCAAGGGCGCAACCGTTGACATGAAGACAATCGTCAGCGGCGGAACGATCACGATCCCTGCCGAAAGAGGGCCATCGATTCCTAGCACCGGGTGCGGTAACGCTCCAACACCTCCCACTTATTCTCCGGCGATCACCATCCCAGTCCCTGGCCAGGAGGTCACGATTCAAGTCCCGGCGCCTTGCTCGCTGGGCTACGAGACAAAGAAGGTCCCTCAGTACATCCCAGCCAGACGCAGGGAGATCAGGGAAACACACTACAAGGGACCAGCCGCTCAGACGTCGCTGACGACCTCGCACGTCTACGGGCCAGCCCTTGAGCTTAACTCTCAATTCTGGGCGGATAAGTTCGCTTATTGCGGCGTCACCTACGCCAACCAGTGTCTCCCTTCTCCTTGCGAGATGTTTGGCACCTATGAGGTCCTGTTAGGCAGGCAAGAGACCCAATACTTCTTCGGAAAAGCTGCTGAGGTAGTCAAAACAATTACGACCACTTGGCGGCCCATGCTTTCGGCTGCACAGCCTGATGATTGGAGATCAGGGACTATCAATGGAATCGCCCAGGACTTCCAGAACAACTTCGGAAACAAATACTCGAAAAAACTATATAAACATCAAGTTGTCGAAAGACGATTCAAGATAGAAGGGAATACCAATGTTCAGAAAACCAAAACCTTCACTTCGACGACATCAAGAGGTGGCGGCATTGGCGGAGAAATCGACGCTTACAAAGGGATTAAGACTAGAGAGGAGCGCCGCTCAGTCTCCTCCGTGACCGCTGAGGTTCGTCCTGACTCCGTAAACGCTGGAACTACATCAGTAGAGACAGCTAAGACGATTATCCGAATGCACGGACAGGTAGGCGGGTATATCAACGACGCCGGCCCTCTTACTCAAAAAGAAGACACCCCGGTCCCGATTCTCTATACAAACCGATCGCTAGTGAACATCGCGGTCAATAGATACGGCCACTACTTGGCGCGTTTCATCGAGGGAGACGCTCGAGGCATCACGATCGGCGAAGCCCTAAGAGAAAAGATCGGAACGAACTGGACGCCGAACATGCCGTTTAGGTATTACGACCCTGTCGCGGACAAGCTGATGGCATTCAGGGCCGATAGCTGCTCATGGGGAGCTGATTCGGGCGGCTGTGTTGTTGTGATGAACGGCATCTGGGTGGCCGACATGACAGGCACCGTCAACGTCAGAGACAATCTTGTGGGGAACGCTGCTCCCGACATGGCAGGAGGCAGTCCAACAGCTCCAACCCCTCCAGCAGACCCAGACCCTGAGGTCATTGGTGACGTCGTCACGAATAAAAGATTTAACTTCGAGGTCGATGTCTTCTTCGATATGCGGATGACCTGTAACCCGTCAGGAGCTGATGGCATCAGGCGGCCACCTCCAGGCCCTGAAACACTTGACCTAGGGATGACCCTAGTGGTCTTCTGTCGAGGCAAGATCGCTCAGCCTGGCGCTCTCGTTGCCCTGGAGAACGATGGCTCTATTCCGATGACAAGCGGTAGAGAGCTAGTCGTCGACGAGACCCTGATCGTCACCGATGACGACGTGTTGTTCCCTGACATCGTCAACCCATAAGCCGGAACACTACTTCGACAGAAAAGTTGACCGACCCATGGCAATTAGCGCAAAGATATCTGCCGACGAGATCTCGGCACAGGTCAGCCAGCGATTCGTCAACAAGTACATCGAGGGGATGCTGGTCAACGCCGCCGGCGTCAGCTACTCCCCAGGAACGACTGTGGATTCGACGTTCCTTAGCTTTGAAGTGGCCGAGGCTGCAGGGTATGAGCGCCAGGTCTTCGTCTATCAGGGGCAGGATCAAACCGCCTACACCGACGACGGCGTCGGCCTTGCGACTAAGGGAACAATTTTCGCTCACGACGGATCTGCTACGGCTATCGACTTCAGTCATGCCGTTCTGGTGTGGGGTACAGGAAACGTGGCCGCCCTGGATGCTGCAACGACCGACCCGACCACTGGCGTCGACGGTGTCTACACCGATCTGCCTACCACTACAGACGGCTCAGGCACAGGCTTAACGGTCGACCTCACTGTCGCTAATAACGTTTTTGTATTCTCGCCAAGTCGCTTTGGTCGCAACTACGAAATAGGCGACTCAGTCACGATTCTCGAGGCCACCATGGAACAGGCCGGAGCTATCTCGGCGGGTGACGGGCTTGCAACCATGCTTGTCGGCGCGGTGAGCAGCAACACAGAGGCGGGCCAGATCATCGCCGTTGCTCCGACTGACAACACCGTCACCCTCGACAACGGTAACGAGGCCGCCTTCTATTGGGATTTCAAGCTCTTCGGATTCGCTGACTAATGGACCTTTTGTCTGACACTCTAAACACCGCCTTATCATCACGGGTTATTGAGCTCGAGAAGCGATTGCAAGGGTCGCGCCCTGCCGGTGACTTCGAGGGCAGTGTTACCGGTTACTGGGTCAAGTTGAACGACCAAGGCGTCGGCATTGTCGACTACCAGGGCAGGGAGTACAAGACCAGGCCTCTCGGCTTTGTCTCTACCGCGAAGGGAACAGAGGTCGAGCTCTCCTATGCCAACGGCGTTTATTACTCCAAGTTCTAACCATGGCTATTAACTCCGCGTCGTTTACTTCGGTAGATGTCGAGAACATGCAGAAGATGGTCTTAGGCCTGACTTCTGCTCGTCCTGACCTGAACGCTACGAACGACCCTCCTCGGACTCCTGGCGAGATGGTTGGTTATTACAACCCCGGCACCGACAAGGTCGAGCTGTTCGTAGCTTCTGCGGGCGGCCTGTTCTGGCGCGAGGTTGGCTAGTGACTACTGACCCGCGGGAAAGGTTGGACAGGGGCACACTTACGAACGTCTACACAAAGGCATGGGAAGAGATCGTCCCGTTGTATCCCAGGACAACTTCTACCCCTTTAGATCAAACTCGTTTAGTCAAGGTTGAGGGCCTATACCAGCCGCAGAGTCAAGACCCGACGATCGAGGGAGAGCTTGTGATCCTCTTTGTGACCGAGTATGGAGTTAAGACCGCTCAGGCATTCGTAGCAGTGGATATCAACGGAACCCTTCAGTGGAAAGCCGTACTGAAGCGGACTGGAACTCGCCTTTCCTCGGCACCCTAGGCGGTCTTAAGTGCGAGAGAAATGTTCGACTTCGGCGACAGCTCGCTCGAGAGGTGGAGAGAAGGTGGCCGAAACACCGGTTTCCAGCCTGAAAGGCTGAGGCCTGAGGACGACTTCAATAATAATTTTGGCAGGGCCTTCGGGCAAATGCCTCTGGACTCCTTTGAGGAAGGTGACTCACAAAGGGGAAGGCTCACGAGTTGCCAGACTGCGGAAGATTGCGGGGCTGACCATATATGTACGGGCGGCGAATGCGTCCCAAGCAACAGCACAGGCACGGGGGCAAAGAGCACCGGCTCAGGAGGAGGTAGCGGGTACGCAGCCTGCACCGACGACCCGCCAGATAAGACCCGGAACTGTGAGGATAAAAACTGTCAATCGGGTCCGACTTGTGGCGATGGCAGTGACGAGGAGCTTCTGAACTGTTGCGGCGACCCTATCTATACGTGCCAAGACGGCCGACGGCAGTGTGAGCCATGCGATGACTCTGACGGGCGCGAATGTAACGACTTTTGCGACTCATGGTTTAAGTCACACGGAGAAGTCGCTCCGGGTTGCAATGACGACGACTACTGCGGCGAATGCAGCGAGTGTTTCGCCAGCCTGTGCCGACCGGCTACAGGTAGGGCTAACTGCTTCTGTTTCCCAGGGAATTCAGGATGTCCTGACTGCCAGGAGTGCTCACGACCTGGCGGGGGCTGTGTCAAGGCGCAGGGAGTCTGCGCGATCGATTGCAATTGCTTTGTCACCTGCCCTTGCGGAACTCAGTACCAAGGCTTTCACTCTCAGGATTATTACGACAACGGCCTGGCCTGCCCTGCCGCATGTCGAGCGGCTACTTATAAGAAATACTGCGTTGACGGCGCCAATCAAAGCTGTCCACCGCAGAAAGACCCAATGAAGGAGGACCCTGGCAACAAGTGCGAGGAGTCCTGCTATGGCATGAGTCAGAAGACGCCCTGTAATGGGACCTATACGTGCCCCGACGGTCATAGCTGCACCGTGACAGGCAAGCTCTTCGCTGCTACTGGCGAAAATGGCGAATGCGAGGACGGAGGCAACCCGACCGGCGCTTGGTCTCAAGGCGGGATTACGTGGTTTATTCGCGTTTGCAAGCTAAATCAAGAAGATCCCGACTGCGAAGAGTGCGATTGCAATTGTGAGAATGATTGCCCGGATTGCCACACCTGCGGACCCAATGGCGAATGCGTTTACGATCCTGCTTGCGACCAGCCCTGTGCCATTCCCTGTAATGGCGCATGTTGCGGGCCGGGCCAGAAATGCGTCCCCGCAGTCCTTTGGCAAGTTATCGACGCGTGCCACTTCCAGGGCGCGACTTTCGCGGCTCCTCAAGGTGTCACCCCTGCGCTAGTCCATACAACGGACGTCACGAAAGAAGATGCGGTGTGCGATCGCTGGCACACTCACTGCGCTGTTACGGTCCAAGGGGGTCAGGTCGCTCAACATCTGGACTGTCAGAAAGGTCTCAAGCGGATTGGGCCTGCTGGATACAGCATCTGCAGTGACTGAAGATCGGAAAGATAAGGCAGCTTGTGAATAGTTTCTGTGGCTGTTTTTCCTGATCGTATTGTCCAGAAAAACAGCACAGATCCTGCCGGTTCGGTAAGAACTGCTGTCGATCCCGTGATCGGTTCAGACCCAATCATCGGCGGTGAACTTGTAGTTCAAAGATCTATTGGCAGCGCTCAACTACTCACTCTTGATGCTAATAATACTCCAGTAGTTGTAGGCGTTTCGGCAAATGTTGGAGCGACCACTCCATCGATCAAGCTGAATTTTGAGGAAGATGGCACCGATACGCCGTATGAATATGTTGTCGGCGGATATTCTTTCGACACCAGCGGCAAGTTTGGCAACTGTTATAAACACATTGCCGGCAGCACTTCCCCACGAATCAATCCCCTGAGAATCCAGGCCGAGAATGTGCCTGTCCTAGGGAGCGAAACTTGGACATTTAACTTCTGGTTTAAAAGCGATTTTACTTTTGACTTTTACAGCCACTTCGACCCCGCCCCAAACAGCCTGCTAGTTGTTTCGGCGAGAGACTATGTCCATGGACCTGGAGCTTTCACTGTCACGATTGATGGTGGCACGACTGACACGGGCGGGATCGGCACGGACACAAGTCGCACGGCGGACCTGGCTAAGGGCGCGATCGTGTTTGGCCTGGGTGGCATGTACGGCGCGACAGAAAGCACCATCCCTCAGATCCCCTCCACAGGCGAGATCGTCACTTCTGCTGCGACTGGTGTCTGTGACAACAACTGGCACTACATCACCTTCATGCACGAGGGCAGCGGGGTTTACTCCTGTTTCATTGACGGCGAACTGAAAGAAAGAAACATCCTCGACAGCCCCGTCAATTACGGCGACTCAGGAACTTCAGGGATCTTGATGCCCTCGGGTCTCGAGTTCGGTGGAGCTCTTCAGATCAATGACAACGACGTATTTCCTGGATCAGAGTTTTTCGGATTCAACGGCAGGCTTGATGGTGTCACGTTGTATGCCGGCAACGCCATTTTTCGGGGATTGCGTCAGTTTACAGTCCCCACCTCTGCTCCAAACGACGACCCAGTACAGCAACCCCTAGACACGCTGCGGACACTCCTCGACACGGGCATCGACGCAATCCCAGGTAATGGCGAAACGCTTGTCTATAACGCCACGGAGGGCGCCTGGGAGAACTCACCAGCTCCAGCATTCAGCCTCACTGGCAACAACCTTGGAGATATTGGAGACGTCACCATCGCGGCAGTCGCCTCGCTGACTCAAGGCGAAACGATTACGTGGGATGTCGCGACCTCTAATTGGATCAACAGCCCGATCCTGATCGAAAACACCGACGTCGATACGACCCTTACGGGCACGGGATATGTGATCCGCCACGACGGTTTGACCGGCTGGAAATCAGAGCGCCTCGATTACGCCGATCTGAGTAATGCCCCTGCAGCTCTGAGCGACCTGACACAAGACCTGGATTTAAGTCTCTACAACGTCGTTGACCTGGCCGATGTTGTTGTTACCTCGATTCAACAGGGCGACGTCCTCGCATGGAACGACGCTAATAGTCAGTTCGAAAACATTGCTCAGCCACCGGCAAACATCACCGGAAACAATCTCGACGAACTTCTCAATGTCAAAACGTTCGCCGACGTAAGTCAAAGCGTTCTAAACACTTATACCTGGTTGGCATGGAATGCGATCGACGCTAAGTGGGAGCCGCGCACTCTGGATTACACGGAGGTCTTCGAAGCACCTTCAAACCTCAGCGATCTAAACAACGATCTAACTCTAAACAGTTTCACCAATGACGTTGGTTATCTTTCGGCGTCCAATCTGGCAACGTTCTCTGTCAACTCTTTCGGCGATGTAAATATAACCAGCCCCGTCGAATCCCATGTCCTGGTCTACAGGTCCGGCGAGTGGCGGAACGAATTCGGCCCACCGGCAAATATCACTAGCAACTCAATTGGCGATCTTGCGGACGTTACAAGAACTCAGGCGAATGTCGTTGCGCCGGCAATAATAACGATTGAGGATATGGGGAGTTTGATCTTTGATGATCCCCTCCTTGCTTCTAATATCACCTACCAAGTGATGTACGACCACGACCGATTAGGTCTTGGCCTTTCGGCTATTCGTGATTCTGACGACACAGGATCAGAGATCTTTGTTAGCCGTGGCGGTGGTGTTGACCTCCGCTCTGATGTCAACTTCTTCCGTCTACGCGGCAAGCCTGATGTAATTACTAACAGGCCTGAACTTCGTTTCGAGACCGGCGATTCGTTCGCTAGTCCTGCGAGCGGCAACTTCATTTCATTGAAAATGCCGGCCACGGTCCTCGAGGATCAGACTTACTACCTGCCTCAGGAAGATGGCGACGTTGGCGACGTACTAGCCACCAATGGATCTGGTGAGTTGTCTTGGATTGCTCGCGCCTCGAACAATGATCTGGGCCAACTGAGCGACGTCGATCTGAGCACTCAGTTACCAGTCGACGGCAGCGCGTTAATTTACAACTCAGCGGCCTCGATTTGGGTTCCTGGAGCCAGCGTCACAGACCTGAGCACGTCAGTTTTGAATGACATCTCGGACGTCTCTTATGGAGGCACACCGGGGACAGGTCAGGCATTGCTATGGAACGGCAGCGCCTGGGTGCCGAATGACATTGCGGTCTCGCTCGACGACCTGGCTGATGTCACCTTCTCAAACGGGGCGTTCACTGCCACTGGACTGCAGGCGATTGTCCTCGAGGACACGGCAGGCACTGGAGTCATTGGGTTCACCTCACCCGCGAACTACAACGCGACCGTTCTTTATACGCTCCCCGTTGACGACGGGGCAACAGGTGAGGTGCTCACCACTAACGGATCAGGGGTCCTCTCCTGGATCGAGCCCGGAGTTGATGAAGCATCCCCTGCGATTGTTTGGGACGTAACAAACGTTGGGGTCATTGCTTACGGGTTTACCGGCTCAGGCTTTTCGACTACGACAAGCAACCCGGCCCTTTACGTGGTGCGCGGTCAGAAATACACGTTCAATAAAACCATCTCTAACCATCCGTTCGAATTAGTCGAGGCCGATGGTGTTACCCAGTACACCGCCGGAGCTGTGGAGAGTCAGCCGTTGGCCCTGGGCGAATTGAACTGGACGGTGCCGATGGATGCACCCTCAACCCTTGGCTACCGATGCACGGCTCACCCGTCAATGCAGGGGGTCATCTATGTCCTCGATGCTGGCGTCGACCTGGCCTCGTCGAACATCGAAGAGCTCGGCAACGTCTCGTCAACTACACCGACAGCAGGTCAAGCGCTCGTCTGGAGCGGCACGGAGTGGGTCCCTGGGTCTGTCCTCAATTCTGGCGGCGCTACCGGATCAGCTATTAGCCAGTCCGTAACTGAGACACAGTCATCTGATGCGAGTGGTTTCATGACGTTCGTCGACCTGGGCACCTCTGGAACGTTGATCGACATTCAGGCAGACGCAGAGGCATGGGTGACCATCTATTCATCAGTAGCGACAAGGGCCGCGGACGCCGCAAGAAGCCTCGAGGAAGATCCTGCACAAGGGTCGGGAGTCCTTGCGGAGTTCGTTATCCCCGCATCGACAACAGTGCTGACGACGCCGTCGACCAATTACTTCAATTCAGAGGGTCTTGTCTCCGAGTCGATCTATGCAGTCGTTCGCAACCCATCGACAGCGGCCGCGCTCAATAACGTCTCGGTAACCGTCAGGGCGTTCGCGATCAGCGGTTACACCGCAGTCTCTGGAGGCACTTTCGGCAGCGGCTGACCGGAACCCTAGCCCGAGATTGACGGGCTTATGGCGGACTTCATCGCACGGATCAAACCAAAAAAGAGCTCCGTATCAGGTGAAGTCCCCACGGCCTCAGACCTCGAAGTCTCCGAGATTTCAGTTAACACCGCCGACGGCAAGCTGTTCGTCAAGCACACCGACGGCAGCATCAAGGAGATTTCTGGGTCAGGCGGTGGATCGGGTGACGGATCAGTCAGGACGAGCGCCCCGCAGGTCACTACAGCGGCATTAGCCCAGTACGCCTCTGAGGATGCCACCTTTGCTCAGACGGGCAGGGCTGGCCAGTTCCTGAAGGTCGAAGCTAGCTGTGCTTCGTGGATAGTCTTCTACTCAAGCAAGGCTGCTCGTACTGCTGACGCTGTCAGGACGTCGAACGAGAATCCCGCGCAGGGCGTCGGCGTACTGATGGAGGTGTTCACCGATCAGGCTGAGGCCGTTCTGATCACGCCGTCTGTTCTCTACTTCAACGACGACGTCAACGAAGGCGCCGAGGTCTACGCGAAGGTCGTCAACCAGGACGCGACAACTCAAGCCGTCACTGTCACGGCCACCGTGGTTCCCATCGAAGGGCGCTCCCTATATGAAGCAGAGGGGACAGCTCGCATCAAAGGCCTCAGCGTCGAAACTGCTGCGCTAACCACTAACGCCTCCGAGTTCTTAACTCTCAGCCAGACCGCACGATCTGGCCAGTTCACAAAGATCTCGACCTCAGCAGCGGCCCGCGTAATTTTTTACAGCACGACAGCAGCGAGAACAGCCGACTCGTCAAGGCAGCAGGGTTCGACTCCCTTGGCTAGCTCCGGCGTGTTGATGGAGGTGGTCACCGCAGGCGCTGAGACGTTAGAGGTCACGCCAGCAATTCTCTATCAAAACTCTGAGCCAGGCGCAGCCGGCGAGCTCTACGTGAGCGTGACGAACCTGGAGACAATTGCAACCGCAATCACTGTCACCGTTGACGTCGTACCCATCGAGGGACGCGGTGCATATCTGAGTGAGCTGAATGAACTACTCGATGTCGACACTACGGGCGTAGCTAATGGTGACGCGATCGTCTACGACGCAGCAGCATCGAAGTGGGTTCCCAGCCAATTCATCAGCCTGGCCAGCTTAAAAGCAGAGACGGCAGCGGCTTCGGACTTCTCAGACTTTCAGTCGAGGATCGCGGCGCTCTGATCGGAACCATAGGCCGACAGATCAAGCCGGCTTCATGATCAACTCCGTCGAGGACCTGAGAAGCGGTGGGGTGTTGCCTACTGGCCCCGTTTCTGCATGGCCAAAAGAGCGGAATGTCGCCGGCCCCAAAATGAAGGGGGCCAAAGAGCACAAGCCAGATCCAGACATCAAGGTCTCAGTCGCAGGACTGGCCAAGGGTTTAGGGAAGGTCGCCCTTCAGGGCCTACGCAACGGCAAGGTGAGCCAGGCAGTGAGGGATGAGCGGTATGACGTCTGCAAGGCGTGTCCTGCTTTTCGAAAGAACGACAAGCGATGCTCCGAGTGTGGCTGCTTTATGGAAGCGAAGACCTACATCGCCGGCGATCCAGACATGCTCTGCCCTCTCAAAAAATGGGAGCGCTGATCAATGGCTATCAATCCCGCGCCGATGGATCAATGCACCCTCAAGGCTCGCTGTCTGACGGGACCTAATCAGGGTTTGGCCTACAACGCCAAGGCCCCCTGCCCTGCAGGCCATCAGTTTGTCGCTGAGGTCTGCGACTGCTTCCCCATTGATACGCCCTGCCCCAACGGCATAGGTGGGACGCTGACGACATACATGACAAGCAGGCTGGGCAGTCAAACCGTGACGACGTTCTATCCATCTATTGCTGGTGGCATTGCTGGCGGCGGGTCCCGAGTGATTGACGATCAGATCGAGATCTTCGATGGAACTGGTTTTATCGCAGCGGGAGCGGTTCCCTACAGCATCGGCGAAGAGTACGAAGGTCAGGTCATAACCAACCTCGTTCACTCATTCGACCTAGCCGGCTCGTGTAATTGATTGGGGTTCGAATCGTAACAACCCGGAACCATAGGGGGCAACTTTCTGCCGGGGGTGATCCCCGTCTGCACCATGTCCGAAGAGAACCTCAATCTCGACGTCAACGCCGTTGAAACCGCCGAACCGGTCGACGCATCCCCCTCCACTGAGCAAGACAGCTACAGCAAAGAAGAAGTCTCGAAGCTTTTAAAGGCACTGCACACCGAGCGCGACGCTCGTAAAGCGCAAGAGAAGGCTCTTAAAGAGTCAGCGTCAAAGCTGCAGAGTCTCGAGGGTATTGATAAGGCGACATACGACCGACTGCAAGAGGAGTCCGCACGACGTGCGGAAGCTGAGGCAACATTCGAGGCCCGTGAGCTTGATCGCCAAAAGGCGTTCGAATCAATGCGACAGGAGGCGGCTGTCCGTGAGCGCAAGCTCGAAGGCCAGATCAGCCACATGAATCGGCACAGGGCTTTTGAGGGTTTGTTCTCTGCCGCAGGCGGTAAGGGCGGCCGATTCCTAGATACAGCGTTCGACGCTGTCGGCAAAAGCCTACGCCTAGAAGACAACGGCTCATTTACGGTCGTCGACCCCAACGGCGACCCCTTGCTCGACGATGAGTCAGGCAAGCGCATCGACCCAAAAGAGTGGGTTAGCCAGTGGAAAAGCGATGACTTTCTCGGCTTCTGCTTTGAGCCCGAACAGGGCTACGGCACCGGGGCAACCAATCACCCCTCACAGCGTCGCGACACAGGAACTATGGGTGATTTCAAAGGTCTAAGCACTAGCGAAATCTTCGCCCGTTCGTTCGGCAACAAGAAGGGCTAAGCCCAAAAACCAGTGAGTTCGGGAGTTGACGTGGGCCACTTGCGTCAACTTCGGCACTCTCTCGGAACCCTAATCACGAGATGGAAGATGCCCACGGTTCTGATTCGGTGCGACGCCGAATCGGTGGCCTGGGCAGAACGGACCCCTTGAGGTGTGACGCCTCTGTTCCGAACTTCCCAGATCACCAACTCAACGTCACTCTGACACCTCAGAAAAATGTCTTTAACTCTGCTACAACAAGGCCAGTTCGCTACATCAGGCGAAGCGCTGGCGATTATCAGTGAATTATCAGCGGGCGATTTGCTATCGGTGCTGCCCTTCCGTCAAATTGAAGGAAACAGTATCCGCTTTCGCCGCGAAGAGTCTCTCCCCGATGTTGGTTTCCGCCACGTAAATGGCACGCTAACTGAATCATACGGTGAGATCTCGATGCAAAGCGAGGCTCTTCACCTCTACGGTGGCGACCTGCGCGTTGACAAAGCAATCCTGACCCTCGAAGGTCCTGAAGCTCGTGCATGGAACATCCAGGCTCGCGTCCGCGCCATGCGCCATAATTTCGAGAAGGTTTTTGTGAAAGGATCCGAAGCCGGTTCTAACGGCCTCGAGTTCGACGGACTGCAAGCCCGCATCGCTGCAACTTCCAGCCAGTACATCGCCAACCAGTCCGGCAATTCCGGCGCCCTGTCCTTCGCAGCTTTGGACGAGGCCCTCGACGCAGTCGACGCCACTGGCGGCCAAAAATACTTGGTCATGTCGAAGCAAATGCGTCGTGCCCTGACCGCCGGCTCCCGCGATTCTGGCGTGAACGG
>Ga0181420_1000229_pt1 | contig 22484 bp, 14 predicted proteins | sample 43SPOviralmetaG_FD_130145 | JGI IMG/M metagenome (GOLD analysis project Ga0181420, IMG submission 130145) | Marine viral communities from the oligotrophic San Pedro Time Series (SPOT) site, San Pedro Channel, CA, USA - 43 SPOT_SRF_2013-05-22 | ecosystem: Environmental > Aquatic > Marine > Strait... | reverse complement strand
TAAACTCTAAATAACCTGGATTAGGACAACCAACAATAGGCATCCAGCTACAATCTTTCATTGCAAAAATATCTGAAGTATCTTGATGTCCAAAGTTTAAGTTATCACCAGGCAATAAACTATATATAGTATCACCACACTCGTCTGTAACTAAAATATTACCATCAACACCACCAAAACAACTACCACATATACCATCACCATAGGAGTCTCTTATAATAAACCTTATTGTATCTTCAATAGGCACACATATTGTATTAGCATATAAATTACCAGTTCCAATGCTATTAAAAAATGGTCTTTCAATGTTAAATAAAACACTGTCGTGTTGGTTTATAATATCTAAAGATGTTTCTCCAGCGTATTGATCTGGCGTAAACTCTATAGTTATCGATGTTTTTGTAGTATCTAAACAATCATCTTGTGGAGGTGGTATTGCGTAACAATTAGCAGGTATATTTGCTAAGGGATTATAGTTGTCATAAGCAGGACTCATACACCCAGATATACAGGCAAAATCATTTGCAAAAATAGTATCTGTAAAACTACCATCTTGCATTTCTAAGAAAAACCAAAATCCATCTGAGCTAGCAAACGGATCTCCTTGACTGTAGTTATTGTAAAAATTGTAATTAGTATCTAGTTGATCATTCCAAGTCCAAGACCAAATATTATAAGGTGTGCCTTGGTAGTAATTCTGTATAACACAACCGCTATCTAACTGCTCCCACTCTACCCAAGTTTTAGCATAACCATATACACACGTGTCTTTAGCTTCTAGTATTGGAGTACAGTTTTGTCCAAAACTAAATATAGGTAATAATAATAGTAATAGTAATTTTTTCATTTTATTTTTCTCCACATTTTTTAGATGGATTATTAACTTGTCTCCAGTCTTCTTTTTGAAACCAGTCTCTTAGTGTTGCACCTTTTTTACGAGCGCCTTTTACATTTGTTTTTGAAGAGCGTTTATATTTACCAGCTTTACCAGACTTTTGTTTAGCAGAAACTAAACGTTGTCTTTCAGATTTACTCATGCTTTTTATTTTAGAAGCAGGTAAACATGTTTTTCTAGTACCACCGCCTTTTTGCTTTTTCGTTAACGGTGATAACATTTTGTTTGGATTACCTTTACCACCATCAGCTTTACTTGCCCAAACAGCCTTACGCTGCGCATCGCTTACATACTCTCTTGTTGGAGATGATTTGCGACAACTACCTTTAGCACCTTTTTTAGTACCAGGCACTCGTTTATACCCTTTCCAACAAGGCATTGGACTGTTTTTAGCAAATTTAGACGCTATGTCGTACATTACTTCTTTTTCATTTTCATAGCAGCTGCTTTCTTCATCATCATTGTAGATTTCTTAAGCATAGCCATAGATTCTTTTTTCATCTTCATAGCAGCTTTTTTCATTTTAGCTGGAGAATCTAGTATTTTCTTTTTTAAAGCATCAGGTAAGTTTTTTTGTTTACCAACTAAAGGTTTTTTAGCAGGAGATTTTTTAGCCATTTTCATTGGTGCTTTTTTCATTTTCGCAGGTGCTTTTTTCATTTTAAGTTGTTTTAATATGTTCGTGTAATTGTTTTCCTAATTCAGTTCCATTTTTACTATCGCTATCATAGTGAGCGCGCGCTATATTTCTACTGTCAGATATATTTTTGGCAGTTTGCATAAATGCTTTTCCTTTACCGTATTTATCTTTTAATACCGATGCTATTAACATTCCTTGAGCAGAATGACCAGATGGATATGAAGGAGTATTCATAGACTTCATTTTAATAGCTTTTAAATTTTTATCTAACTCGTATGGTCTTGGTCTATTATGATATTTCTTTAATTTTAATATCACAGATGCAGATTCTTTTATAAGCTTAGCTGCTATTTTTTTATCGTAATTTTTTATGCCTTGTTCGTTAGCTGTTTTTTTAAATGCAGCCTCTATGTTGTCATACTTTTTTACAAACTCTTTACGTAAAGGTATTTTTTTAAGCGCTTTAATTTCTTGATCTGTATCAAAACTATTATCGCTAGGTGGTTTCATTTTCTTGAAACTTGATATGTCAAAATCTTTAAACATTATTTCTTTTTAAAATCACCTCTAGTACAACGTACACCCCAACCAGAAGCATAAGCGCTAGGCCATACTTTAAATTTCTTTTTTGCTTGAGCTTTACAGCTAGCAGATATTTTAGCTAAAGCTGGACTAGTTTTTTTTAACATAGAGTCAATTCTGTCAGCTTGACTAGCGTGTGTTTTGCTAGCTTTATTTAGCTCACCAACTATTTTTTTTAACTTTTTTTTATCTGGCATAATTTATTGTTTTAACATTTCCACCTACGTCTAGCAGCTTTACCTCTTTCACCTGTCCAACCTTTTGATCTAGCGCAGAAAGACTTTCTTCTTTTTGCCGCTTTACTACCTGGTTTAACTTTACCTGTAACAGCTGTTTTTAGTTTACTTCCTGGGTTTTTACGTCTATAAGCTTTAACTCCCTTAGAAGTCATCCCAGCACCCTCTTTTGTTGTTCTAAAGTTGCGACCTTTACCCTTTGTTGTTTTTCTTAATCTTTTTTCTAACGGTGAATCGCTTTCAAATATAGATTGACCAGTGTTTCTTCTACGACCACAACTAGTAACAGCAAAAGGATTACCTTCTTGAACGTATCCTCTAGTTTTTTTAAACATACTGTTTTGTCTTTCGCTACCAGGCATACTACTTTACTTTACAAGCACACCAACCAAGACATACTTTACCAAAAGTTATTTTCTTTATAAGTTTACAAATTGCTTTTTTCATAATTTATTTTTTTAAAAGTCACTCATTAGTTGATTATCTATTTCGCTTTGTACCTCTTCTCTTGTTGCTACCATTTTAAAACTAAGATCAGCTTGAAACCTAGCAACCTCTTCTCCATCTTTAAATATTATAATAGTAGGCACAACAGCTATTTTATATTTAGTTTGCGCTTCTGTATCTGTAGCTATATCTGAATAAGCTATAGTTTTACAGTCAGATAAATTTTGAACCCAAGGAACATCATTAGCACTATTCCAACCAGCGTTAAACTGCGTTACTTGTATTTGACCAAAAGCAGTGCTAGCAATAAATACTAGCACCATTATTAATAGATACATAACATATTGTTGCCAAACTGTTTCTTGTGTCTCCATTATCTATTGTATAATTTGTCTTCTATTTTATCTAACGTTTCTTTTATCTCGTCAACATCTTTTTTAGTTTCCATAATAGTATTACGGATCATTTGATCTTTCATGTTAAATTCCATACGAGTAACTTCATCTGGTGGTATAACCGGTAGTTCTTTTGCCTCGGCAATATCTGCTTGTAACATGAACCACATGCTTATTAAAGTTGCCATAGCGAAACCTATAGCTATTAATGTTTTTACACTCAGTACAAAACCCGTGTCTTCGTTTAATTCTTTTGCCATTTTATTCGTTTAAAGTACCGTACTTTTTATAAAAAGCTTTTTTTCTTTTTACCTCTGTTTGGTTAGATGTGTTAAACTTAATTGTTTTTTTAGCTTCTTCTCTTGTCATTCCGTCAAACTCACCGCCAGACTCTCCAGCATGTGGATCTATAGGTGTTTTATTTCCTGAAAGCTTTTTAAACGGGTTATTTGGTTGATTATATGCCATTTTAAAAAATCGTGTAATTTAATCCTAATTTAAAATCGTACCATTCTCTATTCCAGTACTTATTATATTTTCCTTCTACAAAGTACCCTAAGTTTTTATTTACTTTTATTCCGTATATTAATCCTCCAGAATAATCGTACCATTGTCCATCGACGTAATTGTGGTAGCTAAACTCACTTCCATCATCATAATGATAAGGCATTAAACTTGCCCAAGCGTGTGTCCATGTTTTCTTAGAGTACTTGTAGTAATCAAAACCAACAACAAATGAGTGTTGTATAGTTTTCTTTAATTCATTTCTTTTCTTTTCAGTGTAATTAGCTAATACCTCAGGTATTACAACCGCCTCCCAAACCTCAGCGCTAGTAGCTACAAGTTCTCCAGAAGGAGAGTAATACTCGTTGCTATACACATCTACCGTATAACCTTCTTGTAAAGCTAAATACGTATAATGTAAATCACCATTGCTTAACATCCACTCATCTAAAGCGTTATAACCATATGGCTCAGCAAGTCTGTGAACAAGACCAACATTCCATGACAAGTTTTTACCCTTACGATGTCTATATCTTTCTGATGCTTCAAAGTATTTAATATCAGCAAAACCATCTTCTAAGTATTCTAGTTTTAAAGCAAAAAAGTTTATACACAATTCATCTGGGCAACCATCGTCAGAGCTAAATCTAATAAAGTGATGTTGATCCATATAGTCAACACCTTCTTGTCTTTTATAATCAATCTCAAATAAGTACTCAACTCCTTTAACCTTACCAACAGTGGCCGCATCACTGTAATTAGATTCCGTTCCATCATAAAATGTTTGAGCTTTATTCTCATAGCCAAATCTTGCAATCTTACGTAATCCTATGGTAAAATTATAATCATAAGGAGTTGAAATAGTCTGTGTAGATAAACCATTATCCACAGAGAATACATCAACATCTGAAAGTGATGTCCCACCATTAACAGCTGTATAAAAAGTAGAGAACTTTAATAAGTCTTTAATCTCTTCTTTACCAAACGTTTGTGCTACAGTTATATTGGATATAAGCAGTAGTAGTATTATTAGTTTTCTTACCATCTATTTATTATCACTTATTTTTTTAATTCTTTAACTACCCAGCAGTTCTTAAACCTCCAAAAGCACCTCTTTTTCTTTTCTTAGTTTTTCTCTTACTTTTTGACTTGCTGTCTTTAATGCCTAAGTTCCATTTAGACCAACCTAAAAACAAAGCTATTCTTTGCCAGGCTTGGTTATCATTATTCGCCGCTTCTCTCAAATTGTTAACCTTGGTATGTAGTCTAGCTAAAGGTACATTTGTAAACGCTTGCGTATAGTTAAAACCTGCTTCCCACACTGGGTTATCTAAGTTGTATAAAGATGTATCTCTTATTTCATCTTCGTTCCAATTTAAAGTTTTACTAGCAGACTGTATTTGTCTAGCTTTAATACCTACAGGTGGAGATAAATTTAAAAACTCCATCAAAACAGCGCCTTCGTCTCTTCTGTTTCTAGGCTTGTCTTGTTGCTCTATTATTGTTCTGATCATGTTTTTAACCGTAGACACCACAGCGCCACCAACACCCATACCTCTAAGAATACTATCTATACTACCATTTACAACTCTCTCTGTTTTCTTGTCAACAAACTCTTCGTCATCGTCGTCGCCAAACATCATAGCAAACAGTGCTGTTTGTAAACTGTAAAATATAGCATTTTGAATCGCTCCATAATAAATTATTCTTGACACGTGCGCTTTTGCATCACCTCTACCGGCTTGTAAATCTAAAATAGCTTTTTTAATTAACCTAGTATACTGCATTGGCGTATTTTGAAAAGCTAATATAACTCTACCTAACACAGACGCTTGTTGTTGTGATATTTTATCTGGTCTAGCAGACTGTTGTGTTTCTTCAGCAATTTCTTGCATATCTAAAAAAGCTTGCTCTTCAGCTTCTTTTAAAGTCATACCTTCTTTCAACAATCTATTAACGTTATTTCTATAGTGTGTTGCACCACCCATAGATATTGCAAAACTATCCATCATTTGCGTAGGTAAAAAACCTTTTTGTAATAGCCAGTTTATAGCCGACCTAACAGGTTGTTTAGAGTTTGTTACAAAATCTGTAAGTTCACTAGCATTGACGTCTATGTTTAAACCAGCTCTTCTTTGCTTTAAAAAGGTAGAATTAAATATCATAGAGAAATCAGCCCAAAATTGTTTTTGATTAGCAAAGGCTTTTGCAGCTTCTAAAGGATTGTTTTCATTCCAGTTTATAAAGTTTACAGTAGATAAAGTTTGAAGCACTGCTGATCTAGAGTTAAAGAACATTGTTGTACCTATAGATCCGTTTATAAAGTTCATAAATCTATTTACTAGCCTGTTGCTACCAAAACTTCTATTAGTTCCATTTTCAATTCTATACAACATATCCTCTAACGCTTCTCTAAAATTAGAACCGTATATAGCTTCTATTTTATTTAAATTTTCTTCAGAAAATATTATACTTGTATTTTCTAAAAATTGTTGAAAGAATACCTTTCTATGAACATTTTGCATAGCGTTCATTAAATCAACTCTTATATCTTCAACCTGCCAATCATCATTAGGTTTAACATAACCATCCTCTACTCTAGATATAATACCAACTGTATCCGCAAATGCTTTTAAATCAGGGTTTTCATTTATTTTTTGAACTAAAGCGTTTTGATCAGACACTGATAGTCCGGGTATGTTGTAATCAGCTTTGTCCCAAAGATAAACCCTTATAGCATCACCGGTAGTAAACTCTGTTCCAGGTAATTTATTATACAGCGTTTTTCTAATTTCTGGAAAAGCTTTAGTAAGTTTTTTGTAATCGTTAGCTATAGACTGTCTAGCCATGTTTAGTTCAATGTATGCTCTATTTAAAGGTTCTATTAAAGCTTCTTTAAAAAACTTAAAATCTGCTTCACCTTTTTTACCTTTACCTAAAAATGAATACAACAAACCAACAAAATCATCTGCAGATGGTGGGATAAATATTTTGTACTTACCCTTGTCTTCACCTCTCATTTTTGCTTTTGCTCTTGAAAATCTTTTTTGAGATTCTACACCTGTAGTTTCTTCTAATATTTCATTAAACTGTTTATCATATTTAATGCTACGAGAAGCTTTAGCTTGTTGAATTTTAGACTTAACATCAAATTGATCTAACATATTTTGTACAGCTTGCACGTTCTGTAAAGCATCGTCTGCAAAGTAAAAGTCATTGTAACCCTCACCGACCTTTTCAGCCATCCAAAGTGCTTTAGCTTCTGGTGTAGAGTTTGCTAGACCAGTAATATTTTTTAATGGTATATTTAAACCGTTTGCTTTTAAAAACTCAAATATAGCTGGAGCGGAATCAGCAGGTCTTGCCGTTAATACAAACATATTTTTAGGGCCAAACTTACCTTGTAGTTTCATTGCCTTGTTAAATAACGATGCAACCCTACCATCTACAACCTTGCTAAACTCTGAAAAATCATGTTTCCAACCTTGATCTAGTAGATCAGCTCCTTCTTTAGCAAACTCTTCAGCTGTTAACTTTCTAACCGTACCATCAGGTGATGTAGATATAACTAAAGATTTACTTGTAGCCAATGTATCATCAAAATCTAAAACTGTAATACCTTTAGTATTATTAGTATAGTTAATTGATCTAGCTAATTTTATACCTTTATTAATTTTTAAATCAGTATTTATAGACTTTGCAGATTTAGGTAGTATTTTAGTTTTTGTTATTTTACTATGTGCTTCACCTATAATTTTTCCATCACCAGACAAGCTCAGTATAGCGCCAACATCTGGGTGGCCAAAGTTTAACTCGTTGTAAAGTCTTTGTGCCCAACCCTGTGCTTGGCCTGGTATAGAGGCTGGGTACATACTGCTTTTAACACCTGATTCGGTTAAGGTATTGTCAAACAATTTTGTAATAATGTTAACTTCATAATCAACAAAAACCTCGTCCATAGCTTTGTTTTTGTTTTTAACGCTTTGTTTACCTCTAGCTATTTTAAGTAAATCTAACATAGTTGCTAAGTGCGGTTTACCATGTTCAAACTCAAGCTTTTTACCTATCTCGCTTAATTTGCTATACACATAATCACCACTTATACCGTTGCTTAATAAACCTTCCTGTATACCATACACGTAAGCCGCCCTTCTTGAAACTGTACCCATATTACTACCAAACGTCATCATGTGAAGAGCCAGTTCTATATCTGAAACCATTTTATTTTCAGCATAAAACAAAACTTGTTTCTTAGTTAACTCTCTAGCCAACATAGCCTCGTTATACCTAGCTATAAAGCTAAATACATTTTTCACTAAATCATTTATAACGCTACTAGATTTTTGTGGTGCTAAAGCTTTTATGCCGTACTCATTTTTAATATTTTTGTTTTCAGCAGGTGTTAAACCTATTTTAATACCAGTTCCCTCTAAAAACGTGTTGATAAATTTTGCAAAATCTACAGAAGAACCCTGTTTTGAACCAAACAACTGGTACCTCAAGGTACCACCTTTTTCTATTTTTTTACCTGCTAAAGGATGTTTTTTTCCTTTGTTCTCTCCTTTTGTGTAAACTTTACCTTCAGGATAATAAGCGTCTTCAATGTCGTTTGTACCGTCAACAAACCAAATACTACCATCACCAGCTTTAGCAGCAGTAACGTGTTGTTGCATTAACATAAAGATTTGCTCGTATAATCTTTTTTTAGCAGCTTTATTTTTTTTACTATTGTTATATTCATCTAATAAAACATCCGTAACAAATTGACCCACTCTAGACCTACTATCTTTCATGTTGTCAACAGTGTAAACGTCAGCGTTTTTTTCAACAGTGATACCTAGTGCTTTTGTTATCGATGTATTGTAAAGAGTTTGTTCTAGTTGTTCGCTTAAGAAAACGTCAAAATCTTTTTTAATAGGACCTGACCTTTGAACTGCTTCAGCAAACTTCGCGATGATACCTGCTTTACCAGTCAACTGCTTAGCAAATATCATACCGTTTTTTCTACCCATTTCCGTGTCTATAAACTCGTCTGCTATAATTTTATTTATAGCGTCCATGCTAAGTTTACCTTTTGATATATCAGCTACATCTATTTTTAAGGCTATTGAAGGTAGTTTTTCTTGTATAAGAGATTGGTACTTTATCTTTTTTATATAAAATATAGATTTACTAGATTTAGACATACCATCTTCTAAAGCAACTCTAACCTGAGCTGTTATATCCCCAGTCTCTTTTAAGTTTTCATTTATAGCTTGTAGACTCATGTTTCTATCAGTTATACTTGCTATTGCTAGTAACTTAGTACCAGTATTTCTATCAACTCTAAACTCATATTTACCTTTAACTCTATATACACCAACAAACTCTAACAAATCTTTTTCTGATAAGTTAGGTTTTTTGTATTGAGGAAAGTTGTTTTTTATTCTTTTAGAACCCTTGTTATATCCAAAAGCCAGTAAGCTTCTAGGCATACCAGAAGACTTAAATGCTTTTGTATGCCCTTCATTAAATATTGTTGAAAGTATAAGTTGTGCATTTTGAACAACAGCTCTTTGAGCTGCCCTTACTTCGTTAGTACCTCTTTTATCATTTTTCCTAAGGTTTGCCAACCACTTTGTACTTTTAGGGTTTAACTTATCTTGATCAATACCAAAAAGTTTAGAGGTAAACTTATAAAGTAAATTAGGAGCCTGTTTAACCGTTATAGCATCTATATCAAGGTCCATAAACTCTTCGGACTCTAATTTTTTTATTTGCTCTGTAGTTTTTTCACTAGGTTTTTGTGCTTTTAGTTTATTTAACTTTTTTACTTTTTTAAGCACACTGTCAACAAAAGGTTTTGTTTCTTCTTTAATACCAAATCTTTCAGCTGTATCTACTTCTGGTCCAACTATAACCTCGTCTGGAGTTAAATCTTCATCAATACTAATTTCTTTAGCAGCATCTAAATTTATAGAACCTTCAACCTCTCCAGCTTTTTCAGCTGCTAATATATCACCATATCTTAAAGGTAATATAGTGTTTAGGTATTGACCAAACTCATTTACCGATGCATCGTAAGTTCCAGCTAACTTGCTTAACTCTGTATAATAACCAGATATAAATTGATCAGCGTTAATTCTTTTACCAGCTTCTAACCCCATAATATTTGGGTTTTGAGCAGCAAACGTACCTAGCGAAACAGCTAAAGCTAAGTTGTTTTCAACAAGTCTATTTTGTAAGTCTTCAGATGCAACTATTTTACCACCTTTACCTTTTATACCTTCTTCTAATATAAGCTCTCTTATCTTAGCGTTTTCTTCAACGATCTTAGCCGTGCTCTCTTTTAGCTTTAAATCACTTACTAATTTCTTTTGATCGTAAACACTAGTAGTTGTTGCTTTGGTTTTTATAGATCTTGAGCCAAGCTGCGTTTTTGGTTTCTTGTTAATAGTTTCTCCTTCTCCAGCAACAACATTTTTAATAATTTCTTCGTCAGTTAAAGTGTTGTCTTTTTTAAAGTTTTCCGTTTTGTATCTATTTTCAAACTTAGCTTCTCCAAGAAAATAAGATACTTCTCTGCTTCCATCGGCAAGCGTTTTCACTGTGATAGTTACAGCTTCACCATTATCATCCTTGGTGGTATAAGTTGTTGTTTGTTTTTCTTTTTTACGTTTTCTATCAACTTGATCAGTTCTTTGTTGTAAAGGATCGTCCTCAAATCTCATGGTTATATTTGGTGTACTACCGTCTTCACGCATAAGACCCACTTCTTTCGCAAACTTTTTGTTTCTACTAGCGAGCATGTAGATGTCTTCCGCTGCCTCTGCCTCTGCTATAGCTTCTTTACTTATATTTAGTTTTAAACCTTCTTTCATAACTCGTCTCATACCATAACTAAACCTACCTCTCTTAACCTCGTTGTTGTAGTCTCTTATGAATCTTATCATACCATCAGGTCCTGATACTGAAAAATTAATACCAATTTCCATTAGTGAACGTCTTATAAAGTCAAATACTTTAGACGTTAAAGTAGAATCTACCTTTATATCACCTTCTATTAGTGATTCTGAGAATATAGTAAATAATTCATCGAATGACATGCTGTTTACACCTTCGGTATAGCTGTATTGTTCAAACTTACCTAATACATTAGCATATTTTTCAGGGTTTTTTAAAAGCTCCTGCCTCATCCTCCATGATAAACCTTTTATTTTTCTAGGAGAATTTACAACGGTTTCACGTAACACGGCATGAAAAAGCTCGTGTACCATAACGGCTTCGTTGTGGCTATCTTTAGCTAGTTTTTCATTTATAAAAATTTGATGCTTACCATTTACGTCATCATAAAAAATAAAACCAGGCTGGTCAAAGGTTGGCACGTGTAATTTCTCTCCTTCTAATTTAGTTATTTTCTTTTTACCTTCTGGCGTTGATCCATCAATTTGATCTATTTGATCATCAATCTTTTTGTTTTCATCAGTAATTTGTTTAATTCGCAACTCTAAAGCCTTGTCGTAATCTCCTTCTGGAAGTTTAAAGTGCTGTATTTCTGGTAAACCTAAATCTTTAACTAATTTATTCACGTTCTTATACATAGCCTTGTAAACACTTTCTGAGTATTTTATAGGCGTCATCTCCTTTATCTTAATGTCTAGTTTTGCTATTTCTTCATTTATAACCTCTAACTCACTAGCAACTAAAGCTTTATCTTTTTTGTTAAGCTTACTTCTTTCATCTATTAATCTATTTTTCTGTATCAATAAATCTATTTGTTCATCTGTAACTTGATCTGGCGCGGCTTTAATAGCTCTCAACCTATCGTTACCATCCTTCATGTTTTGCTTAAGATCAAATATATCTTGCTCAAGAAGTTTTCTATATTCCTTGTCTTTAACAGTAGTTTTGTTTTTAACTTTCGCTAACTCTTCTTCTAAGATTTTTAACTGTCTACCACCTTGCTCTAAAATTTGATAGCCATGTCTGTACATAATTCTATTGGTCATAGACCTAACAGTCTTGTAAGTTCTACGCGATTGAATACTACCTAAAGCACCAGTTAATAGTGTTGTACCTCTTAGTACCTCTGCTTGAACCTCAGCCTTTAAAATATCCGGAGAGTGTCCAGCTATATACATGCCTTTAACCACGTCACTTAAAGCAAGGTCAGCCTGCTCTTCAAGTTGTTCCTTAAAAAAGTTAATACCAAATTGTTTAGTGGCCATATTAACGGCTTTTTTAGTAGCTATTTTGTCTATAGTTTTGTTAGATAGCTTTCTCAGTAAGGCATCTCTAATTACTTTACCACTAGGCGAGCTAAACCACAAGTAGTCAGGCATGATGGCTTGGCTAACACCAGTCGCAAAAGATAAAAAGTTACCATAAGCAAGGGCTTGAAAATCATTTAATCCTCTAGCTTTACCATCTGCAATGTTATCTAAAGTTAACATTCTCTGCGTTACTTTTACCATCTCTAACCTTCCAGTAAAAGCCTTGCTGCCGGTAAAACCCTTACTTAAGGAATATGCTAATGCAGAACCAAATTTACGCATTGCAGATGACTTGTAACTATACACCTGAGCCATCTTTAACTTCGACATTCTAGCAGCGTGCTTTGCAGATAAATTACCAACACCATGCCTAAGCGCAACAACATAACCTAATAACTCAGCAACTGACTTCGTACCAGAATAAACATTCCAATTACTTCCATCACCGAGCATATAATCATATTGCCTTCCTAACCAATTATCTTTTTCAGACTTAAAACCCTCTACTTTTATCAAACTTTTTTGAGCTTGGGAAACAGGTAGCACACGGTCTCCAGCTATATTCAAAAGAGTATTAAACATATCTTTAGTAAAAGGCATGCTAACGCCTTTTCCTCTTGAATAACCAGTCCCCTTTTGTCTATCTACACTTAATCCTTTTTGCAAAATCCCGGCATAATCCGCGGCCATAACTCCTCCAGTAACAACCAGAGCAGGCACACCGGCCACTGCTTTAAAAGCCGAATTAGCCGCTACGTATTTGCCAATACCATCAGCTGCGGTCATCATAACGTCTAAAACAGGTCCCATATAAGGGCCGTTTCGCATTACAATCACTTCATCAAACAATTTGTTCATTGTCAGTTGTTTAAATGCTGGACGAAATACATTATTAGCATGATCATACAAAAACATTTTAAATAGTTGCTCTTGAGTGGTGTTAAAATCTTCACGACTACTTTCGTATGTTTCTTTTAAAGACAAAACCTCACTACGTTCTAAAGCTAAATCTACTTTATCGCTACCTATTTGTTTTAGATTAACGTTAATTTGGTTTTGCTTAGCAATGTCTTCTTTTGACCAACTTCTTCCATAACTAATAAACCTTATGTTGCCTTGCTTATCATAACCGTAAGTACCATGTTTTTTGTTAAGCTCTTCGATGTCTTTTTCAGTTCTATCTATTAAATCACGGTACGTGTTAAAATTAATATTCAAATCAGCTAGCTTGTTTTCATAGTTATCTCTAAGTTCTACTATTTTTTTAGCAGCAGCATTTTGAATTTTCATTTGGTTACCTAAAACCACACTTTTAGCTTCGGTTATAATAATGTTTTTATCTTCCAAGCTAATAGCTGTAGATGCTCTTTTTTTAAAATATCTATTCCACGTTTCTATTCTCTCCCATTTTCCAACTGTCCATGCAGTTCCAAATTTCTCTAACGCAGCATCTACCTCATTAGGCTCAAATCCAGTAACGCCTTTTCTCATTATATGACCTTCTTGAGAAGCTTGGTGAAATTCGTCGTCTGTTAATTGGTTCAAAACTTCAATTTTCATTTGCTCGGTAAACTGAGCAAAATCAAGTGTTTCTTCTTCACCTTCACCAAAAAGAGACATCAAACTATTACCGCTTTCATATTGAAGGCTAGACGTAATGTATAGCCAAGCGTCGTTAGCTATTTCGATTTGTTTTTTTGTGTAATTTAAATCTTCGTTTTCAAACTGCTTACTAGCATTATCATAAATAATATCCCCAGTGTCAAATCCAGTCGCTTTTATAAAATCTTCTTTTGTTTCTACAACCTCTCCGCTTTTATTTGTAACAACACCATCATCGCTTACTTCGAAAAAATCCGGGTGCTCAATAGCTAAAAGCTTAAGTGTTTTTTTATTAATCTCCGAGCTTACTGAGGCAAAGATATCTTTAAACTCAGAGTACTTATCTCCTAATAAAAATTCTGGCCTTTCCTTCTCTCCTTTAACCTCTACTTCTGGTAGTAAATTGGGAAATTCATCTTCTTTCTTTTCAACCTTACCCTCTTCAACAACTTCTTTATCTAGCTCTTCTGCAGAGCCAACTGTAGACAGGTCAAGATCTAACCCTTGTCCCTCTTCAAAATCCAACTCATCTTTAGTGGTTGTGGTTTCGGTTCTAGTAACTCCACCCGGCCCAATACCACCACTAATCGTTGTAACAGTTTCTTTTCCTCCAAAAATATCATCTGTATTGTCTACCATTACTGTTTATTGTTTATTGATTTAGTTATAATATTTAATTCTTGCTGTATACCTTTAGCTAAGCTATCGATGTCTCCAATTATGCTGTTAAATATATTTGTTTTATCATTAATTTTAAATATATTTCTTTTAGAACTGTCTATAAGTTTAGAGTTTTGCTCCGCGTCAACAGCTTCCTTTATCTCATCATCGTTAAGTTCGTCTTCCTGCTCTTCAAGAGATTCATAATACTTCATTCTAGCCTTCATGTAATCACTTGACGTTTTGAAATTTCTTATCTTTGGTTTTACAGGTTTTGGTTTTTCTTCAACCGTCTCTTCGAGTGTTGTTGCACCCTCTGTCTTTACAGTTGCTTGGGTTGTTGGGGTTGTCTTTACAACTGGTACAGTTATTTTCTTTATATTACCATTAGCATCAAGAACCTCCATTTCTTGCGTCTCTACGGTTTCTATAGCTTCTTTTTCCTGCTCTTTAATAACTTCTTTTTCTTCAGTAGAAACTGTAAGTTGATTTTCTGGAACTATTGATACGCCACCATCAGCGTCAATAGTATCTGGTATACCATCACCGTCTTGATCTAAAACTTTTCCACGGGCTTTCTTTTGTCTTCTTTTTCTTTCTTCTTCCTCTCTTTTTAACCGCTGCTCTTCAACATATTTTTCGTCTTCTGCTTTCTCTTTTTCGCCTCTTAATCTTTCCTCTTCTATTACCGCAAGCTGTTCCTCTGTTAACTCTTCCTCTTCATCTCTGTCTACCGCAACCTCAACAGTAGGTTGTAACCCGTACTCTTTTCTTTCTTCGTCTGTTAAGTTATTTATCTCCTCTTCTGTTAAATCTCCTAAAGGTGTTAATTCTTTTGGCTGGTAAACCTTCTCTTTATTTTTATTTTCTTCTTCCTTTTTTTTCTTAAGCTCGTTTTTTTGCTTTTCTATTTGACCGCCAAAATCAACCTCACCTTCATCACTTATAGTTGTTCCAGGTGCAATGGGTGACGGGGTTAAATCAAGCTCTCCTTTTTCATCTACTTTACCTACAACCTTTTCTTCTACTTTTTCTACTTCTTCAACTTTTTCAACTCTTGGGCCTAAGTCTTTAAGTAAATCTCTTTTTAATTTTTGGGCTCTCGGCGATCCTATGTTGTCTAAATTTTTATACCACTCTTCGTAAGATAAAATCTTAACTTCCCCTGCCATTTCATCACCCTCGCTACCTAGTTCGTTTGAATATTTTTCGTACTCTTCTTTTAACCCTTCTTCTCCTGTTTTTATTTCGTTAAAAACTACCCACCCAGCTCTTGATTTACCACCCCAAGTACCATCCACACCATTCTTATTAGGCCCCGATGTTCCTAAGTCAATACCAGCATCAACCATTTGCTGTTGTTTCTTCCTGTTCTCCGCTTTGTTTTTATTTGTTACACCTCCATAAGCTAATATTGACGAGGCAGTAAGCTCGTTTGTATTTTGGTTAACCCAAACTGGGTTTCGATCTTTCCATTTACTAACTATAGCCTCAACTTGTTTTTTTGTTTTATCCTTGTAAAGACCTTTGTTAATAAGACTATCAGCGGTTATAGCCTCGTTTGGTTCAAAACGCGCAGCGACAGGCAGTGCTACCGTTAGATATGGATGTGATCCTTTTCTGTGATTTTTTTTAAAGTATTTAGCAACTACGTCAAGTTGTTCTAACTCGTTCATTTTAATTAAAGAACCGTGATCAACGCCTAGATCATCGGATGTATTTTTCATAAACTGTATTAACCCTGTTGCTGTGGAGTTTGGATTTTTAGCTTTTGTATTAAAGTTAGATTCATTTTCTATAACAGTCAACAGTTGCTCAACCGTAAAACCGTTGTCTTTCGATATCTGTTCTAACTTCTTTTTAACACCTGGTATTTTTAAAAATTCTTGTTTAGTTGGCATAAACTATATTCCTTTTGGATAAAGAGTATCTTCGTCTACGTTGTGTGTAACGCCACGTGAATCTGTAACTTCCCACATTTCAGTTTCTTCGTTATAACCATTAACTTGTAAATCTCCCGTAACTATGTTTCCATTACTACCTTCAAACTTTAAGTAATCTTTAGCTGGAGGAAATCCATGGTAACTTTTTCTTCGCATTCTTTTCCAATCTTTATCGTTAACACTATTACTCATGTTTTGTGCTAAACTATTTTCAACGTCAGTAAAATTAGGATTTGCTTGTAGATACTCTTTTAATCTTTTTAACTCTTGTTTTTTATTAGGACCAGTAAAATCAAATGGCGAATCAACACCTTTAATCTCTATTATACCATTACCAGCAAAATCAAAAACATTTTCTCCAAATTCCTCAATTAATGCTTTTCCTATACTACCGTCTTCAGTTAAGTTTTCATTAAAGTTCTCTCCACCAAGTAAACGCTCTGGAAAGGCAGAATTAAATTTGTGATCAGTATATGCAATGCTTTTTCTATTTGCTTGTACTTCTACACTATTAACAGGGTTACCATCGCCATTGTCAAAAAACATACCTTTGTTTTCGAAATAATTTCTTTGTTTTATTAAAGCAGCGTCTCTAGTTACGTTACCCATAAAGTTAGCATAACCATCCTTGTGGAAATCAGAATTTTCGTCAGGGTTGTAACTACCATCTGTACGACCACCTCTAATGTGCATTTCTAATAATTTCTTTTGCTCTTCTTCACCAAGTTGACCCCATTCGCTTTCTGGATCAGTGCTGTACTGTATAGACTTTCCATCACCAACATTAAAACTTATAAACTCGTCCTTATCATTTTTATACATGTTAGGATCTTTACCTGTTTGGTTTACGAAAAGGTCACCATAAGAATTATCCACATCATCATCACTAGCGTCTGTAAACAAAGTGTGTTGTAAATCTAAGCCACTATACCCATCAACTTGGTTTTTCCACTGACTACCATACGTACTAGCGTCAGCAATATTATTGTGGTCACTATCACCTTTTAATAAGCCAACGTTTTTATTGTATATAGCTAACTCAGCAGCAGCGTTTTCTTTGTTGGACTCTCTACTAGGCATTGTTTTGTAATTGTATATTTGATATTTAGCTGGGTTAGGTCTTCCATCTATCTTGTCTTCAAGTGAGTTCCATTCGTTATACCCTTCGTCCGCCGTAGCGTAAAGCTCCCGGGCTTTCGCAGAAGCATTATTAATCGCTTCCCCTTCTTGCCCTTCAAAAGTTTTTCCTTCTAAATCCGCTAAAGTCATTTTAGTACCATTGTACTCAAACTCAAAACCATCTAACCTAGGTTTTACTTTCATTGGTACGGCTACGTTTGGTGATGGCTTACCGTTTGTATCATAAGCTGTAAAAACTTGATAACCATTAGGCGCTTTCATTTGATCTAAATAATAACTACTTTTAGCGTTATGACCAACACCATTAACGGTATTATCATCATTGTTAGCTTTAATAATACCTACTAAAGCTTCAACCTCTACTAAATAGTCATCATGATTTGTTAGGATTTGTGATTTCTTGTGTTTGCCTAATATATCGTTACCCTTAACAGCTGCGTAACTATTTTTCATACCAGGCACAAATTCTAATAAATTTTTTGAAAACTCATCTGGTAGGTTAGCTGAAGTCGTTCCAAACTTATCGTCTATATCTTTTTGAATACCAGCTTGAATACCAGCTTGAACCTGCGCTTTTTTATTTAACTCATCAACAAAGCCACTAATAGCCATACCTGTCATTAGGTTGCTATCAACAAATTTACTTTGTTCAGCTCCAGCTGTTGCCTTTATTAATCCTATGTCTGCTTTTCCGAATTGTGCCATAACTTTGTTTATTTTATTTACTCTTCCATTTTAGCAACACCGCCTATAATATCACTAACACCACTCATCATCATTTGGTTACCAGCTTGAACAGCGGCTTGAGCCCCTTGTACAGACTGAGCGTCCATACCTAATAAAGTACTTTGTTTACTTTGTTCCATTTGCATAGAGGATAATTGTCCTTTTGCTATCAATTGTTGAGCTGTATCAGCACCTCTTCTTTCATCTTGCTCTATTTTACTTGCTTGTTGCGCTGCTAACACTTTATTTTTAGCCTCTTGCCTACCAATTGAAGCTGCTGTTTTTTGAGCTTGGTTCATTGCTTGATTTGACATAGCTTGAGCTAATCCAGCTATACCACTTCCACCAGCAGCACTTCTTAAAGTGTCTAAAGTGTTTGCTTGTGATTGCTGAAACATTTGCTTTTCAAACTCTGCCTGTTGAGTGTTAACCTTTATATCTTCAAAAGCATTTTCCATGCCTTTGTATTTATTTTCTATATCTGCATACGCGTTGCTTGTGTCTAAACCTCTAAACACATCTTTTTGTTTTTCAAATTTTTCTCTAGAAGCAGCTAAGGCTTTTCTTCTTTTACCGCCCCAATCGTAACCCATAAGGCCTTTTGCTATTCCACCAGCAACCATAAGGCTCCCTATAAAAGCTTGATTTAAATTTGGATCATTTGATCCAAAAAGTAATATTTCAATTAATTCTAACATAATTTATTTTTGTATATTTATTATCACAGTTTTCACTGTTTTTTTACTCTAAGACTCGTCAGTTGCAGTTATAAACTTTTTTAAGTCAAAACCTAGTATGCCATCCCAATAAGCTGGATTGCTACCAGCGCTTATAACTCTAAAATTACCAGATATTGTTATTTTTCTAGCAGCATTGTTAAACGTTAGCGTTTCTCCTGCTTCTAAACTTTGCGCAGAGCTTAATGTTAACGTTGCTGTAGAACCAGTGTAACTAGCAATATTAGTTACTGTTGGTTCTGCTACAGAAGAATCTATATTAAAACCACTAACAGTTGTAACATCGTCCATAATACCATCTGCGTTGGCAACAGTAACAGTTGTACTGTTTATAGTTGTTGAAGAAACTAAACTTGTTGGCTTTGTTAAGGTTACAGTCATGTCAGTTAATTCAATATCCCAGCCAGTTAAACTTTTAATAGCGTCGTTACCAAAACCCACTATAGATATTTCATCACTAGCTAAAGCAAAAGCTTGTTGCTTATTAAATACAATGTTACCAGCCTGCACAGTTGCTGCTGCTTTTGTACCCGAGTCTCTTGTTATCGTTGGTGCACCTACTTTTTCAACTGCTTCCTTTCTTGTTTTAATATATTTTTTCTCGCTAACATCCCCAATCATACTCACAATAACGTCTTCATAGCTAGATAAAACGCTTCCAGCGGTTATATTAGTACCAACAGGTGTCATTCCGGGTGTAAGCCCCTCTACGTTATCTATAGACCATCTATAGGCAGTAGAACCGCTTATATCCTCGCCTTCAATTTGAACGTAATTACCTATAGTTCTAGTAGATTTTATAAAAACATCGTTTATAGTAGGGTTTCTATCTACTGTAAATGAATGGGTACTACCAGCCTGTACATCAAATGAAAAAGGAATTTTACCAGTGCTAGCGCCTATTTGCGCTGATATTATTGTTTTATTACTATTTGAAAAACCACTAAAACCAGCTGAAGAGCTATCGTCAGCACTTGCACCAGAAAACGTTAGTCGCATATTTAAAGTTTGATATATAACTTTTCTAAGCAATAAAGAGTCTGATCCTGTAGAAGAATTTATGTCTATACTATTATCGTCAAATCTAACCTCATTATAACGAGCATGCCTAGTTCCATTTTCTGCAAATAGAAAAACATCGTATTGGTCAGAGCCGGTAAAAGTTAAAACAGCATCATCTGCTATAGCAATCGCTTCTGACATAGAAAACTTTTTAGCGTTACTATCTGTGTTTATTTCAACAACTGTTACATTTGCAGCGTTTAAAGCAGCGTTTCCAGTAACTCTATCTCCAACTTCCATTTTTGTAGCTACGTTGTTATCCATAACTACTTTAACACCACTAGTAACAGCGCCATCAACAACATCTGTAGTTGTTGGAGCTGATGGAAAGCTTATATTACCACTATACGTGTTATTTATTTTTTGATTAGCCAGTCTAGTGTTAGCTGTTTGAAATTTATTTGTTGCAAAATTATAGTAACTATCACTTTCGTTTTTAATCATTAAGCTAAACGTTCCACTACCCGTTATTGTAAATCTTCTTTTTTCACCGTTAACTTTTATGTTTGCGGTGTTTAAATTAAACGATTGTATTGTTCCACTGTTACCGTAAGTTCTAGCGTGCTCGATATCAGACATTAAAGTTCCGTCTGGCATGTAGTGAAAACCAGGTGGTGCTACTATTCCTTGGGCATTTACCGTGCTCTGTCTAGCGCTAGAAAGTGTACTTGATGTGCTTGATGAACTACCATATCCATTTGCCATAATTTATTTTATTTATTTACTGCTTTGTGTTATTTCAGAACTAACCGCATAGAGTTCGGCTTTAACTTTAGAATCATTTTCAAACTTCGCGTTAGCGTAATACCCTGATAATTTACTCATGTTAACCATTTGGTTTTTTACAAAGAAAATATAGTCACCTTGTGATGGTAATGTACCGCTGTTATCTACTGTTATAGTGTTATCATTTATAGCTGTAACCTTTCCAGCAATTTCTATTTGAGTAGAATTAAAATAAACAACATCTTCAATTTGAAGAGAAACGTTTAGATCTCCATCTATAGTAATATCGTTGTTATCGATACTTTGAATTGTCCCTAATCCTTGTATGTTAAACGATGCAAAGTCTGTAGTTTTATCTATGTTAGATTCTATACCTTTAATGTAATTAAACCATTTACCTTCTTTTTCTATAAACTCAAGCAAACTACCTTTCTTTTTATTTGTTTCAATACTACTAACATACCAACCATCTTTATCCGTTAAGTTGTAATACTCGTCATCATCTAAGTTTTGAATAACTCTAGATTGACTACCTTCGTATTCTAATGTTCGGTAAGACTTTATAGTGCTTGGCATGTCGTTTAGCAAAACGTTTACACTAGAGTTTGTAAATGTATTGTAAAAAGTGTTTCTATCAGCGCTTTCAACGTGGTGCTTATAAAGTTTACCACCAAATACCGTGTAGTAGTTACTAGCTGTACTTAAAGCGTTTTCAGGAATAAAAGATTTAAAACTAACAAAACCTTTTGTGTTTTCTTTGTAAGATACAGTTTTTCCAGGCTCAAGCTCTCTTACGGTTAATTCCATTGTGCAACTATTAGTCTTTTTACCAAAGAAATCTAAACGATCACCAGTCGCAATAAAGTCTTCAATATGAGTACCATTAGAAGATAATTGAGCACTAGTACTTACGCCACCATTAGCACTTACTCCTGAAGTACCAGCTCCAACATAATTTGAAACTTTTAAAGTTAGTCTATATTTTTTACCTTGAACAATATCATCTATGTCCATTGCGTTGTTAAAATAACTTAAATTATCAGTTACACCTGTATTATCCCAAATTACTGTATTATCATTAACTACTGTAAAGCCGCTTGATATAGAAGTTGCTTTTGCAGTATCTACTATATTAAGACCTATACCACTCACTTGTAACGTTAAGTTGTATTCATCTTTTCTATCATCGTAACTACCAATAAGTTTGTTTGATAATTTTAAAGTATCATTAAAAAAATCTTTCATACCAGCATTAGATATAGGTGTTAATCCATCCATAGATAATCTCATAACAGCACCTCTTACTTTATCTGTAAAATAAGCTCTATAAGCTTCCGATGCAAATGATTCTGGATTTTTAGATATACCGTACTCACCAGAATAAGGAATAGCTTGACCTAAAACATTGTTTGTAGAAGTTAAGTTTGTGTTTCCATCAGCATTAAATAAAGCATCTTTATTTGCTAATATTTTTAAAACTCTATCTTCACAAAGCGTTATTAAATCACCACCTTGCCCCCAACCAGCTTTTAGTTTTTGAATACTTCCGTATATTGGGTTTATATCTTTTGTAATTTTTTCAGCAGCTATAAATTGATTCAAATTGTTAATACTACTATTTGAATTGTATATACCAGAGTATATAAGTCCATATTTTAATTGCTCTTCATAAGGATTTTCGTCTAACGTTGTAGATGCTTTAACACCATTAGCTATAAATGGTAAATTAAAAGTATCTCTAATTCTATTAGACTCAACGCCATTTCCAAATGAATAACAGTTGTGCCAATTTAAAATGTACTTTGTATCTGGGCCGTGAAGTACCTCGTTGATATAGATAAAAGGTGTTCTTACTGGATAACTACCACTAAAACCAGCGCTTGCATCCCAACCAGTTACTTCAACTGTTATAATACTACCATCTGGTTTTGTTATCT
>Ga0181420_1000227_pt1 | contig 22634 bp, 29 predicted proteins | sample 43SPOviralmetaG_FD_130145 | JGI IMG/M metagenome (GOLD analysis project Ga0181420, IMG submission 130145) | Marine viral communities from the oligotrophic San Pedro Time Series (SPOT) site, San Pedro Channel, CA, USA - 43 SPOT_SRF_2013-05-22 | ecosystem: Environmental > Aquatic > Marine > Strait... | reverse complement strand
AGGATCTAGTGAATTAGAACTAAACAAATTTTCAGTTTGACAACTAGTAATAATATCATTAGAACTTTGAATTTGATTAAATTTAACTATACAAGATTTAAGAATTGGTGAAAATCTTTTCTTATAACCATTAATCTTTTTTACTAAGTTACTAATTTCTATTTCATTTTTACTATTAAAATTAACTTCTTGAATTTTATTTACTGTATATGCATATTTATTAATTTTTCCTTTACAATCTAAACCAGGTGTAATAGTGCAACCATATGAACCTTGACCTAAAAATTTATGTTTAATTCTTTTTTTACCTCCTTCCATGTAATAATATTCTTCCGAATCCATTATTATATATTAAATTATATAATAATAATATTTATCTATCTCAAATACTATGAACGATATTTATGAGAGTTATAATTTATTATTAGAACCTTTTTATAATAATGATAATACATATTATCACATTTTAACAATCAACAAAAAACCAAAAGGACCACTAGTAAACTATATAAAATTAATGCCTATCAAGAATATTTCAACAAAAATAAATAAAGCAAATGAAAATTATTGTAGTTTTGTTATAAAAAAATCAATATTAGGTTCAAATAATAATGATAATTTACAAATTTGCACAATAGATGACATAACAAATATAATTGATTATCTAAGTAATAATAATTATATAATTAATGAATCAGTAACTAATACATTGAACAATATAAAGTTAAAAAATTTAATATTGAATTTTAAATATAAAATAAATTGATGAAAAAAATAAAGAAAAAATAGTTATTATAATTATAATAATGAATAATAACTATTTAATTGAAAAATATAAAGATTCACTAAATGAATTAGAAATAAAAGCATTAACAATAGCTGAAACAAATTTAGAATCTTCATTTTGTATAGAAAAATCAATTGGATTTTTAGAATTTGTAAAAGAATTAAAAAAAGAAGAAAGTGATATGAATAAAGCAGATGAAATTGCAAATGGAGTAAAAATGGAAAAACTAGGATTTACAGGTAGAAAAAAATATGAAAAAAATTAAATAAAATTAATGATGAAGACGGTCTGTCATAAATAAAAATAATGATACGATACCAATTATACTAGCAATAATTTGCTTTTTTGTTAATTTCTCTCCCAAAAATAAATAACCTACAAAAAATAATAAAAGAAAATGAAATAAATGCCATATAACATTAGCAATACCAAGATGAGCATATTTTAATAAATTAAATACAAAAAATCCAGTAAAAGCATATAAAATAATACCAAATATAAGATAGTAATTTACAAATTTGCTTTTATGTGAAATTTTAAATAAATATTGAGCAAATACCTCAGAAATAATTGATAATAATATAAACATATAAAATAATAAATTCATTATATATAATTATGATAAAATAGATTTTTTAAAATATTTAAATGAAATTTTATTTTCATTTTGATTAACAAGTTCAAAATCTTCCTTTTTTTTAACAGAAAAAATTTGATTTTCTAAATCTTCATAATTAGTAACCAATTTATTTTCACTATTATAAATATCTGAATTAACAATTAAATCAGAAAAATCTTTTAATAAACCTTTATATTTAAATTTATTTGATATATAATCAATAATTTTATTTTTAGATTGATTATTTATGTTATTTTTACTATAAAATATAGTATTTTTAGGTTCATCTTTTAGTTCATCTTTTTCTTTGTTAGAAACATCAAGAGAATCTAATAATTTTTCTTTATTATCAAAATTATCTATATAAATATTTCTACAATTATAATTAACACAATATATTCTAGAAATTGTATCTAAAAATTCAAAAGGTAAAACATGGGATTTATTATTTAAATAATAATCAAAAGATTCATCTAGAAAATTATAATTGATAACAATTTTATATTCTTTATCTCTAAAATCAATAGTATAATATAAATATTTATCTACTAAAGTTTTCAAATAATCATCATCTTTATCTTCATCCAATTCATAATATTCATCCAAACAAGACATCAAAAATGGATTATATTCATATAATTCTTTATTTGCTTCATATAATTTGTCAAATTTAATTTTAGCAGGATAATACAAAAAAAATGAAACAAAAATAAAAGCTAGAAAACTTCCTGTAAATAAACAAAAAATAAGTTTTATAAAATTGAAAAATGTAAAATTATTATATTCAAATACAATATATTCATCGTCAAGGATACAAGTAGTATTAAATTGATTACTCATATATTCTAACATGTGTATGTCCATAATATAATAAAATATATGGATTAATTTTTATATTATAAAATTTTATATAATATGTCCTTCATAATTTCTTTGATAATTGATTTAAAAAAATATGATGCCTCTAATAAAGAAGATATAATCAAAGAATCTAGCCAAAATTGTAATGTAAATTCAATATATTACGATTTTGATTTAGAAGGCATAAATAAATATATAAAAAAAAATAATAAAATAATAATTCTAGAATTTGAAAAAGAAATAGACATTATAAATTTTTTAAAATTTATAACTTTAATTAAAGGTATATTAATAGAATATATATATTATGAAAATTCAATTTTATATTCTTCAAAAAAATATTTAGATGAAGTTTCAAAAACATTACATAATAAAAATGATATAGTAAATAAAATAGAATCAAACAAAAAAAAATTTAATTTCAAAAAAATATATGATATATTAAATAAACAATAATTATTTCTTAGCTCTAACAGAAAAACGTCTTCTAGGTTTTCTATGAGTTTCTTTTTTTTTAGGTTTTTTAGGTTGTTTAGATTTTTTTCTTTTTTGAGTCGTAGTTTCTTTATATAAGACATTAGGCATAGATTCAAATTTTTTTAAATCTTTTTGTAGATTATTTATTAATCCTACTTTACTACTATTTATTTGATTAAAAAAATTTTCTAAACTATCATATTCTTTTTTTATAGTTAAACCATCATTTGTTAGAGAAACATGAACTTTATTATGATGATTTGGATTAACTTGCAATTCATATTTATGATCTTTAATATTAACTCCATTTATATTTTGAATATGTTGACCCGAACTATAAACTTTAACTGTCATAATTATATTATTAATATATAAAAAATTTATATTAATAATTTAATGAGTACCTTTAAAAATAATAAAAATAATAAAAATAAAAGGAAAACATTAAAATTGAAAAACTTAAAAATTAATTCATATATAAGTAATATGAATGGTGGTAATAAAGACTATAAAGAAGAATATATTGAAATATTAAAACAATTAGAATTTTATAATAGAAAACATGAAAAAGCACAATTTAAAGCAAAAATTTATAGAGAAGCGACAGAACAATTAAAAAATTACAAAGAAAAAATAAATTCATCAAAAAATATAAAAGATTTACCTGGTATTGGAAAAGCAATAACAGAGAAACTAGATGAATATATTAAAACAGGTAAAGTAAAAAATTTAGAAGAACTAAAAAAAAAATATGGAACCGAAGAATACCAAAACGAAAAAATTAAACAAGAAAAAAAAGAGATATTTTTACAAATACCATGGATAGGTGATGCAACTGCCGAAAAAATAATTGAATTAAATATAAATACTATTGATGAACTAAAAAAAAGACAAGATGAAGAAATACCAGGGAAAGGAAAAAAAAAACTAAAACTTTTAAATGATAGTCAAAAAAAAGGACTAAGTTATTATCAAGAAATTGCTGAAAGAATTCCAAGAAAAGAAATAGATGATTATAAAGAATTATTAACAAAAATATTTAATGAAACTTGTAGTGAAAATGGCTACAATAACAAAACAAATAAATTTGAAATAGTAGGAAGCTATAGAAGAGGAAAACCAGATTCAGGAGATATTGATATAATTATAACATCCAGTACAGATGATAAAACAATATTTAATAAATTTCTTGAAAAAATGGACGATACAAAAAAAGATGAAGAAAGTAATGAATCAAAAATAATAAAAGCATTTCTAACAAGAGGAGAAAAAAAAGTTATGGTTATTGGTAAATTAAGTGAAAAAAATTTAGCTAGAAGACTAGATTTCTTATATTCTGCACCTGAAGAATATGCATTTGCTATATTATATTTTACAGGTTCTATGGAATTTAATACATCAATGAGACAATATGCTTTACAACAAGGACTAACTTTAAATGAACACGGGTTTCATAAAATGGAAAATAAAATAAAAGGAGATAAAATCACATCTAAATCTTTTAATACTGAAAAAGACATATTTGATTATTTAAATTTAGAATTTAAAGAACCGAATGAAAGAATAGACAGTAATTCCATAATCATCAAAAAAAAAAGCTCTAAAGAAGAACCAAAAGAGCAAGAAAAAGAAGTATTAAAAGAAAATGAAAAGAAAACAACACCAAAAAAAATAAAAATAAAAATTCCAAAATCTAAAGCTGAAACACTAAAAAAAATGGGAAAAAAAACGAAAGAAAAAATTATATTAAATAATATAGAAAAATTTAAAACAGAAGGTATCGATATTCTTAAATGCTTAAGTGAAAAAGAATTAACTGAGATGTTAAAAAAAACTATTCAAAAATATTATCAAGAAACAGAAGAATCATTATTAAGTGATAATCAATATGATATATTAAGAGAATATATCCTCGAAAAATATCCAACTAATAAAACTGCAAATGTTCAACATGGTGTAGTAAAATTAGATAAAAATAAAGTAAAATTACCATATGAAATGTGGTCTATGGATAAAATTAAACCTGATACAAAAGAATTAGAAAAATTTAAATCAAAATATTCTGGACCTTACGTAATTTCTTGCAAATTAGATGGAGTAAGTGCATTATATTCTACTGAAGAAGATTCACCAAAATTATATACTCGTGGTGATGGAAAATACGGACAATCAATTAATCATTTAATAGAACATTTGAATTTACCTACTAATAAAAATATAACACTTAGAGGAGAATTAATTATTAAAGAAACATTATTTCAAGAAAAATATTCTTCCATATATTCAAACTCAAGAAACTTCATAAGCGGATTAGTTAACAAAAAAAAAATATCCGAGGATGATATAAACATTCTAAAAGATATAGATTTTGTAGGTTATGAAGTAATAAAACCTGAAAATCTAAAACCTTCTGAACAATTAAACTTAATATTAAGTTTAAACGGAAACAGTGTAAAATTTATGGATTCTATAAATTCAGAAGAACTAACAAATGAATTTTTATCAGAAAAATTAGTAAATTGGAGAAGCAATAATGAATACACTATTGATGGAATTATTTGTATTGATGATAAAGTTTATCCTAGAGAAAGCAAAAATCCAACTCATGCTTTTGCTTTTAAAATGGTTTTATCTGATCAATCAGCAGAAGCAAAAGTATTAGATGTATTATGGAGCGCATCAAAAGATGGATTCTTAAAACCAAGAGTAAAAATAGAAGAAGTAAATATAGGAGGGACAAAAATAAATTATGCGACCGGTTTCAATGCAAAATTTATAATAGACAATAAAATCGGAGTAGGAGCAGTAATTAAAATAATTCGATCAGGTGATGTAATTCCAAAAATTGAAGAAGTAATTACTGGAGCTGAAACACCTTTAATGCCTAAAGAAAAATACATATGGAATGAAACACATGTAGATATAATGTTAGAAAATAAAGAAGATGATGAAACTGTAAAATTAAAAAATATAGCTGGATTCTTTAAAACACTTGAAGTAGATGGATTAGGAGAAGCAAATATAAAAAAAATAATTAAAGTAGGAGGAAATAGTATTGGTAAAATTATTGCTATGACTATAAATGATTTAATGAAAGTTGAAGGATTTAAAGAAAAAATGGCTACTAAAATTTACAAGTCAATTCAAAAACAAATAGAAAAATCTTCACTAGCAACTATAGCTGCAGCATGTAATATATTTGGTAGAGGATTTGGAGAAAAACGAATTGAATTAATATTAAAAGAATTACCAAATATAATAACAGAAGATTCATCAAACCAAGAAAAAATAAATAAATTAAAAGTAATAGATGGATTAGGTAGAAAAACTTCAGAACAATTTGTTGAAAAAATTCCAGAATTCAAAAAATTCATTAGTGAAGCAAAATTAGAAGATAAATTAAGCAAAAAAGAATCACCAAAAAAATCACCAAAAAAAGAATTACCATTATCAAATAAGATGGTTTTATTATCAGATGTAAAAGGAAAAAAGAAAATAACAGAAAAAATAGAAAATTTAGGCGGTGAAGTAGTAACAAATATTAGTAAAAATGTAAATCTACTAATAGTTGGTTCTTTAGATGATGAAACAATTAAAATGAAAAAAGCAAAAGAATATAATATTGAAATTATTAGCATTGAAGAATTTAATAAAAAATATTAGCCATAAGGTCGCAGAACGGACGAGTAGTTAATAAAGCCATATTTAGCGGCTTTCCTAATTGCGCGCGAGGCAATCTCCCCTCATTAATTATTAGAATAATAAATTGTAATTGATAAACCAATCATCGCAATCAAAATACCAATTAATGATTTATAATTTATAAATTGTTTAAATAATAAATAACTAGCCAATAAAGTAACTATAACATTAGCATTAATTATTAAATTAGTAATACCAATATTAGGTGTAATTTTAAAAACATAAAGCTGAATTAATCTATTAGCAATCATGACAAACGAAAATAAAATTAATAATAAATAATCTTTAAATTGAATATTTTTCTTAATATCATTAATAACAGTTTTATCAAATGGTATATAAATTAATACCATAAATGATGCAACAATAAATGTTAAAAATGTTAATGTTCTAACATGACATTTAGAATTAGAAATATATTTCATAAATATAACTGCAGTTGCAGTAATAAATGTAGCAAAAAACGAATAATATATCCATAAATATTTATTCATTATTTATATATATATATATATATGTAATATAAATAATGAATGATTATAAATATGATTATGTATATATAAATGCTTTTTTTTATTCGTTTTGGATGAAAAGAAATGAATATAATAAATATATACATCAAACATTAAAAGAATTTAATAAAAAAATTAATTTTAATAATAATAATTAGAATAATAATTAGAATAATAATTAGAATAATTATTATGATGTGCTAGATGAAGCTTCATGATTATTATTACCTTTTTTTTTATTAGCTATTTTATAATGTTCTAAATCACGTTCTTTAAATTTATTTCTTACAAAATCATATGCATATTTATAATTAATATATGTAATCAAAGAAACAGATTGATTGTATGTGTTAGAAATAATAACTAATTGCTCATTAGTATAGTCTATAAGTGTATTATACTCCTCAATAATACTAATAATAGAATGAATAATTAGAATTAAATTATCAATGCTCAGAGTAGTATCAATATCATGTAATATATGTGCAAAATGATTAAATTTTTCAATTGCAACAACACCAAGAAGTTCATATATATTTAATAATTCAGAGTGTTTTTTTCTAGAAATATCATTTCTAAAAATAGAAGTAGCAAGTTCTTCTTTTGTTTTATTATTTAAAATATATTGAACAGTCAATTCATCATTATTAGTATTATTTCTAACTTTTTCTCTAATTTGATTAGTATCATAATTAATAAGATGGTTAACTAATCTATGTAAACTAGAAATCATGCTAGTAAAAGAATTAACTGTACTAATATCATATTTTTGTATAAAATTAAATATAGTCTTATCTGTTTTTAAAGTATTAAACCACTCTGGTTTATTATAATTATTAATACGTCTAAGATATAATTGTAGATTATAAAATGTAATTAAGCCACCACATAATACATCTCCTGGATTTCTAGGCGCATTATTAGTATTATTTTGATCTCTTAAATACTGATAATAATGGGGATTATGAATCTGACCACCAAATACAAGTTTACCAGTATTCCAATCAAATGCAACTTTACATTCAGTGCAAAACATTTGATTACAACCGCTAATCTTATATATTCTAACTCCACATTGAGGACAGCCTTTGGTATCTTTCTTAATTAATGCAGCACTTTGCAAATTAGAGTCTAAACAAGTATGTTGATCTTCTTTAGAATATCCAATAATTTCATAACAATCAGGACAAGTATAAAGTTTACATACCTCACATTTATATTGTGTAGATAAATAACCTTTACAATTATCAGCAGGACAAGGCATAATAAACTTTTTACGTTCAGTAAGAGTTTCACCATTTTTAATTTTATTTAATTCTAACTTTTTCTGATATTGATTTTTTTGAGCCTCATAATATAATAATTTGATTTCTTTTAATTTTTTTTCACATATAGCCATTTCTTTAGATTTTTCTTCAAGTAATCTAGTTTTTTCAACTATATTCATTAATTCAGGTGTTCTACTAATTTCACGATCAACTAATAAAACTTTACGATGTTTCTTATAGTCACCATCAATAAATGCTCTATTTAAATTATCTAGTAAAAATTTAGGAGTCCATTGTATCTTACAATCCATACAATGTGGATCTTTTGTAGTAGAAAGTAAATAAGTTCTGACACAACTTTTACATGCATCAAAACCACATATACATGTTATCTTTGCGCGCAAACTTTTATTATAATTTTCGCAGCATATATTGCATGTCATATTAGAATATATATTAAGTATATATGATATAAAAAAATAACAGAATCTTGTCAATTTTTTTTATATCATCTTTATTGAATTTTTTTATATAAAATCATGAGTAACAAAATTTTTTAAATTCACTTTTAAATATTTATATAATTTATTTTGTAGCATTGAATTTTTATTTTTTTTTTCAAAATTTGTTCCCAAAACTCGCTTCATATTTTTAACATAAATTAACGTATAATCATCTGGATGTAATTGCTTTTCATTAACTTCTTTCCATTTTAAAAATAATGGTAAAAGTTTCTTATTAAAATATTTATAAATTGATTTAATTTCATCTTCACTAATTAGAGTCCAATTTTTATCTGAATCAGGTAATTTGATATAAATATATAAAACTCCTTCTTTATTATTAAATGCCTTTATTGGAATTTCATTATTATGCTTAATTTTTTCAATATAATCTATAAGTATTTGAAAAATACCATCAACATAATCTTTTTCAAATACTTTTTCTAATTCAATATTTGTAATTTGTATTGAATTCAAGAATTTAATAAAATCAAAATCACTACAATCATAGTTAATATTTAAATATTGAATAATATCTATTTTATTTTTAGTAACATTTACATATTTCTTAATTTCACTATAATCTGCTTCTAATTTTTCAAATTTATTATTTAAATTAATTAATAATTTATACATATCATTAATAGAACCATTAAATTTAATTGGTAATTCTTCTATATAATCAATATCATCATCTTGTTCACTTTTAGATTTAATATTATTACTAATTCTTATTAATTCACATTTCAATTGATGATTATTAAATGCAGATTTTCTTAGATAAGATTTATTACAATATGAACAAATATATGTGGTCATATTAAATGAAAACTAGATAAAAATTATAGAATAAAAAAATTTTCAATTTTAAAATTAATATTTCTTTATATATAAATGCCAATTCCTTTAACAAAATATAGTAAAATATCAGCATTACATAATGATATATCTAATAACTCATATATTTATAACACATATATTCTAACTTGCGATATAAGTGATACACAATATTTAGATAATGGAATACTTAAATCAAACAAAATTTACTTAAATAATAAAGCCGATTATTTAATACATCCCTTTTCTACTATTAGAAATTGTACAACAAAGTTTAATAATGAAAAACCTATATATCAATACAAAAACCCGGATACACCACCAATAACAGGTTCAACATATTTTGATATAAGTGCTACACAAAAAAAAATTCAAAATACAGTTAGAGTTCCATCTTCATTATATTCTAATAATTTAGCCTCATTACATATAAATAGTAATAACTTAGGAACAAATAAACCCTGGAATAACTCAAGCGATAGACTTAATCCTCATGGTCCAAATTTAAACACATCATCATCATCTAATAAACAAAATTATGGAGTAGACATAAAACACAATTCATATGATAGATATTTAGGAAGAAAGAAATCTCAAAACCTAAAATCAGATAATCATGTATCAAGTCCAAATTCTTATACAGAGTGGCCAACATATTGGGGTAATAAAACTTATAAATTTAGTATTATAAATTGTAAAAAAAATTGTTAATTGAAATAATAAATAAAAAAAAACACATAAAATAATAATTATAATTATTATAATTTTAATTATAATTATAATGATAATATTATTAATATTACTAATAAATTTACAAATAATAAAAACACTTAAAATTCCATATTATTATAATCCAAAAATTCATAATTTAGGAAACATAGGAGTGCGTGGAAAAATTCATGCTAATTTATTTTATTATACAACAAAATTAGTAGATAATGTAAGATATGATGGAAGAGATATAAGAAAAGAACTTTATTCAAAATATAAAAATGAAAATATTTTAGATTTATGTTGTGGTATAGGAATGTCAACATCAGAAAATGGAATAGGAATAGATACTAGTTTAGAAATGTTAACTAAAGCAAAAAGTATAAAAAAAAAAGCAAAATTTTTTTATGGTAATGCAGAATCATATATCCCAAAAATAGATATAGATATAGTAACATGTATGTTTGCATTTCATGAAATGCCTTTAACTGCACAAATAAATGTAATAAATAATGGATTAAAAATAGCTAAAAAAGAATTTATAATAGTAGATATTGCATCGAATTTCAAAAATAAAAAACCTTCAAAATTATTTTTAAGAGGAGAACCATATTTATTAGATTATTTAAATAATATAGATTATTTAATGCGTAATTTTGAAAAAATAAATTATATACCAAATTATGTAGATGTATGGATATATAAAAAATCAAAAGGAAAAAAAATTGAAAACAATGTATATGCAAAATATTTATAATATAATTTATAAACAACAAAATGTTACTTTATCATGGGACAAATACTTCAAATGGAATTTCAATTCTAAAAAATGGATTTGACTTTAACAAAGTCGGTTCAAATTATGGATTAACATATGGAAAAGGAATATATTTTACACCAAATTATAAAACTGCACAATTTTATGCTGGAGAAAATGGAATAGTTCTTTCTATGCATGTTTTAATCACACCATATTATTTAGTTAAAGACATCTCTCCAAATTCGAAAAAAAAAATAAAACTACCTAGAGACAAAGATTATAATTGTATTGTCTCTCCAAACAAAGACGAATATTTAATTTTATACTTTAAATAAATATAAAATTGAATCATAAATAAATATTTTTTTTAAATTATTATTATGGAAAAAACACAAGAAGATATTATTATTAAACATATTGAAATTGTAACAAATAATATAGTTGAAACTACCAGACTAAATAATTCATATTCTAGTTGGAAAAATACAGCTAAAGGATTAAATTTTATAAAAACCGACAAACCAAACTTTTATTTAGGAGTAAAAATGTGGTTAAATATTACACAAAATCAACTTTTAGGAACCGAAAATAATGAAATATTAAATTTACTAAAATGTGAATTTAGTTGGATAAATAATATTCTTGAAATTAAACAATTAATAAATTAATAAATTCTTAATAAATTTAATTATTATAATATTATAAAAAATATGAGTGGTTCAAAAATGCAAATGAGATTATACACAAATAATTCTTCTATACAAAGTCAAAATAAAATAGTGCAACAAAATATAGTAAGATCATTACAAAATCAAAAATCTTCTTATATTAAATTAGGATTTTCTGGAACTAAAAGAAATTGTGCAGCATTAATAGTTCAGGGACAAAAATATTGTAAGTCTTGTAATGATAAAAAATAGTCACTAGATTATAAGATATGATAGATGATACGAAAATTTAAAATATATTTATTCAATATTTTTAATAAGTTTTAGATTTTCTTTTTCTATAAGTTTTAGATTTTCTTTTTCTATAAGTTTTAGATTTTCTTTTTCTATAAGTTTTAGATTTTCTTTTTCTATAAGTTTTAGATCTATTATTTTTTAACTGTTTTTTTCTACCCCCACTCGTTACTAATTTTATACCAAATTTCATACCCGCCACCTCATTCATAAGACTCTTTGCCTTTTCGTTGTATTTGTCCATCGAAGAGATCAAAGAATTATATACCTTATTATTATCTCCACTTCTTTTTTCTATATAAATATCGTAAATTGCTATCAGATTCACGAATGGATGCGTAATATTAAATAATTTAAGATATATACTCTGTTTATTTATAATTTTGTTCCGCGCCTTCGTCGCTTCCTCCGCCTTTATCCTCGCCATATCCGCATTCTCCGCCGCCTCCGTCGTGTCCTCCACTCTCGCTTGCTCCGCCGCCTCCGCCGCCTCCTTCGCCGCCCTCTCTGCCGCCGCCACCGCCGCCTTCACCGCCGCATCCATCTCTATCAACCCGTTCGCCGGCTTCGCCGCATTTATGCGTTTATTACTATTATTCGTGCTAGATAGAGTGAAATTTGTTAATTTTAACCCCAGATCTTTTTCAATAGCGTCTATCGTCCATTCAAATAGTTTTTCGTCTTTCGGCATATTCCTTGTCTGGTAGTCTCCATACTGCTTTTCACACTCATTGACCACAGCCTTCACTGCCCGTGACATAAATTGTTTCGATGAAGGAAATATCTCTTGATCTTCTGGTGATAATTCCCCCCCGATATTATTTAATAAATCTATACTCTTATTGAAAGCTTCATCGCGCTTACGACGTATCTGTAATACAGTATCCCCCAAATCATCGGCCATTATATATATATATATATATATAATTATAATAATTTTTTTTAATAATTTGAAAATTGATTATATTTTTAAATTATATAAAAATATAATTATTATAATACTAATGAGTTCGAACGATCGAGTATCTCAAATGGAATTAGTGCAAAAAGAAGGACTAGAATTATTTAAGAAAAAAAATTCAGATTATGGTGATGCATTTGCTAATTATGGTGTAATTGGTGTTTTAGTTAGAATGGGAGACAAAATAAGTCGATTACAATCAATATCTGCTAAAAATATAACATTAATAAATACGGAATCACTAAGAGACACACTAATTGATTTACATAATTATTCTGCAATGGCAATAATACTATTGGATAAAGATAAGAAAAAAAATGAGAGTAATAGTATATTAAATAATAATTGTTTTGAATTATTAAAAAAAAATACAAATAATAATAATTCAATATTAGAATCAAATATATTTAACTTTCGTGGTTGATTTAACATTTGAAAATATAAAATAAATAATTTAGATATTTCAAGAAAATAGTAAACCAAATATCCCATATTCTAAAATGTTTAACCATAAATGTATTTTGATCCTGATATCCTTTTTTTTCATAATATCCTCGCACACCATCTCCACTAATTACAACTATTCCATATAAATTATTTTGCTTTGTAATTTTTTCTGCAATTTTTAATAAACCACCACCAATTCCTTTATGTTGTGCAGCATTATTTTTATATGAATTAACAGCAGTAGTTTCACCATATACATGTAACTCACGAACTAAACCTTTACCTTTTAGAACATCAAATTCAATCATATTATCTTTTTTATTAACGATTCTTAATCGAATAAAACCAAATAATGCTTTTTTATCATAACTTTCATAACATATAAAATATTCTGTTCCATTATTTGCAGAATATTTATATATATTATAATCAGCAGGTTTTTTATAATAACTAGAATTTCTTCCAATTTCTCTGGCCCTAATATCATATGAAACAATACCTTCACCATCAAGTAAATTATCTATAATTTGCCGCATATTAGCAATATTATTACCTCCTTCAACATATGTTGAACATGGAATATCACGAATAACTCTAGGTAATCTAATCCAATTAGGGCATGTTTGCATACTATATTTAACGACATTAATCAAATCTTGTGGATTTTTATCAAAATAAGGAATATATTTACCCTGTTTATACCATTTTTCAATTTTAGTCCAAGGAACAGTTTGACAAGGATAAACCTTCATTTGATCGGGACAAACAACATTATATACATATTTAAACATTTCTATATCCATTGTAGGGGTAGAACCAGGTAAATCAGGCATAATATGAATATCAATTTTGAAACAATTATCCTTTAAATATTGCATACATTGTAGTGCACATTCAATAGTATGTCCACGATTAATTTTTTTTAATATTTTATTATCTGTATGCTGTACACCAATTTGAATCCTAGTAACTCCCCATTTTCTAAAATATTGAAGCCACTCTTTATTAATCGCATCTGGACGAGTTTCAATACAATTTCCAATAATATGAATTTTAGAAGTTTTATTAATTATAATTTCTTCTTGAACTGTAGCTGGTTTACGAATATGTTTTAATAGATCTAAATCTAAATCGCCAATTTCAAAATTATCATAATTAGGATAGAGTTTTCTTACTTCTAAATAAATATTTGCCGCATAAATTAAATCTCTCATAAATCTTTCTAAATAAGGCACTGGAAATTCAGTAAATGTTCCACCTTCAATAATTAATTCTAATTTATCAATAGTATGACCATTTGCAAAATAAGCATCTAATCTATCAAACATTTGTTTAATAGCATTAAATTCCCAACGATTAGCACGCTGAACTGCTGGCTCCCAAAATAAATATGACCTAGGTTGTGCCTGCCAATTATTTCCTTCATGGGCAGGTTCATTAGGACAATAAAAACAATCATGTTTGCAACTAAATTTTTGACCATCTGGAAAAGGATGTAAAATAACTGTAACTGATGTAATTCCAGAAATATTTCTCATTGGTCGCTTTCTTAATAGTAATTTAAAATTATCAAAATACTTATGTAAATCAGATTGAAAATCATGTTTTGTAAGTAAATTATTGAATATATTTAACAAAACCGATTTTTTTAAATCTTGAATTTTAGACTGTCTAATTTCTTTATTTAATTTTGCTTCAAATAATTTTTTAAAATTGGTATTATCAATAGTATTTAAATTATCATTTTCTTGTAACCATAACAATAAATTATTAAACAAAATTTTAGATTTGTTCAAATCATATTTAGCAGTATCTACATTATTAAAATCATTTTTACCCAAAGTACTTTTGACTTTGATAAAATCTTCAATATCTTTCATTAAAATAGACTTAAATAATCAAAAAAAATTAATATTAATATCAATTTTTAATTAAATATAATCAAATAATATATAACAATGGATAAAGTAAATCTAGATATAAATACATATACATTAACAGAATTAGAAAATCTATTAAAATTAATAAAACCTTATAACGAAGAAGATATTTTAATAAAAAAAAATAATTTAGAAAATCAAATCTCAAAAAGTGATATAAATGAAAATAAAAAAGAAGAATTATACATTTTTTTAGATAATATAAAAAATAAATTAGCTAATGAATATTTAAATTCATTAATAGAAAATGATAGTATATTAAATGATGTTAATAAATATGATGGAAATCATTTTATAATTAATAATAATAAGAATGGATATGCATCAGTATTAGAAAACAATAAAAAAGTAAATAAATCTATTATTAAAAAAACATTTACGATAGATAGTATATTTAGATCAAACTATGATAATCCAAATAATAAAAGTCATGATTATATTATTGAATTACCTGAAACTATTACAAATGCAGTAACAATGTCTATTTCATCAATAGAAATTCCTTTATCATACCATAATGTAAGTGACGATTTAAATAATAATACTTTTAGTATAGAATTAAATAAAAAATCAGTAACTGGAAGTCCACCAAATGAGGTTGAAGTTATTACTAATGATGATAGTTGGAATATAGTTTTAGTCCCGGGATTATATGAATCATTATTTACTTCTAGTGCTCAAAGAAAAGCACAGAATATTGAAACTCAAATAAATACACAAATTAAAACACAAGTAAATAGTAATACCCAAAGTGCTAATGATATTTCTAAAAATTTAACGTTTAAAGTTGATCCAATAAGTGGTTTTGGTGCTTTTATTTACAATAATAAATTCGCAATTAATGAGAAAGTAGAATCAGGAAGTCAAATTGCAATAAATTTTAATATTGATAACGAAAGAACTTTAAATAATTGCAGCGAAAATTTCCTATATCAAAAATTAGGATGGCAACTTGGATTTAGATCAGATAAAGCAATTATAGATTGTTCAAGTGCAATTACAAGTGGACCATTTCCATCAATAGCAAATCCTACAGCTACTCCTGATACTGCCTCAATAATCTCTCCTTGTATTTGTCATATTGCATATCCTAGATATTTATACATTGCAATCGATGATTTTCAAACAAGTTCACGAAACTATTTTGCAGTAGCATCACCATCAACTATCGCACCTAATATAATATCTCGAATTAATATATTATCTTGTTTAGAAGATAAAACAGCATTTAAAAATGCAGGTGCGCCAGGTGACTATTTGTATACTAATAAACATGTAAGAGAATATTTTGGACCTACAAATATAAAAAGATTAAGAATTCAAATATTAGATGAATTTGGACGCAATTTTCCTATAAATAATATGGATTGGAGTTTTGTAGCATCATTTGAATGTTTTTATAATTAAGCAATTATACATTCACAATTATTTTTATAATTATCTAGCTGTTTTTTTTTTAATATCTGAGTTTTATATTTTTTATAGTATAATTCATCACTATATAATTTTTCTGTAAATTTTATAGGATAATCAAATTTTAAATAATTATTACTAGGATTATTTAAATTATAAACAAAATGTATATTAGGTTTTAATCTATTTTGAAAATATAAAAATTTTTTATTATTAGTAGAACCAATTAATAAATTTTCTCTAGTAACATCAATATATTTTTCTACAAAATAATAAAAATGATTCTTTAAAAAATTAAGTTTATATTCTTCAATTTTATTTGGATAATTTTGAAATTCTTGTATATAAACATTAACCGCGTTATCTAAATTATAATATTTCATTTATAATATTATAATTATTATTATTATTATTATATCAATTTTTAGATAATTTCATCTATAAATCCAATTTTTACCATTTTTTTTGCATTCCAAATATTAGTTTGTTTAATATATTTTAACATTTTATCTTTTGAAACTTTATACTTTGTTTTTGAAATAACATAATCAAATTTTTGTAATAAATTTTCACCTTGTTCATAAAAACCCCAATATTTACTATTATCATTAAGTTTATTCATATAACAAATAACATTTTTTTTAATAATTCTATAATCACATAATGAAGCTAACATAAATCCAACATCAGTACAACTACTTTCAATAACTGAAACTAATTCTAAATTTGCAAAATAATTAGTTTTTATATCTAGAAAATCATATAAACTCTGTAAATTTCCTCCTCTTGAAATAATATGTATATATATACGATTATTGATTCTATCATAAATAGACGATTCCAAAATTATTTTTATAAATTCAAATAATTTTTTTATTGTAATACTTGAAACAGTAGAATGAAATATGATACGATCATCAAAAATTTTAATACTATCAAGATTTAATTCATTATAATATTGAGAGTTTAATAAATCAGTATTATCCCTATTAGACATATCATTAAGAATAATCTGTGAAACAACTGGTTGATACTTTCTTTTAGTCATTAATATTTATACTGATTTCTTTTTAAAATAAAATAAATCAATTTTTTTGTTAGGTATAAAAAAAATTGATTATAGAAAATAATTTTTAAATAACAACATCAAACAATTATTAATAAGAACGATGCTTTCTCTTTACATCCCCGTTGTTCAAGACCACATCACTGAGGCATACATCAAGCATCAGTTCTTTCACCACAATATCGGTAAGGTGATGCGTGTCGACTTTGTTAAGAATGTAGTAAAGAATCGGCGCGAGGCATTCATCCATTTTGACGAATGGTTTGATAATGAGACATCTCGAACTCTACAGGAGGATATTAAGAATCCGAATACCAAGACTCGGTTTGTGTATCACCATACAAAGTTCTTTCCTCTTCTTGTAAACAAAAATGCACACCGCCGTATTAACAACCCAGCATACGAAGTGATGAAGACTGAAGATATCAAGTCAAACACAAAGCTTCTAGTGTCTATTCCAATGGATACATCTCATGGTGAGGATGATGATGATTCAAAGCGTCGACGTGTAACCTATGCGAAAGTAGCGACAACAGAAAAGTAAAGCTATAATTAGAATTAAGTAAAGCTATAATTAGAATTAAGTAAAAAAATAAAATTTCCAAAAAAAATAAATTTTTTTTATATAATATATGATGTCTAAAGACGATAAAATTGATAATCGTGAAAGGAAAAGCCTAAAAAAAACAAAGATAATGAAAAATATAATTAAAAAAATATACAAGATAATGAAAAAAATTAAAAATAATAATAATAAATAAAATTGATAAAAATAGTAAAGATTTTTTTTGTTACAATAATCTAAGATAAATGGGTGCTGGAATTCTACCGGTAGCATTATATAGAGGGACATTATTTCTACTATTAGGACAAGAGCGTAATAATAATAATTTATGGTCAGATTTTGGCGGAAGCTCACATAAAGGTGAAAAACCATTTAAAACAGCAATTAGAGAAGGAAATGAAGAACTAAATGGATTTTTTGGAACAGAAGAAGAAATGGAAGAAGAAATAAATAATAATATGATTTTATCAATTTGTTATGATAAATACACAACTTATATTTATTCTTGTAAATATAATAAAGATTTACCAAAATATTTTATGAATAATAATAAATTTATTGAAAAACATACAGAATCTATTATTGATAATAAACATAATGGACTATATGAAAAAAAAGCGATAGGATGGTTTCCTATTTATAAATTTAATAGTGAAGATTACATAGGAATTCTGCGATCTCATTATAAAGAACATATTAAATCTGCTTTAAAAAATAATAAATTTATTATCAAAGAAATTGAGAAAATTGAAAATAGTAAAATTATAAAATAGGATTATTTAATAGGTAATAATAAAAAATTAAAATCCTAAATATTATTAAATGGATAGTAATAGATTAAATAAATCTGATATAAATAATTATGGTATTGTTTATACACCTAATAATTTAGTAGATGAAATTTTGGATTTAATACCTGAAAAATATTTCAAAATGAAAGATTTAACTTGGTTAGATATTGGGGCGGGTAAAGGTGCTTTTATAGTTAATTTATATAATAGATTAATTAAAAATCTGACTGATCAATTTGAAAATGAAATACAATGCAAAGAACATATAATCAAAAATATGTTATTTATGATTGAAATTTATCCGCCACATATTAATTATTTAAAAGAATTATTTACAAATGATGCAAATATAATAAATAAATGCTTTCTCTCATTAAATCAATACGAATATAATAAATTTGATTTTATAATCGGTAACCCGCCTTATAATATAAATGGTTCAATAAAAACACCAACTAATAATAATCAAAAAAAAAAAGATGATGGTAAATCTATTTATGTAGATTTTATTAATAAAAGTTTAACTTTACTTCAAGAAGGAGGATTTCTGAATATAATAATACCTTCTCTCTGGCTTAAAACTGATAAAGCAAATCTTTATAATACTTTAACAAATTTGCAAATTCATAAATTAAAATGTTTATGTACTTCTGATAGTGCAAAAGCATTTAAATATCATGCACAAACACCAACTTGTTTTTTTTTAATTGAAAATAATGATACAAGTGATTGGGATAATAAATCCATAAAAATTTATGATAAAATAGAGAGAGATTATATAGATTATTCATTAAAACCAAATAATCCAATACCTATAAATGGAATAAATATAATAAAAAAATTAGAAAATTATATAGATTCAGTAGGATCATTAAAATTTAATAAAACAAATAGTCCTCCAAAAAAAATGATTCTGTCTGAAACAAGTGGAGAGAATTGTAATTTTCCCAATATAAAAAGCTGTTATTTAAATGGACTAGTAGCATATATAGTGTTGAATTATTCTAACATAAAATCACAATATTGTTTTAAAAAACCAAAATTAATATTACCTCATAAAATGTATGGAATACCATATTTAGATAAAGAAGGGATATATGGAGTATCTACAAGAGATAATTATATAATCTCGGGTAGTGATTATAATATTGAGGAATTAGAAGAGATTCAACACTTTCTCTCGACTAAATTTACATTATTTATAATTTTATGTTGTAATTATAGAATGAGATTTTTAGAACGCGCAACATTTAGTTTTATTCCTGTTATAACAAAAATACCAAATTTTCCAAAATTAAAAAATATAGATAGAGAGAATCGTGATAAATTAGTAAATAATTTCTTTAATCTCTCTACTAAAGAAATAGAATTTATAGAAAATAATTTTAAAAACTATAAATTTTTTGTTTAATTAATAATCATTTCATTCATTGAGTCTTCGGTTAATTCCATAATAATTCTATTAGCCCAATCAATATAATATATACTTAAAACATCTTTATATTGCCTAATTGCATTTCTGATATAATTTATATTACCGGTTTCTATTGATAAATCAATTTGATATAGAAAATCATCTTCATAATAATAATTAGAAATTTCCATTTTAAATAATAAAAATAATAAAAATTTTATATCAATTTATTTTTAAAATTGATATAAAGAGAGATAAATTATTTTAATAGAAAAATGTTAAGAAATAACATTAGATTTTTAAGCAGTGCTTTAAAATCTAATTTAATTCCAATTCCAAATGATATAGAAGGACAAGTAAACTGCTATTTACTAAAACACCAAAAAAATAAATCATTTATTGATCAATACTATGGAAGCATTTGTAAAGAATGTTTTGGAAGCGGATGGAAAACAGATACAAGATGTAAATTAAATTATGTATGTAATTTTAAATTCAATATTTGTAAAAAATGTAATGGAAGAGGATATATTTAAATATCAATTGAATTATATTGTGATGATACCAATTTATCAAAATATGTATTTTCAAATACATATGATTTTTTAATATTTGGATCATGAATACACACGTTTTTATAATGAAATGCTAATTCATTGAAAATATTATATTTATTACATAAATATATAGAATCTAAATAAGAGGAAACTAATAAATTATAATTATTAGTTCCAACTTTTTTCAAATTAAGAAATTTAATAATATTTTTTTTACATAATATAGTCGAAATAAACATCTCAAAAAGATATGGTTTAAAAATAATAGATTTTTTATATATAAAAGTATACAATGTAATTGTTAATTCATCGCTAAATGGTTCTCTAATTTCTAGATCTATTTCTTTGATATATTTATAAAATTCATTTTTAAATTCTTCTTTTGTAAATTTAATATCTTCACAATGGACATATAAGATATCAAGAATAGAATTAACATCTACAATATCATTATAATATGTGAGATCTTTAAACGTTTGATGAAAATTATTTTGTGATATATATCCATAATCATAAACGATTAATTTATAAAAATCATTATATTTAATTACTTTCCAATTAGATTCATGCAAATCAGAATGATAATAATGTTTAAAGAAATAACAATCTTTTATAAACATATTTAACAATGAAATTATTTTTTGTTTTTCAAATATAGAAATATCTAATGATTCAAATTTATCACCATCAATAAATTCCATTAATAAAATATTGTTTGTTGCTTGTAAAGGTTCTGGTATCAATACATATTCATTATCAATATAAGTATTATAAAAATATATCATATTATTAAATTCATTTATCATATTAGTTTGATTTTTTAAATTATTAAAAAAACTATCATAAATAAAAACTGTATCATACTTTTTCAAAAAAGACACATTTTTGACAAAAAATTTATATAATTTAATATAAAAAATAGGAAAAATCAATTGATATTTAATATCAGGATGAATAACTTTTATAGCTACAGTTTTATTATAGTAAGTTCCTTTATAAACTTGTGCCATTGATCCCGATTTAATATTATATGAATGATCTAATTCTATAATATCATCAAAATTTTCTTTAAATTCATCAAAAAATATTTTTTTAGTATAGTTTAAATTGTGTATATTACAATCTTCATAAAACGGAGAAAAAATATCATAAATTAATTTACCATCCTTAATGTTTAATATCTCGTAATTACTATTTATCCATTGAACTATTTTAATTAAAATACAACCATTCAAATTTATAATATTATACAACCATCTAATAAATGTATAATTTATGTTATTAGTTAATTTATAATATAATATATTTAAAATTAAAACATTTAAAAATAAATTAAAGTAAACAAAATATTTACATGTTTTAAAAAAATCAATTATTAGATTACTCATATTATTGATATTACTCATATTATTTTAATATTATATTTATAATAATTAAAATTTAATATTAAAATTAGTTTAATATATTTTATATAAATGGGT
>Ga0181420_1000226_pt1 | contig 22746 bp, 37 predicted proteins | sample 43SPOviralmetaG_FD_130145 | JGI IMG/M metagenome (GOLD analysis project Ga0181420, IMG submission 130145) | Marine viral communities from the oligotrophic San Pedro Time Series (SPOT) site, San Pedro Channel, CA, USA - 43 SPOT_SRF_2013-05-22 | ecosystem: Environmental > Aquatic > Marine > Strait... | reverse complement strand
TCTTTTTCTTCTGCAATCTTATCCCACATCTCTTGCCAACATTCTACATGATACCATTTGTCATTATATACTTTACATGGAACTCCTGGAAATATGTTTTGAGAGCACCCAGGACATAAAGATTTTCTCTTTGCTATAATTTGTGTTGCTTTCATAATACTTCTTTCTTTAATATAAAATAGTATGGCTAATCCAACCTAATTAAACTTAGTGCATCCAACCCAAGTCAATTATCAAATTTTCATAGCCATACATAATTTAACTAGAAGGGCAAGTCTTCTTCAACTTCATCAGCTGATAGTGCAACACCATCTTTCCATGGCGTTACGCTAAATACTTGCATAGTTCTTTTAGTTTCACCATCTCTAGTTTCATACTCATTCATTGAGACTTTAGCTAGACAAGGTTTTCCTACTACATCTGATGCTTCAACTTCATCTAAGCATACTTCATCACCTTCTGTTCTAAATATAACACCTAAGTTTTCACAAAACTCTTTGTATGTTCTATTCTTCCATCTTTCTTCTTTAACAGGCTCTGGTGTAAACCATACACCTTTACTAAAGAATTTTCTACCAGCAAAAGGCTTACCGCTCTGAACAACAGTTTTACCATCTTCATCTACTTTAACTGTATACCATCCGTTGCCATCACTTTCCATTGTAGGTAGTTTAAGTTTTTCAACTTCATCAGCTACTTTAAACTGGAAGTTAAATACTTTATTACCATTGTATTCTCTTGAATCAACAGCTACTACATGACAAGGATATACTCCTTCTGGACTTGGTGTAAATCCATCAGTTGTCTCATTAAAAGTTGTCTTAGTTTCAATCATTTTCCATTCTTTCCTTTATTATTTTTCTTTGTTTTTGTTTCTGTATTTACTACTTCATGCTTAGTTACTGTATACTTCTCTATGACTTTGTTGACTTCTGTTCTGAGTTCAGTCATCTTTTGAGTATATTTGCCATCACCTAGTCCTCTATAATAGAATATTGGTGTTACCCAACTTCCATTAGAAGACTCAATATATCTTTCAGCAGATTTACTTCTTGTCGAAACAAGACCATCATTCTGCATCTTTGTTAAAGTTTCTTTGGTGATGACTCCTTTTTCTAGCAACTCATTAGCATCTGCTACTGTTAGTTTTCCCATTATTACTCCTTATTCCACCCTGATTGCTCATAAGCAACAGGATTCATTTCGGTTTCTTCTTCTATTATAAAACTATGAAAACTGGGATTAACAGTTACCTGCTTATCTTCCATAGTTTTGAAAACCATCATTGGCTTTCCATTTAATTGTTTAAGTCCAATATATGCTACTTTCTTAAACTCTTTACCATCATTAGTACCTACTGTATATTGAGAACCTGGCACTAATATATTTTCATCATAAGAACTATTCATATTCTTTATCCTTTGTTCATACATTTCTTGATAATACTCATTCATTGAGTAACCCTCTTCTAACCAATATTCACTCACTTAGCAAGCCTTTCTAATTTGGCAACAGCAGCTTTATAATTAAATGCATTGATGTCACCATTCTCTACTTTTTCCATTATTTCTTTCTCACGATTTGCTATCTTTGATAAATCTGTAATAATTTCTAATTGCTTATCATCTAATTCAGGGTCTTCTACTTGATTACGATATACATCATCAGCAATATTCATATACATATTAAAGGCTTTCTTGATACAATCAGTATTAGCTGCTTTAATATCATTACCTAAGTCTACATAATTATCGCTACCACGTTTCTTTTGAACTCTATGAGCGGCTGTAGAATCACCTTCTCTCCATACTCCATTATCAAACCACTTCAATCTACCATGTACTACATAAGCTTCTGTACCAGCAAACTCTGTTTTAATTACAGTCCAACTCCAACCAGGATAATGTTTATCTGCAATCTCTCTCATATAAGAGTATTCTACATAATCCATACCCATCTTCTGTTTAACAAAAGGTTTAGGTGTTTTAATATCACTAACTTTCTTATGATGTTTAGTAATATTATTTAATGCTTCACTAACCGCAGTTAGGGAGCCGTTTTCTATTAATGTCAACTCGTTCATTAATTTCCTCTTTCTCTATTTTTTCTAATAGTCTTTGTAAATAAACTGACATATCCATAGACTCTTCCAATGCTTCAACAACCCATTGTTTGGTTGTCTTCTTAACATTATTGATTGTGTTGCCATGTTTTGCATTTGAATTAACAGCTCTATTAGATAGTTTATTCATTAAATTATTTACAGTTTCATCTTCGCATTTGTGAAATACAAACTCAGATGCTTCTTCCATAGTTATATCTGTCATATTATATCCTTTTTAATATCTTTATAATTTTCAAGATATCTATCTTCTGGGTCTTCTGATGACATAGGATAGAGACTATATACTTTTTCACCACTAACTAATTTTCCTTCAGCTACTCCATTATCAATATCTCCATATCTATTTCCTTCTTCATCACTAGATATATCTATTACAGCATTTTTATCTAATGTAGTAAGAATCCACATTAATTCTTTTACTTTCATTATTTCTCCTCTAGTTACAGATTGGTTCAAACTGACAATATCTACATTCCCATTGTTCAACTGGAACATTAAATGTATCTCTTGGTAAGTCTGATTCATCTTTAACCATGTCTAATGTTTCTTTTAATGATATCCAATACTCAGCAGCGTTATCCATCCATGCATTATTAACTTCTACTGGCTTCATAAGACTATCATCTTTTTTATAATACATTAAATACATAGATATATTCTCTGGAGGAATATCTTCTTGATGACATACACCTAAAGCATAAGTACCTAATTGTAACTCATACATTCTACTTGGCTTTGGCTCTCTATTTCTTCCGAACATCATCTTCCACTTATATGAATGAGTAGTTTTAATATCAACAACACAGGCTGATTCTGCATCTTCAATAACAACTATATCAGCACTACCCATAACATTTAATTCTTCTATTACTACTGCATATTCTACATGTGATGTGTATCCAAATTGTCGTTGAGCTCCTTCAGGTAACTCTACTTCATAAGTTCTTTTATTATCCCACTCTATTGCTTTTTGAATATCTTCATGTACTATTGTACCAAGCCTGAGAAGTCTTTTACTTTTCTCATCTATCTCTTTGCCTTCATATCCATTGATAGAATACCAATGCTTTTTGAAACAATGACCTGCTGATGAGGCTCTATAATACTTTCCTGGATTCTTCTCTTTGTACTTGGATTTGTTATCTGATTCTATTTCAGACAGATAATCATTATATATCTTTGATAACTCTAACTTCAACAATAACCTCCTTTACACTATTTTAATTTACAAAATTCTACTCAGAAAATCAAGTACTCTCTACTAGTTTGCCTGTATGAATCGCTCCATATCTATCACCAAATCTTTGCTTAACTCTTTCATCAAACTTTATTCTACAAGTGTCTAGTTGTAATACTAATCTTCCGCCTTCAGTATAAGCATCAACAATTTTATCTGGATACTTATCTTTAATTTCTCTCATTGATACATTGTTTAATCTATATCTTCTAGGCTCTTTTCTTTTAACTGTCTTATTCATTATCTTTACCCCATGCTTCATCTAGTTTATTATATTCTTTTATAATTCTAAGCCATTGGTCTTTGCTTAATGATGTCATCTCTCTTGCTTTAGGGTCAAACATATTAAACTCACCACTTTCTTGTACTTCTTTATACTCTAAGAAATCTTTCTTAGTTATTTGAACTGACATATTGTTTCTCCTTATAGTTATTTTCTTTTTCTATATAATCCAACTCTTCAAGAGATTTTCCCCATTTATAGAATAGATAGAAGTTAAATGCTATTAAAAATATTATAAATCCTACCATCACTATAAACATTATAGCTGGTATTGTTACGAATGTTGTCATGATATCTCCTCTTTATATTCTTCAATTTTTATATAAATTTCTTTAGGTGGTTCATCAAAATATTTTAATAAAGCTGGACATAACCAAAGTTCTAAATTAAAATTATCATCAACTATATTATAATAATCACCTTCTTTTTCTATATCTTTAACTAGGTAATCTAATCTAACATGACTACCAGGAAAATCATCTTTAGAAAATGTCATTACAATTTTATCTGTTTTAATCCCAAGATGCTCAACTATTTTATCAATAGCTACATCAGCACCTGCTACAAATGGTTCTCTGATTAATCCAACTGAACTATCATCAAATACCCATGTTCCATACATTTTATATGGAGTAATTATATTAATCTGATTCATTATTCTCACCTTTTGTATAATCTTGTGGAATACCTAATACCCATTTTAGTATATTTATTGCACCATCTAATTCTACTCTTTCACCTACATCATTAATATCACATTTTTGATGTTGTTCTAATTTTTCTATTAATTTAACAGTTATTTCATCTTTTGATTTCAATTTCATAATCATTGCTCTCTTCTTTCTAATTTACGCTTCTTAGCTGCAATCTGAGCAGCTGTTCTGCCTTGACTATTTAATTTTTTATTTAATAATATTCTTTTACGTTTATTAGACTTTGCTTCTTTATGTGGCATTATTCTCTCCTATTTAATTATTTATATATGGTATGTCTACGGGCTTGCCTTCGTTTATTTTATATAGAGTATTTCATCTAAGCAAATTTATCACCAATAATAAAGATGTGTACATCATCACCATACCATTTTATTATATTCCCGTTGTCTCTTTATATCGAATGAGACCCTAGTGCCATTTCAATCTATCTAGGCGTTCGGCATACTAGTATTATGTGAAAGGGGTTGTTATTCACCTATAAATTCACCTCTTTGACCAATATCTCTTACGGCTTGAACTATCACATCATCACTATTATCAGCTAAGTCACACTTAAAGATTCTTTGGAAAGTTTTTGTTAATTTAGCTAATTCTTTATTAACAATATGTAAATCATCTATAGCACTATCATTATACTTACCATCATTATGTTTAACAGGCCAATGAAAATCAATTCTACCATTTCCAGCTGATATATTTGATGGAGGATATAAATAAAGAAATACATCATTATCTGTGTCATCCCATCTTATAGTTTGAATATTATTAAGATTTATTAATTGTTTTTTAATTTCTATCCACATTATTATTATTCCTTATCTTTAATTTAATTAATTATTATTGTGATTTATTAGGACTTGCAGTGCACTACACCTACCTAACTCCACTACACGTCTTTTAAGATAGAGTCCGAATTCTACCAACATGTCTACGGCTTCTCAAACAAAATCACAAATTAATAATAAGCTTGGTTGCTTGGCATTTACGGCTCTTTTAGCAATGCGCTACGTCAACACTCATAAGTTATGAGCTCCCTTAACATCTTAACCTCACTCTGTCTAACCAACTATGGTCACGCGACCGAAGAATATCTTCATATCCTCTCCCTCTACAGCTTCAATACTGCCATGTGGGTGATTGCTTATTATTTTTTATGATATGCTCTATCTCCTGCTTTACTTCCTATAGAGCTAAAGAAGTTAACTATTGGTTTTAGTGGTACAATAGTTTTATGACCATGTTATTAAATATTTGTAATATACAAGTAGTTTATAGGGCTATCTGTAGTTGTAACATTCAATACACATTGGAGAGTAGTATAAATATACAAATAACCCTACATAACTACATAGTTCCGATACACAAGCAGCTGTTTCTAATTGCGAGCGTAGCGGCGATGGAGCAAGTAGGCAAAGAGCCTACTTTGCTTTTGCTACCTTAGCTACAGCAGCTTCAATAGCATCTAACCTCTGACTAAAAGTATCAACGGCTGTCGCGTCTACTGTGTCAGTTGCCTCTGCTTTCTCAGCTTGAGCTAACATGAGTAAAGAAGTTAGGTCAATACCTCCTGATGCTGCATTGTTAAAGGCACCCATATCCTTGACTAGATTACTAGCAAAGATAGGTCTACCCCTTCGAGCAGCTATCGCGAAGTTCTGACTTATAGTAGCAAGTGCTACAGCCTTCATCTCAGCTTTACCTAAGACTGGTTCTTGATTACCCATTTGACTGAGTATCAACTCAACTATTTTATTCATTACTATTACTCCTTATTAATTAATCATAAAACATTTAAAATCAAAAATAACTAAAATCAATAAACACGAATCTCATTAATGAGGTGTACCTATCAATAAAACACTCCATAACATTTTGTAAAAAAATTCTTGACAACACATGGTCATTTACCTTAGGTTCGACTACCCCCCCTTATTAAATAATAGAGCGCTTATAGATATTATATATTTATAAACATTATATATATAAGGGGTGTATATTAAAGTTATTATGGCTGGACAAAAAATAGAAGATAAACTAATGGATACATTCACATTAGGTGAAGATTATGTTAAATCACTTAGAATAAAGTATCCTTGGGTTGAAAGAGCTGTAAGTTCAGGTTTAAGAACCAAAAAAAATCAATCAGTATTTACTCAAGTTGAATATGATGATGAATTAAAACAATGGATTGTATTTCCTAGGGTAAGAAGAACTAGAGATTCAAAAGGAAATCCAACTAAAAAACTTAAAGAATATGGAATAAGGGAAGCTCAAAAAATGGCAAAAGAAAGAAAAGATTATATTCCAGTACCTTCACTTGAAGCTGGTCAATTTTTATCACATGGGTTCTCTAAATATCAAGATAAGAAAAAATAATGGCAGAAAAAATAACATGGCTAGAAGCGATACCATTAGATGCTAGAGAAGAGTTGGTACACGATTTAACTAGTAATGAGAATGTAAACCTAGTTCCATTAGAAATAAACAATAGTGTGTATTGGATTCCTATAGAAGTTAATATGTTAATAAGGGCTTTAGAGGATAATAGAATAAATGAATTAGGTACAGAAGATGAAGGGGTAGCATAATGCAATACGGAGGAAAATATATAGTATTGTGGAAAGAAAGAAAAGAAGATGGCTCTCATGCTGTAATGAGGTCTTTCGATACTACTATAGAATCAAAATCATATATCCAAGGATTCGTAGATGCGATTGTATCTTTTACAAATGATGCAAATGAAGATAGTCTACTAAGTGAATTTAAGATAGATGAGATAAAATAAAGTGGAATATCAAAAAATAAAAGGAAAGCGTCACTACGTCTATGATGATATAGATGAATTTCAAGAAGACTATCCAAATAAACTACCATTAAAAAATTGGCGCACTGCACAAGAAAACGATTGGGTGTGGAGCGATGATGAAAGAATTGTACAATTATTAAAGGTAAGTGATATAAAGCATCCTCAAGATAGAAAGAATTATACTTGGGCGAAAGGATGGGTCAGAACGATTGTAGGTACGTTTCTCAATAGAGAGAATACTAAGATGGATACTGATTTTAGTAAACATCCTAATAGATATACATTTAGTACAAAAATTAAGAATACATCAACTAGGGTAAAAGAGCGTGAGAACTTAACTAAAAATGAGCGTATATTCTCCGTAAACGTAGCAGGTGGTATGGGTGCAGTTAAATCATATATGGAAGCATATGAAGAAGCGAACCCTGAAAAAGCTAGAAAGAAAGCAGTAGTATTATTAAAACAGGAAAGAATTATGCAAGAAGTAGAGAGAAGTGTATTAGAAGTTTCAAAGACATTAGGTCTAGACCATGAATTTGTTCTAAGGAAATTAAAATTATTGGCAGACCATAGTGAAGATGATAATATAGTTTTGCAATCTACAAAAGAAATTGGTAAGATTATAGGTACCACTGGTACTACAGTTAAACAAAAAGAAGTTGGAATGTTTGGAGTTTTTCAAGGATTTAGCCCTGAACAACTTGAAAATATAGAAAAGGATAAATTAGGAGATGGAAATGCAAGTAGACAAATTGACTCTGGGTCAGACGATTGATGCTCTTAAAAAGACATCAGAAGGTTTAACGCAGTTAGAAGTTGAGTTTCCAGATAGATATATTGTTAGGAAGATTATGACAATGAAACAACTTGTTGACCAACTCGATACACATAACCTAATATTTAAAGGAAATAGTAAAAATGGCTAACGGATTGTCTAGAGTAAATATTGGTTCTTTTTTAGAAGAACTAGATGAAACAATAGATAGAAATGTGGAAGAACCTAAAGAAAGCGTATTAGAAACTATAATAAAGCCTAAGTATGAACTTAGTGGACTATCTTCATATTCAAGAGCTGTAGGTAAATTATCAAAAATATTAGATGCTCCAGTAGAAAAAAGTAATAAAAAATTTAAAGAACTTGGTGTATCTAGATTATATAATCCTGCTACTGGTATGATGATGGATTCAATCGTTGAACCAGGTAGTCCTTTAGCTGGTGAAAAAGGAATGCCAATGCCAAGTACTACATTATCAATGTTAGCTCCATTAACAGGCGACCCTGAAACTGGTAAGTATTCAAATCTTGATGTAGCATTTGGAGCTTTAGAAGCTACTGGTTATGGAGCCGCTGCTAGTAAAGCAATAAAGAAATTGAAAAAACCAAAAGCTTTTGATGATATGAGTGACTCAGAATTTTATGCTCATGCAAGAGAATTTCAACAAAGACGATACCGTGAAAGAATGTTAGCATCACCAGATAATCTTGATGCAACAGGGGATATGGATGAAGTTACTCAATCCATAGAAAATCTTACACAAAATGGTTCACGACCTATGTCAGAAGCTCCTATCACAGAAGTAGATAGAATATATAATAATTTAACACCAGTTCAAAGAGAGTCATTTAGAGACCAAACTGCTCGAGGTGAAATGGTAGATAGAGTATCAGAAGCGTTTGCTGTACCGCCAGAAGCTACTCAAAGATTTAATGAAATAATAAGAGGAGGGGGAGGTAGTAGAAATAGAGGTACTTTTGTAGATGAAATTCAAAGTGGTAAATTTAAAACTACAGGATTATCAGAATTAGAAGATATAGAATATATAGCATATAAAGATTTAAATATGAAAAAAGGAGTTGAGATATTACCTCCTGAATCAAGTTATAAAAATTTAAATGTACTTGAATTACCAGAAGATATAGGGGTAATAGTTCAAAGGAAAGCTGGTAAAGGTGAAAAAGATAGAAATATTATTATTGGTAGACAACAAAGAGAATTTGATAATAAAATAAAACTTTATAGTGTTGATACAGATAATACTCTTAAATCTAAATTCGAATTTAATGTAAGTAATGATGTTGATGATAAAGGTAGAAATATAATAGATGGTATAAGTTTCTTTAAAGCTGGAAATAATGACCGTGCTGGAGTTCATAGTGGTTTACTGTTAAGAGATTTTATAGAATATTCATTAAATAATAATTGGGTTATAAAAGAAACTAACTTGAGTTTAGATTCTTTATACGCTATGATAAATCAAGCTGTAAAACAAAAAGCTAGAATAATATTTAGTGGTGACGGTAGAGTTTTCGCAGGTGTTGGTAGAGAATCAGATTGGAGTAAAAAAGCTGGTAAATATTTTATTGATGAAAAAGGTGATTTTATAGAAGACGGTATGGATACTGTAATGAGAGATTTTGAAGAATTAATTGAAAGAGCAAGAAAAGGTGAAATTCCTGGTCAAAAAGGTGAAATCGTTGGTTCTCCTGACCCTTCATTCCCAGATGTATCAGATTTGGATGCGGATGCTGCTTTGCAAGACAAGATGCCAAGATATACAAGAGAAGTTGAAATAAAAATTAGAAAAGAAGTAACAGAAGAAACTAGAAATATGTATCCAGAATTAACAGGTGAAGAATTAAAAGATAGAATAGATGCTAAGCTAATGTCTCATGCATTTAAAGCAACTGATAGAAATATGAGAAAAGGTTTTGGATTAATGGAGTATAATTCAATAACAATAGAAAAATTAACGAATACATTTGCTGGTGTTATGGGTATGACTAATAAAGAATTTTTAGATTTTTTAAGTTATGACCCTAATTCTGTTGAATCTCAAGTGTTTGATAATGAAATAATGTTTTAAAGGAATATAATATGAGAGGAACAAAAAGGGGCATACAAAGGAAACAACTTATAAAAAGGATTGAATATTTAGAGTATGTAGTTTCTAAAGTAATAAATAATAATCGTAATTTTGAAATAATCTTTGAGAATTATATTGAAATGAATGGCGATGTTGATAATTTTACAAAATTTTTAGATAAAAAAGCTGAAGATGCAGAAAGCCCCGAATCTAAACCTAAATAATGTTAGTCAAGCTGAAGAAGTTTTTGAACTAGCAAGTAAAGATTTAATATCATTTGGAAAACTGTTCTTGCCCGATGACTTCATGCGGAGTGAAACACCCCCCTTCCACTATGAGGTCGCTGATAATATTGACGACCCATCCGTAAAGCAACTCGCAATAATACTCCCTCGAGGTCACGGGAAGACAGTTCTAACCAAAGCATCTATATTAAAAGATTTCTTATTTTGCCCTAAAGATGATATGCATTTTTATGCTTGGGTATCTGCTACTCAAAAGTTATCAGTAGGAAATATGGATTATATTAAATATCACCTTGAATTTAATGATAAAATAAAGTATTATTTTGGTATGATGAAAGGTCCTAAGTGGACAGAAGAAGATATTGAATTATCAAATGGATGTAAATTAATAAGTAAATCAAATGTAGCAGGTATTCGTGGTGGAGCTAAATTACATAAAAGATATGACCTTATTATATTAGATGACTTTGAACATGAAGCAAATACAATCACAAGAGACGCTAGAGATAAAAATGCAAATCTGGTTACTGCTGTTGTTTATCCCGCGCTTGAGCCTCATACTGGTAGGCTGCGTGTTAATGGTACTCCCGTACATCATGATTCCTTTATTAATAATCTTCTTATCAATCATAGCAGAGCTAAAAAAGCTAATAAAGACTTTGCTTGGAAAGTTATTACATATAAAGCTGTAACTAAAGATGGTGACCCATTATGGTCAAGTTTCTTTCCAAAGACAAAACTAGAAGAAAAGAAAAAGTTTTATTCAGATTCTGGTCAGCCTCAAAAGTTTTTCCAAGAATATATGATGGAGGTACAAAGCCTTGAAGATTCATTATGGACTAGAGAACATATTAAATACTGGGAAGGATATTATGAACACAATGTACAAGAAAATCAAAATTACTTGGTTATTGATGGAGAAAGATTTCCTGTTAATACCTTTGTTGGTTGTGACCCTGCCACAGATATTGATACTAAGGATTCTGATTTTTCTGTTATCATGGCTATTGCGATTGACTCAGAAAATAATTTATATGCTTTAGAATATGAAAGACATAGAAGCATTCCAACTGTAGGTCAAAAATCTGTAGAAGGTGAAGTGATAGGAAGAAAGGGTGTAGTTGATTATATAATGGATATGCATGAAAAGTATCATTGTATATCAAGTACAGTAGAAGATGTTGCTATGAATAGGAGTGTTTTCCAAGCATTGAATTCAGAAAGAAGACGTATAAATAAGTTTGATATTGCTGTTATTCCTGAAAAACCAGGAGGTAGACAGAAGATAAATAGAATATATAGTGGGCTTTCGGGTCGTTTTAGTACAGGAACAGTACATTTAAGAGAAAATATGTTTGATTTAATAAATGAAATTGTTACTTTTGGACCTAGAATGGCTCATGATGATACCATAGAGACTCTGTATTATGCTCAAACGCATGCATTTCCTCCTGATTTAAGGAAGAATGAAAAGGATTTGACTTGGTATAAGCCTAAAAAGAAAGCGAAGAATTGGATAGTAGCATAATAATAATAGGAGAATCTTATGCCAATAGGTAAATTAAAAGAGCGAAGAAAAAAACGACAAGCGGCAGGTAAGTATACAATAGGTGATAGACTTACTAAATCTGGTAGAGAAAGAGTCGCAGCTCGTAAGCGTAGTAAAGAAGGTAAAAAAGCTATTAAAGCTGGTGAAAGACAATTAGCTGGTAAAAAAGCTAAAGGTACTGGTGTAGTTAGTACTAAGAAATCTAGAGCTAAGGCAATAGGAGCTAAAGCTGGAACTAAAGTTCGTAGAGCAGCTGTTAAAAAAGTTTCTACTAAAGGCGGCGATTACGTCAAGTATGAAAAGAAGTCAGGTGCGGCTAAAAACTTCCGTTCTGCTTTTAAATCTGGATGTGCTGGTGGAGCCAAGTCTTTTTCTTGGGATGGTAGAAGTTATAGCTGTGCAAAAGCAGGTCCTAAGAAAGCTAATAAACCAATATCTAAGGGCGGAAGAAGCCCTCAAGACCCAGCTTAATCTATTTTAAAAAAAATAATATGTTGGTTACTTCTGATGATATCTACTGTTGGAAGTTCAATAAGAAAGGATAAGTTTGATATGATAAGTATAAGTCAAATGAGAACACTAGTTGCTGACACTTGTTCAAAGCTTGGTGATAAGTATGCAAGTAGCTCAGCTGTAGATTTAGTTTTAGCGACTGGTATTGTAGAGTCTAGATATGAATATATTAGACAGATGGGAGATGGTCCCGCGAGAAGCTTTTGGCAGGTAGAGCCCAGTTCCGCTGTAGATAATTTAATTCATTATCTCAAGCATAGACCAAAGTTAATGGCTAAATGCGCTGAAGCAACATTAGTTGATTTAAAGCATTGGCAAACATATGATGAGAAATTATGGGAAGAAATACTAGAAAAGAATATTGCAGCTGGTATAGTTCATGCGAGAATAAAGTATTGGAGAGTTCCTAAGAAGATGCCTAATACAATAGAAGGTCAAGCTGATTATTGGAAAAAGTATTATAATACAGAGGGTGGCAAGGGTGACCCTAAACATTTTGTAGAAGTTGTAAAGAAGTTTTTAAGGTAAGAATATGGCTAGAATGACAAACAAAAAAAGAGCGGAGCAAAATAAATTACTATGGGATAAAGCTAATAATTCTCATAGACAAAGATGGCATGTATTAAGTCAAAAAGGTTATGATTTTTATTTGAATGAACAGCTTACTAAAGATGAAACAGATTCTTTACATGAAGCTGGTATGCCTACATTTACTATTAATAGAGTAACTCCTATTATAGAAATTATGAAGTATTTCGTTACAGCTAATAATCCAAGATGGAAAGCTGTAGGAGCTACTGGTGATGATGTAGATGTCGCTCAAGTTCATTCTGACATAGCAGATTATTGTTGGTATCATTCAAATGGTAAGTCAATATATAGTCAAGTAGTATTAGATAGTCTTACAAAAGGTATCGGATACTTTATGGTTGATGTTGATAAAGATGCTGATAAGGGAATGGGTGAAGTTGTATTCAAAAGATTAGACCCATATGATGTATATGTAGACCCAGCTAGTAGAGATTTTTTATTTAGAGATGCTAATTTTATTTCTGTAAGGAAGAATGTAGCTAAAACTCAATTAATAAATATATTCCCTGAATTTGCTAGTAAAATAAGAAAAGTATCAGGTTCAGCTGATAGTGTAAGTTATTCACAAAGACCTTCAACAGATTATCAATCAATTCAACCTGAAGATATTACAATGGGTGTTACTATTGAAGGAGAAGATGATGATATTGTCCCATACTATGAAACATATTCAAAAAAGAAACATGCTTACAGAAATGTATTTATAAAAGTATTGCCTTCACCCGTTGAAATGGAACAAATAAAAGAATCAGTTGAACAAGAATTAGCTGATTTTGAACAAGAAGTTCAAGTTCAATTAAAAGAAAAATTATTAAGTATACAAGAATCATTACAATCTGGTGAAATAATTCCTGAAAGGGCTGAGCTTGAAATAGATAGAGCTACAAAAATGACTCAACAAGCTGTTGAAGAAAAAAGAGTTCAATTACTTTCACAAGCTCAAGATTCAGCTACTATTATTGACCAACAAGTTATGACAGAAGAAAGCTATCAAGTCCTTGAAAAAGGTGGTGAAATGGAAGGTCAGATAGTTGAAGCTATAAAATTCTATGAAGATAGAGTTCATCTTACTTGTACTGTTGGTGATGATGTTTTTCTTTATGAAAGAATTCTTCCAGTTTCTGAATATCCTATTATTCCTGTTCCTTATATGTATAGTGGAACACCATATCCAATGAGTGCAGTTGTTCCTTTAATTGGTAAACAACAAGAAATAAATAAAGCTCATCAGATTATGTTACATAATGCAAATCTAGCATCTAATCTAAGATGGATGTATGAAGAAGGTTCTGTGCCAGAAGAAGAATGGGAACAGTATTCATCTTCACCTGGAGCATTATTGAAATATAGACAAGGGTTCACACCTCCTACACCAGTAATGCCAGCTTCTATTAATAATGCTTTCTATACTATTACACAAGAAGGCAAAGGAGATGCTGAATATATAGCTGGTGTTCCTTCAGCTATGATGGGATTTACTCAAGAACAATCTGAAACATATAGAGGTTTACTTGCTAATGATGAATTTGGTACAAGAAGACTTAAAGCTTGGATGGGTAGTGTAGTAGAACCAGCTTTAGAACATTTAGGAAGATGCTTTCAAATGATGTCTCAAAATCATTATTCTGTAGAAAAGGTATTTAGAATCGTACAACCTGAAGCGGGTCAAATACCTGATGAAGAAAAAGAAGTAAGAATTAATATTCCAATTTATAATGATTATGGTGAAGCTATATCTGTATTTAAAGATTATGCATCTGCAAGATTTGATATAAGAATAATAGCTGGAGCTACAATGCCAATAAATAGATGGGCATTACTAGAAGAATACTTTAGATGGTTCCAGTCTGGATTAATTGATGATATTGCTATGATAGGTGAAACTGATATTAGGAATAAGAAACAAATTATTGAAAGAAAATCAATGTATTCACAACTTCAAGGTCAATTAGAATCTATGCAAGAAGCTGTAAAAGATAAAGATGGTACGATAGAAACATTAGAACGTCAATTAGTACAAGCTGGTATTAAGATGAAAGTTGGAGATGCTGCTAATGAAGTTAGAAAAGATGTTCTTGAAACAGAAGCTCAACAAAAACTTCTTAGAGGTATGATGAAAGTTGAATTTGATAGAATGAGAAAAGATATGCAAGAGATGGTTAAAGGTGGTCAAGCTCAAGAAGCTGAGGAAGTAGAAACTGAATAGTGGCCTGGGAAAAGAAATCTTATCCAAAGATGTCAAGAACAGGAAGTTCAAATGGTAGATGGGTAGATGGAACTAGTCAAACACATTATCGTAATAAAGCTAAAGCTAAGCCAGGTCAAGTTGTTCATCATTCAGATGGTAACAAAAAGAATACTAATAAATCTAATCTTAAACTTATTAGTAAGGCTCAGCATAATAAAGAACACCCTGAGAAGGGTGGTAATAGAAAATGTAAGAGTGGTTACGTTTGGAGTAGCAAAATTAAATCTTGCGTAAGCAGAAAAGATTAGTTGTTTTTATAATTACTTTTGTATTAACTTAGAAAAACCAATAAAAGGATAAAATATGGCACAAGAACAAGTAGGTAACGCTCAAGAAGCCCCCGAAAGTCAAGTCAAAGACCTCAATAACGTAGATATTAATTCTGTTGATGATGGCGGAGATAGTATTGATACTAGTGATTTTTTCGCAGAATTAGATTCTAGCGTTAATGGAGGCATTATAGATAGCGAATATTCGCAGTCAACCTCGCAAGATTTAAGCGATAACACGCCAGCGAGCCCTAGCGGAGTTCAAGAGCAAGGTGATGATGCTTTGCAAAAAAGGTATAGTGATTCTAGTCGTGAAGCTAAACGTCTTAATGGCAAGCTTAATGAATTAGAACCATATATGCCGATACTCGATGCAATGCGAGAAGACCCTAATTTAATTCAGCATGTGCGGAATTATTTTGAGGGTGGTGGTCAAGCACCAGAGAGTATGTCTCAGAACATGGAACTTCCTGAGGATTTTCAATTTGACCCAGATGATGCTTTTACTGACCCTAAGTCGGATTCAGCTAAAGTATTTGGGGCTACAGTTGATGGTATTGTTCAACGTAGACTTAACAATGAGTTAGGAAAACAAAAAACAGAAAACCAAAGACTCGCACGGGAGACTGCATTTAGGCAAAAGGTAGACATGACAGATGATGAATGGTCTACTTTTGTTGATTTCGCTAAAAACAAATCTCTTGAATTGGATGATATTTATTATCTTATGAAAAGAAGAGAACGTGAATCTAATATTGCTGATAACGCAAGACAGCAAGTTGCTACACAGATGAGAAAGACACAAGAGCAACCACGTTCATTAGCTACAGCAGGTAGTGCGACAGTTGAAACATCTAAGGATGACCAAGTATTTGATTCTATACTAGGTATTGACCAGAAACTGGACAACGCGTTTGGCTAATAACTGATTTTTTCAGCCATTAGCAGACGCTTAATAGTAAATAGGAGAAGGTAAAAAATGGCTGATTTATTTACAATGGAATCAACTGCTGATGTAGGCGCTGGTGCGGCTGGGTCCCGATTAGGGACAAGTCTCGATACTGGCGTACTTCGTAGACAATATGATTTCGGAAGCAGAGTTTCTGAACTAGCAATAGCTCAGGACCCTTTCTTTCGTTTCGTATCTAAACTTGCGAAGAAACCAACAGATGACCCAGAGTTTAAATATACCGAACGCAGACCTTCATCTCACAAAAGATACGCTTATGTTGTGGCATTTGATTCAAATGGCTCACCTGAGTATCATAATTCCGAGTTAGACAAATCTGATGCGGGTGCAGCAGTTTCTGCTGTCGCTCACAATGTTGCTCTTTATATGGCTACTGATTATAAAGCGTCTGGACATAATTCCAGCGTTTATGGTCAGTCAGGCGATAAGGTAACTGTTGGTGGAACCGGAACAAGACCTACATTCTTTTTACCAGGTCAACTGGTGAAAATACCTGTTATGAATGGAACTACTGGTACTTCCGTTGATGGATACCACGTTATGAAAATTAGCACAGTAGTTACTTCAGATATTAGCAGTAATGGAGGTGTTGATAATGATAACATGGAGTGTGTTAAGATTAGTGGACCAATTGTTAAATTCGATAGTGCAGGAAATGAGTTAGCGTCTTTCGCTTTTAATGCTTCTTCTGCTGACAACGGATTTCAAACTGGTTCAAGTAATGGTTCTAACGAAACATATGACCGCTCAATAGCGGGTCAATTAGAACCAATTAGGTCTTATGTGATTGGTACTGCGCATGGTCAAGGTACTGGCTATCCTGAAACATGGAAAGACCAGCCTTTCTCGACTGCATACGGTCGTACTCAAATATGGAAAACAGCGATGGCAATGGATAACACAACTCGTGCTACTGTGCTAAAGTATGAACCTAACGAGTGGGCTCGAATATGGCGAGAGAAATTAGTAGAACACAAATGGGATATTGAACAATCTTTATTGTTTGGTTCTCAATACGACTCAGGTACTGAGTGGTATACACAAGGAGCAGTTGACTTCATTTCAAGCTATGGTAATGTCTTTATCTTGTCAACAGCAACTAAAACACAAGATGATTTCTTAGATGATTTAAGTAACTTCTTAGACCCACGATACAATAATGCTAACGCAACATTGTTCTTTGTGGATACTTCAACCTATAATTGGTTGCATAAGCTAAGTGGTTATTTCTCAAATAATCTTGAGATTTCACCTAACTTTAGAGCTGATATGGCGTTAACTGGTAAGAAGAAGGTATTTGGAGCTGATATTACAACTATTAGTACCCCTTATGGTGACATGAACGTAACTCGTAATGTTCACCTTGATGGTTCTAAAGTTAAGATGTTAGCTGTTAATATGAAGCACGTTGCTTATAGACCATTGGTCGGTAACGGACTTAATAGAGACACATCAATCTATGTTGGTGTTCAAACCTTAGAAAATAGTGGTGTTGACCGTAGAGTTGACTTAATCCAAACCGAAGCTGGTATGGAGTTTCAGATGCCTGAATCCCATGCCTACTGGTCATAAAGGAGGGTACTAATTATGGCAAATCCTTTATATGGACAAAATAAAGCTGACGATAAGATAGACCGACTTAAAAGCGGGAAAAACTTAGGTGTGAGAACTTTAACAGCTGCTACAACTTTAACTTCTGCTGATGCAGGAAAGATTATAGTTGTAAATGCAGCTGCTATTGCAGTTACATTACCTACCGCTGAAGCTGGAATGGTCTTTGATTTTGTGTTTATGATAGATACTACAGCTGGAGCTACTATTGTAGCTAGCTCAGGCGATTGTTTCTTCGGAACTGTAACTGTCAATTCAACAACTAAGACTAAATCTAGTGCTCAGTCTATTGACCATGCTACAGCTATCGGTACAGTAGCTAGTTATGATAATCTGGACTTTGTTCACGATTCTCAAACACTAGGTGGAAAAGCTGGTGATAGTGTTAGGCTAATCGCTGTGGATGATACTGCATGGATGGTTAATGGCGCTTTAGTATCTGATGGTAATGACCCAGATGCTATTGCAGCTATTAATGCTGGTTAAGGAGGTAACTAATGGCTAATGGTAGCGGAACTAATCAAAAAGCGAAAGCTAGTTATAGCCCAGGTGAATATTGTTTCACTATGGATAGTTCATCCGCTTCAACTCATGTCTTAGATATGAATGATAGTGGAAAAACATACTTCCTTGAAAGTACTGTAGCTAGAACTATTACATTACCAGCCGTAAAAGCTGGTTGTAGTTTTAAGTTCATAGCAACAGATACAACAGCGGATAGTTCAATCACAACTAGTGAAGGCACTGCTCTTTTAAAGGGTGGAGCTGAATGTGGAGATGCGTATCTTACTCTAGCTGGAACTACTATTATAGTAGAAGCAGCTGGTTCTGTAGGAGACCATCTTGATTTTATTTGTGATGGCACTTACTGGTATGTTAGTGGACATGGAGCTCATGACGCTAGTTTCTCAGTATCGTAAACTGAAAGTCTGAAACTCATGGTTAATATCGTGATGTGATGATGTAATTAGGAAGACTAACCCTCTTTTGGTTTTTTGCTTCCTTTCTTCCGAGAGAGGGTCTTCCTGATGAAAGATAAAAATTTATGGCAACAACGAATATAGAATTAGATATAGAAAATATAACTGGTGTAGCAGATGCAGATGACCAGTTTATTAAGACTGCTCAGAAATGGGTAGTTTCAAGTATACCTAAAGATTTAATGAAATGGGCTGGTACAAGTACAGCTGTTGGTACTCATGGTGGAGATTCATCACCGACAACAATAACATTACCACAACCAACTGATAATATTATAGATGTACAAAGAAATGGATTTAGTGCAGAAGAAGTACCTGAGTCAATGCAAGGTTTTATTTCAAATAGTTCAAGTCTTCATTTTGCTACAGAGACATTTCCTAAGTATTATATAAAAGCTGGTAATGAGGTAATAGTTAAGCCTAATCCAAGTGATTCGGAAACTGCTCTTGTAAATTATGTAGATTTTTTAAAGGTAGATGATGATTGTGATTTAAGAGGAGCTGTCATATTTCATGCGTGTTCTTCTGAATTTAGTAAATTAGCTTCGAGCAATGCTAGTGTATCTTTTACACAAAATGCTCCAACTTATATAGCTCCGTCTATGGAAGCTAGAATTGCATTTAGTTCATATACTAGTGGATTGAGTGAGACAGACCCTGGAGTGTTTAATATTACAGTTGTAGCTCCTAGCCCACCAGCTAATCCTACAATATCATCTCCAGGTGTAGGAACTGTTAACGTAGCTTCTCTTCCTTCGGCTCCTACTTATACAGCTCCAAGTGTAGAAGGAGCTGCAGTAACAAAAGGATTACTTTCTATGTCAGATGGAACTGTAGATATAGATGGAGACCAAATAGATTATGATAAATGGTGGGATATTTTAGGAGAATTTATAGAAAATGAAGAGGATAGTGAATTAGCAGCTCTTCAAGTACAAAAAATAAGTACATATATAAGCGCTTTTCAGGCTGAGTTAGGAGATGCTACAGCAGCGTTTAATCAAACAAATGCTGTTTATCAAGCTGGTCTACAAAAAAATATTCAACAATCTAATATAGATGCTCAAGAAGCTCAAAAAGAAGGTGACTTAACATTACAAGCTTCAATACAAGATTATACATTAGAGTTACAAAAGTATGGAGCTGAAGTAAATACATATCAAGCTAAAGTAAATACTGAAGTATCAGAATATTCACAAAAATTATCACAATATCAAACTGAGTTACAAACATCATTACAAGCTTGGCAACAAGAACAGAATGAAAAACTTGCAAGATATCAAGCTAAAGTTCAAGATGCTATTAATAAATTCAATGAAGAAAATTCTGAATATCAAGCTCAGTTACAAGTGTCTATACAAAATTCTAACTTAAAACCTAATCATTATGCAAATGAATCTAAAAAGTATTATGAGTGGGCTGTACAAGAAATAAATATGTACATTCAAAATAATTCAAAAATAATTGGTAGAACAATGGCAGCTCAAGCTGCTCAACAAAGAGCTTAACAAATGGCAAATGAAATAAGAGTAACTACATCTGTAGAAATTGTTCAAGATAATGATGTAACTGTAGATGGAATAGCATATACACATAGAGCTTTAGATGGAAACGCTGATTCTCGCTCATGGGGTGGTAGTTATACAATGAATACAGCATATACAGATGCGGATGTTGCATATTGGAATAATGTAGTAGTAGATGTAACATCAGCAGATGGTCTTAATGATGGAACTGCTTTTGAAGGTAATGTGGCTGTAACAGATGGAACTTTACCAGCTACAGTCCATGTTTTAGCTGTTGAATTTGTAAGTATGCTAGGAACAGATACTACAATAAGTATAACAGTTAGTGGTGAAATTTTTGCTGTATTAGACCCAGGTCAATCTGTTGTAATTCCTATGGAAATGGGAGAAGCTATAGCTGATTGTCAAATACATGCAGGTCATTATTCAGATGGTTCTAGAGAAGCAACAGTTAACGTAATGGTAGCAGGAGTTTAAATGACAGTATTAGAAATGATGGAAAGGTCAGGTATAAAAAATACCTCTTTAGCTATAGCGTTTATTAAAGACGCTATTCACCTGATGCAATCTCAAGTAGATGTACATACAGCTACATGGAAAACAAATATATCAGATGGCACAAGAGAGTACCCTTTTCCTGCAAATATGATTAAATTAAAGAGTGTATCTGTGAAAGATACGACAGATTCGAAGTATAAAAAAATTAGAAGGTTAACAAACAGTCCAGTTGTGACTGAGGATACAGACCCAGAATAGAATAAAATATGAGTTATGATACACATAAAACGTGGTTCTTTCAAACTGTAGGTAGAAATATACATCTATGGCAGTATGTAGAAACTAGTGGAGCTACTGATACATTAGCAGGTATTAGAATATCTTTACCTGATGAATATTATGGTAAACAATTAATATACCCTGATGAAAGTATTACTAGTGGATTAAGATTTGAAGGTACTGCATTTGTAGAACCTTTTGTTAATAATGACCCAAATGAATTGAATGGTAATGATGAGCCAACTCTGACTAATCAAACTAGTCCAGATGAGGCTGACCATGTAAACCTAACTAGAATGTTAAGTTTAGCTTGTGTAGATTATTTAAAATCTATGGTAGCTGATTCTAATGGGGAACTAGATAAAAAAGAATATTACATGAGAGAATTTTGGAAAAAAGTTGGAGATGACCAAAGTAATAAAAGAAGAATATTTGTGAATTATCCTATAACACCGTTTGCGATTAAATAATGGCTGTTACTTGGTCACAATCATCAGGCGATAAAGCAGCTACTTGGTCTAGTTCTTCAGGAGATATATCTGCTACATGGACACAATCTAGTGGTGAAATAGCTGCATCTTGGTTAGGTACTGAATTAATGCAGTTTGGATTCTTATTTTGGGAAGGTGTAGATTATAATTGGGAAGATACAATGGCTTATACTGATACTTATGGTGCTACACAGCAAACTGAAAGCTCAGGTAAGTGGGAAGATTTAGGATAATATGTTTTTCATGTTATGGATTAGAAAGAATTTTTGGTAAATAGGAGAAAATATGGCACAAGGATTAAACGCATATACAGCATCCGAAGGCATTAATGTACAATTAGGTCAAGCTGGATGGGATATAGTAGCAGGAGGACAAACTGTTAATTCACATACTTACGTTGCTATTACAGTATTAGTAGGTAGTGAAGTAATTGCTGATAACACAGCAAGTGGTACAGTATCAGCAACATCTGTTGATACAGAGTTAGGTGATAGTTTATCTACTGTAGAAGTACCAGAAGGTTGTACGATTTATGGTAGATTTTCTGCTGTTACAATGGGTTCTGGCGATACAGCAATAGTTTATAGAGGTTAATTATGGCAACTGATTTAAGAGGGTACACCGAACAAGAAGTTCTTAATAAGGTATTAAATACTTCTAACGATTCAATAAAAGTAGATATAGTAGCTGGAGCTGAATACGCAGAGGATGCTGAACATTCAAGTGGTGATACAGGACAATTTGTATTAGGTGTACGAAGTGATACATTATCTGCTTTAGGAGCGAATGGAGATTATGTTCCATTTCAAATGAATGCTTCTGGAGCTTTATATGTAGAAATATCTAGCGGTGGAAGCGCAGATGCTGTTTATACAGATGACGCTGATTGGTCAGATGGTTCATCTAAACATATGCTTATAGGTGGATTATATCAATCAACTCCT
>Ga0181420_1000225_pt1 | contig 22888 bp, 21 predicted proteins | sample 43SPOviralmetaG_FD_130145 | JGI IMG/M metagenome (GOLD analysis project Ga0181420, IMG submission 130145) | Marine viral communities from the oligotrophic San Pedro Time Series (SPOT) site, San Pedro Channel, CA, USA - 43 SPOT_SRF_2013-05-22 | ecosystem: Environmental > Aquatic > Marine > Strait... | reverse complement strand
TATTTCAGCTTTTCTATATGTGTCTTGTTTAAATGCATTATAGTCAGATGGTGTAATTATTCTTGAAAACTCATCTATATTATGAACTACACCGCTAGATGTTATATTGCTCATTATATCATTGACTACTTCAAATCTTGTAAACCAACACAAGCAATCTTCTAAATAATAAGTCATAAATGTTTGATTTGCAACACTTAAAGTTCCTGTATCGTTTTGCAATTTTAATTCTGCATAAAACTTTTCTCCTAGCAATGGTCTTAAATGAGCTAACTCAGACAACACAAGAGTATTTTCAGAAACTAAAACAGGGTCTGTATTTTTATTAGTAAATGTTTTGCTAATAACCTCTCCTGCTGTAACTAATGTTTTGTATTGTTTTGTATTTCCCATTTTATTGTTCTACTGTTATTTCTTTTGATTCATCTACTTCACCATCTCCATCATCATCTCTCTCTGTTACAATAATTTCTCTGTCTGCAACAAACATATCGCCATCTTCTAACATAGGTAAATCTTCATCTATTAACATTCTTTGTTCGTTAATAGTTAATACCTCTCTAATGTCTACGTCATTAGCGTATGAGATTGGCGGCTCATAATGAATTTTCAAATCTCTAGGGTCATACCCCATTTCATTATAAAGAACCGTTCTAATTCCATTTAATATTAATTCAGAAGTATCTCTAATTACAGTAGTCATAACTAAATCGTAAGCTATTCTAATTTCACTTCCTGTATTGTTCATTTTACCTGAACTTACTATACCTGATAAAGATGGTTGCCATCTATTAGCGGTAATTATATTTTGGTCTGTAATCTGTTGTAATTCTATCCAACTACCTTCTTGGTCATCTTTTATTATTTGTACGTTAGCAGGTGATGTGTCACCATTTTTAACTATAAATAATATTTTACCATTGTTGCCTTCACCAACAAATTTCTTCTGTGCTTCCTTAACCATTTTCTGAGCTTCTTCTTCACCCATATCTCCACTAATTTCTACAATAGCAGAAGGTTGAAAGCCATTTAAAAACTTAGTATGATTCCATTTACCGATTTCATAATCTACTGCAATATGCTCTAATGCAGCAACGTAATCAGGCAACCCATAAAAGTTAAACGTAGGCTCATAATCTTTAAAATGTATTACAAATTTATTATGTGCTACTCTTGGGTATATAGGTAATCTATACATTTTATCCTCATTGTTCCAATATTTACACCAATCAGGATTTACATAAACTTCTTTTTTTGATTTAGACATTCTAACTGTTGTAGCGTCTAAGTGATAAAGGTTTACACCTCCATCATATTTTACACATTCCATATACGCATTACCAAACGTATAATAGTCATCTGCTAATTTCTTAAATACATCTCTTAATGATTCTTGATTTGCATTTACATCTTCTATAAACTCTCTTAAAGGTTCGTTATCACAAACAAATTTTGCCCCACTTGTAAATACGGTTTTTTGTGCAAGTACACTTCTATGTGTAGATGACTTTCTTTTTAGCTCTGCTAAGTATTGAGGAAATAAATTATCATTACCAAATGGAACCCACTTAGTAGATATGTTATTTAAATTTTTTGGTTCAGTAATATTTGGTGGGATAGCTAAATCAAATACCCCAAACTCAAATGTATTACTTTTAGTCGTCTTTCTTAACTGACTTATTTTTTTTGTTTGTCTTTTTGATACTGCTTTCTTCATTAGATGATATTTTAGTAATTATAGATGTAAAACCTCTTTTTTCGTAAAGATAAGCTAAAACTTCTTGTGAAGCTTCGTCCCAAGAAACTATACCAAAATCTGCTACTGAGCTTCTAAGACCTTTATAATTTTCTTTTGCTTTATACTTTGCCATTTTTATATATATTTTTAAATACGAAGGTAAAGATAATATATTTATTTCTCTACAATCACACATATTAAAAAGATATAAGCAGGGAGCTTTTAATAACCCCCTGCTTTATCTATAATTATTAAGATGTAGTCGCTGTTAAATCTCCTGCTACAACTGTAATTGCTCCTGAATACTCAAGAGGTAATTCAAATTGTCTTGCAGTTAAAGTAACTGTAACTCCATTATCGTCTGCATATGCAGCTCCACTACCACCCTCTATACTTGTTAGGTTTGCATAAGTTTGGTTTCTCGTCCACGAAGCAGAAGCTTGTGATTGATTAGCATACTTATAACTCCAACCCACAACAAGCATTTTTCCTGAGTTAAGCTCTACAAGAGCTACAGGACAAGCGCTTTCCAAATTTGATAATTCGTGAAATCTTGCTGCGTCAATATTAGGAATGTAGAAAGAAACAGCACACTCATAAGATGTGCTTCCTCCTTCTTTTGCTCCTGTTATTGTTAGAGAGGCAGTTTCATTCTTAAACTCAAATCTAGCCCAAGGGTTAGTCCCTATAAAGCTAGTTAAAGTGTGGTCTGCAGCTAACGAAGTTGGAAGTGCAGTTGCAATATTAGATAAATCTGTTAAAAGAATTTGTCTAATACCACCTACTGCGTTCATATCTCCGCAAGCTACTAATAATCCTGAATCTATTGCCATTTTATTCTATTTTTTAAAGTTAATAATTATACTAAACAAGCTCCATTTACTAATGAATTAAAGCCATATTGGTAACCCATTGTAAAGTTAGAACGGATATACATATTGTCAGAAACTTCATCATAGAACATTTTAAGCTGAGTATCAGGGTCTGTTACATTAGAACCAATAATTAAATTGTCTTTTGCAGCATAGATACAACCTTGAGTTGCTTGAATTCCTGCTGTAGCACAAGTAAATAGTGCAGGTAAATCAGCACCTGTTAAAGCTGTTAAAGCTACGTCCCACTCATACATAGGTACTAATTCAACACCTCTAAAACTTAATCTAGCATAGTTTACACCTGATTGAGCTTCTGAATGTCCATAATCAACCCCATTATTAGTTCCAACAGCTATAGAAGTTAATGCCCCATAGTATGCGTTATAAATATTTGGAGTTACAAACATTCTTTTTTCTGATGCAGGAATTTGTTGTAATTCTGCTGAAGCACCATCAAATACATTAGTTAAAAGAGCTACTGCATCTGAAGCACCAATAGTAGCACCAACTGCAATTAAGTTTCCTGCCGCAGTACCTGTAGCAGTAACCTCATTCATTTGTGTTCCATTAATTGCACCACCTGCTGACATAGTTTTCCATAATCCATCTGCCCAAGTGTAAGTACAGTCTGCTACTGCTGCTGCAGTATTTCCTGCCCACATATTTCTTACAACATCTGATTGGATTCCGTGTCTTACTCTGTTAATAATTACTTCTGCTAACTGAGTTCCTGTTAAGTCAGGCATATTTAATCCATTCTTATAAGACTCAACAATAAATTGGTCTTTGAACTCGTCCCAACATTGTGATTGTTTTACAGAAACATTTGAAACTGTAATTACTTTTGGAGCAACAGTAAATCCTGCAGGGTCGCAAGTATTAGTTGTTGTACAACCTGTGTTTAATGCAGTTATACCTGATAATTTAGGTGCTAACATTAAATTTTGTTTATATTTTACATTAGGGTAAACTGTGTAGTTACGCATAATATCATCAGAACGAAACATTGGTTCTAATAAAATTTTTGAAGCATAAGTTCCTTGGTAATTTGCCCCTAAACCGTCTAAAGCTATATTTGCCATTTTTTATATTATTTAATTATTTATATTTATTTTAATTTTTCTGCTAATGCAGAGAAGAACTTGCTTTCTTTGTTCTCCACTTTGTTTTCAATAACTACAGGGTCACCATCAGTTGATAGCTCAGTTCCTTTAGCATCTGCTTTACTTAATAAAGCGTTTAGTCTTTCTACTTCCTGAGTAAGAGTTTCTTTTTCTCCTACCAATTCAGCAACAAAACTATCTAGTTCAGTAACTTTAGCTTCAAATCCTGTAAGTTTCTCAGAAACTTCTTTTTCATCAGCCATCATCACCTCTACCTCTTTAACATCTTCAGTTTCAGACTCATTACTAGCTTTTACTTTAGTAATAATTTCTTCAACTTTAGCGTTAAACCAATTTTTCAATTCTTCGGTCATTTTTTTACTTTTTAAATTAACACTTAGTTTATTTTGAATTTCCTTGTCTGTTATATTTTTAAACTTAGAAACGTCATATTTAGCCGCTACTTTAATAGCGTCAGAGATAGAGTCAATGAATCCCAAATTAAAAGCCTCATCAGCACTTAACCAAGTTTCCTCGTCCATCATTTCTTTTACCCTGTTATAAGGTAGATTAGTTTTTTTAGTATAGATGTCAGCAATTTCACCGCTTATTTTATCTAATAATGCAGCAGTCTTTCTTATCTCAGTTGCCTCACCCATAGCACCACCCCAAGCATTGTGTATCATAAATAGTGAGTTTTCAGCCATAACGACTTCATCACCTGCTAATGCAATTACACTACCCATACTTGCAGCTATTCCTTCTATATATACTGTTGTTCTTGCTGTTCTTTTTTTAAGAACATTGTAGATTGCCATACCTTCAAACACATCACCACCTACACAGTTAATGTGTAAGCTCATTGGAGTATCTTTGTATGATTTAATTTCTTCAATGAAGCTTTGAGCTGTTAAGCCAAAAGTACCTATTTCATCAAAAATGTAAACGTCTGCAGACTTGCTAGACGCTTCTGCTTTAATGTTATACCAATTTTTATTCATAGACGCAAAACTATTTTTTAGTTTTCAAAAAGTTGCGCAGTTTTAGGAAAAAAATTTAGTATGTAATATTTTCAGATGGAGATTGCTTTCTTCTTTCTTTGTAAACTATACTTTGTGCTTGTCTTTCAGAAATATTATATTTAATAGATAAGTCCATAAAAGTATAAGTTCTGTTGCCTTCATTAGTTCTTAACATACAATCAAAGTCATATATAATCATATAGTTTCTTAACCTCTTAGGCTCTACTATGCCTCGTTCTATTAAGTGTCTTAATATGTCTTTTGTAGTAGGCTCGTGCCACCTTTTAATAATTTCTTTTTCAGCTATATCTATATAATCATATATTACATCAACTTTATTTTGTCTTGATGCCATATTAATTATTAGATTCCCAAATTTTATTTATATTATTCCAAAACTTAGTAACAGCCTCTCTACAGCCTCTGCAGCCTAATTGTTGTTTTATGTGAGGAAAGTGTCTGTGCCATTCGTTAAAAAGAAGTTTAAGTCCCCTAGAATGGTATTTACCCTGTTTTTCTATAGAATCATTATTTTGTTTGACCGCTTGTATTATTTCTTCTTTTCTTTCTTGTTCTATTTTATTTGCAATAGTTTCAATAGTCATAATATGTTGCATTTAATTATTCTTCCCACTTACCAAGAGGACATTTTCCTGCGTACTCTTTGGTTAGAGATGCTTTTGCATCTAAAAAACAGGTGCATTTAGCACATCTTGCTCCTTTATCCCACTTAGGATATCTTAACATTAAGAAGTTTCTATAAAAATCGCACTTTTTACAGGTATCTAATCTATCTTGCTTTACTTTTTTACTAACAATCATATGTTTATATTTTAAAATGTGGCTTCCGCCTCTATTAAACCTACGGTATTTTGGCTATTTGTTATATCAGCCTCAACCACTACTACTCTACTACTTGTATTCATTGCTCCCATCATATTTTGTTGACCTATTGCATTAAATTGTGAGCTAGCAAAAGAAGGCATATTCATTAAGCCACCATCTGCAAATTTAACACCACCACCTGCTGCGTTCATAGCCGATAGCTGTCCTTTAAACATAGCTGTACTACGCTTATTTATAACAGCCTCACCACCTTCAAGCTCTGCCACCCTACCGCCTACAGCAAACTTCTCTCCACCTTGTGCGTGTGACTTACCAACTACCATACCTCCATCAGCAAACTTTTCTATTAAGCCACCGTCTGCAAATTTTTGTGATGCAATTACTGCAATCTGTGCGGCAGTCATAGCGGCAATAAAAGGTGAGAAAGCAAAAGCTAAAACCCCTGTTTGTGCCGTTACTTTTGTCATAGCTAAGGCTCCATTAATAATTGCTTCTGCAATATCTAATTTTTTCTTTCTTTCAAAAGCTTTTTTTTGTACTTGTTCTAATTGTTTTTCATATTGTTCTTCAGTTATTACGCCTGCTTCTTTTCTTTCTTCTAATATTTTAGCCTCTGAATCTGCCCTTCTTTGTGCATTATTACCAATAATTGTAAAAATACTATCTGAAAATGTTTTAAACATTTCTAGTCTCTGCTTACCTTTTGCTTCTTGTGCTGCAAAATATTTTTCATCTTCAGCCTTTAATAAATCTAATTGGTCTACAGAACTTGTGTATAAATCTTGATAGAAAATAGCATTGTTCTCTACTTCTTTCTTTTTTTCTATTCCTAATTCACTAAGCCTTTTTATTTCTTTTTCTATAGCTTCTATGTTTTTATTTCTAGCCATAACTTCTTGTTCTGTGGCTGCAGGAGTTTCTTTTATTAATTTTAATTCTTGTTCTAACTGATATAACAAATCACTTTGCAGAGCCGCTTCTCTTGCCCTAGTTTCTCTCCTTCTTTTTTCAAAATCTTCTTCGTGTTTGATTTTGGTTTCCATTACTTTAATAGCCTCCTTGTCTACATCAATTCTATCTTGCATTTCTTCAATAGCTGCAGGGTCAGTAAGAAACTGTATTTCTTTTCTTAGCAATTCAAGCCTATCTTCCCTTCTTTTCTTTTCCTCTTTAAATAATTTTATATTTAAATCTGATTGTTCTTTAGTATAAGCTATTTCTGTTTCTTGTAGAGTTATAAAAGATTGTGCTTCTTTTTGTAGTTTTTTCTGCTTTTCTACATATTTGTCTGTTTCGTCATTTACAGCTAATAAACCATAAAGAATCTCGCCAAGAACAACAACAAGAGCGCCAAGCCCTGTCCTTATTAGAGCGCCTCTTAAAACTTTTAAACTAACTATAAATCTTTTTGTTGCCATACTTGCTGTACCTGTAGCTATTGAATAAGCAGCCAATGCAATTCTTCCTGCAATAGCGGCTGCATTAGCTATTTTTTGAGCAGTATACATAACAACAATAGTTTTAGCCAAGAAGCTTAAACCTTTTATTAGAGTAGTAATTATTGTGCTATTTTTTGAAAGCCAAGTAGCAAAAGTAGTTAGGGTTTTTGTAGCAGATTTTAAGCCTTCTGCAAATTGTTCCATTACAGCAATAGACACACCTTCTAACGCTGATTTTAATTTTAAAAATGAACCTTGTAAAGTTTTACCAATCATATCAGCCATTCTTTTGGCTTCTCCTGTAGAATCTGCAAGTTTATTTCTATAGTTTGTTAAAACATCTGCACTAGCCAACATAAGCTCAAATGCTGCAGCCTGCCTTAAATCAACAACCCCCATAATCTCAGCCATATCACCACCTTGAGCAACAAATTCTCTCATAGCAGGTATTAACTCGTCCAATGAATGTATTGTAGTTCCAAAGGCTTGACTTAAATCAGAAGCAGGGTCTTGCATTTTTAAGAATATATTTCTTAATGACGTACCTGCAATAGAAGCCTCGATACCTGCATCAGATAATTTTGCCATAATAGCCGTAGTATCTTCTATAGAAAAACCTGCGGCTTTAGCAATAGGAGCAACTTTGGTCATAGCAGTTTGAAATTTCTCTATATCAAGTGCTGATGTTGCAAAAGACACAGCCATAACATCTACAACTCTTTGTGTTTCACTAGCGTCTAATCCAAAACCTCTTACAGCAGAAGCAGCTACAGTAGCGCTTCTAGCCAAATCACTACCTGTTGCAGTAGCTAATGCAAGAGTAGCTTCTTGTGCGTTCATTATTTCGTCTGCACTAAAACCTAGCTTAGAAAAATTTAATTGTAATTGACCAACTTGTTCTGCAGTAAAAAAAGTTGTTCTACCAAGCTCTTTAGCAGAATCGTTTAATGCAATAAATTCTTTTTCAGTAGCTCCTGAAATAGCATTTACTTTAGCCATTACAAATTCAAACTCAGTAAAAGTAGTTACAACAGCAGATACAGCTCTGTTTATAGTTCTAAATGCAGTTACAATCACTCCAATAGCTGCAGCGCCTTTTATAATTTGTTTAGCCATACCATTAGTAGCCTTAGTAGACTTAGTAGTATTGGTGGTAGACTCTTTTAAATTTTTATTTAAGTTTCTTAATTGAGTAGACTTATCTTTTATTGCCCTAGAATTTTTTATATATTGTTCCTCTTGTTTTTTAGAGGTAAACATTCCTGTTTTAGCATACTTTTCGGCTTCTATCTGTTCTTTTCTTAATTTTTTTAATTCTTCTTTTAAATCAGCAACTTTTTTAATGTTTTTGATTTCTACCTCTATTGCTACTTTCTTGTTTAATGCCATATCTAGCTTATTGTTAATTGTATTACTTTACCTGATAATCCTAATCCTATTTCTCTTTCTACTGAATTATAAATATCTTCTTCTATTTGTTCTATTATTCCTGACCCTTCTGCTCTTGCAAAAGCATAGCCTATAAAATTATATCTTCTAGGAGCAACCATTTCTCCTCCTTTAGTTAAATATTGTGACGCTAATTGTCTTACAACAGACTCTGCAAATCTTGCTTCTTCTTTAGGATTGTTAAATCTAATTCCTTTTGCCGCTGCCCAACTTTTTATAGTTGCCTCATCTACATCAACACCCATTGAAGCACCATCATTAACTATCCATAAATAATCTAAATCAGAAGTTACATCTAAATAAAGATTACCAAACTGCTCATAAATATCAGAATAAAAAGAATTAAAAAGTTTTCCTGTAGCTATATGCTCTTGTTCTTTTAACTCAAATTTTAATTCTTTAATAAAGAAGTTTCCAATCTTTTTTAAACCGCCAACTATTATAGGATAATTTTCGTTAGCCATATTATTCGTCGTCCTCTATTATGTTGTTTACACTCCTTCTTAATACTTGATGAGAATTACCATAATCATCTTCAGCTACAATAGGTATTAAAAAATCGTCACCATTTATTGTTACTGTCATATACACTTCTAATCCACTTATATTTGCAACACCACCGTTATTTATTTGATTTCTTTGTTCTGCCATAATTATATATTTCTAAAATTTACACCTGTTGAATTATTCCATTTACCATCATTTTGATTTAGTGTTGGTTCGTCACTTGCAAAACCACCATAGCTAATCCACTTAACTAATTCTACTTTAGTTGTTTTATTTGTTAATGGAGCATAGTCGGATATTTTATTTATTCTCCAATAATCACCATCTATATAAACTAATTTTCTTAAATCTAAATTAATAATATCTTTAATTTTTAAATTTACCTGTAAGGTTCTAACTCTTGGATTTTCTTTTACCATTTCTATCATTTGCTTATAATAAGTTTGATACAAACCATTACCTATGCTATAAGAACCATAAGTATTATTTGCGTCATCATAATCTCTAACCCATACATTTGCATAAGATAAAACAGGTGAGCCGCTATCGTCTCTATTGTAAGATGTAGCTTGTGGAAAAACTTGAGATATAACACCTGTAGCATTTTGGTCAGCAAATATTCCTGAAAATGTAGAATCCCAAGTTTGTGCTACTGCATATTTTAAACAAATTGCTAACGGATTACTTGTTAAATCAGGACTATATTTTTTCCAAAATAAAAGTCTTGGTTGAAAATCATATCCCTTGTCAGGTCTTGTAGTGCTGTTTGGAGACAAGTATACATTTCCTTCCGCTTCTTGCCATACACAAGCTATATATGGCTGTGGATTAGGATTATTAGATATATCTACATCTCCTGCGTTAAAAGTACCTGCAAAAAATGGATTTTCATATTCAGCCTTACCTTTTTCAAAGGTATCATCTAATGTTTCAAAGTATGGGTATTCGTCTTGAATTTCTTTAAAATAATCTATAGACCTTTGTTTTACTTTTGCATCTTTACCATCAGACTTATACTTAAAAATTAAATCTCTTTTTAAACTTGATTTTATCCAAGTGTCCACATAATCTTTACTTCTATCAACTTTATATGTCCAATCTATAGCTTCAGATAATGGTCTGTAAAAATTATTAAAAGGCTCTATGTAAACAATTTTAGAGCCTTCATCAGTAGAAAACTGTAAGTTAAAAGCGTGAGCAACTCCTTTAATAAAATCTATTTGCTTGTATTCTTTATTAATTACATCTTTTAAATTATATGTTTGACCATAAGCGGTGTACTCAGGTTGTAGTTTTATATCATATCTACCATTAGGAACATTATCTGTAGGACTAGAAACATTTATTTCTTGAGAGCCATAAAGCTCTATATCAAAAGAAGCATCATAAGAACCTCCTGCTAATAATAAAATTTTAAATTTAACGTGTAGTTGTGTTCTAACTATATCTCCTTTGTTTAAAAAATATCTAGCATCATCATTTATTTCATTACCAAAATAACCTCTCCCTTGGTATGTTGATGAGTCACTACTTCTTATTTCTACTTCAGGAGATGTTGATGTTTGAGCCAATATTCTCCAATGGTTTTCTCCAACAGTCTTTACTATAATTCGTAACACAGATTTTGTTATTGTAATTCTTTGACTGTTATTAAAAACAGGATTTTTATATATATATCCCATTCTTAATAAATTTATATTATAATAACCAAACTCAGGAATTGTATAAGCTCCTGTACTTGCATTAAAACTTGAAGTGTTTAAAGTGTATTCGTAATTAGCAGAAGTGTTATTAAGATTTGCAAAATAATTTTGTGTTTGTACGCCCCCTGTGTTGGCAGCACTATAATTAAATGTTTTTATAAAAGCACTATCTTTAAAAGAAGACTCTAAAGAATTAGCATCATATCTGTCTCCTGCATTATTGTATTTAAAATTAGGTAGAGAAAACAACAACTTTTTAAACATACTGCCTTCAATAAAAGTAGAAGAAATTTTATATCCTGTTTGTGTAAATATTTCTTTAAATATATCATAAACCCAAATACAAGGCCTCCAATCTACTACAGGCTCAGGAGTGTTATATCTGTTAGTATTTGTTACGCTACCTACATATCCTACGGAAGCTGCAGTTGTTCCTGCGTGTCCTGCGTCATAAGCAGTATCTAAAAGTTGTAGCGTTTGACTTTCTCCTGTAGGGTTAAAATCACCATAAGAAGTTACAGGATAAACAACAGGGCTTGTGCCTGAAGCATCATCTTCACTAAATGTAGCTACTATGCTTGTTTTATTTATTTCTAATCCTGTTCCTGTTTTACCATTCAAACTATCCCAACCACTACCATCTGTACCTAAATCTTTTAAAAGTTTTTCATCTATTTTATTTGCCCAACTAATATTGTTACCATAAAACACACAAGAATAATGCTCAGGCTTATCTACACCACCAATAGCATTTAACTGTAACAACCCTTCTATAGCGAAGATATTATTTACTAATATTCTACAGTTTTTTTTATTTAAAACATTGTTTGTGCTTGTACTATTAGAAAGATAAACATTTTTATATATTCTATTGTTATTTTTTGTTGCAGGTATTTTAAATGTTTTACTAAAGCTGCCTTTTCTAGCATTTATATCTTTAATATCTGATATAGTAAAAGTAAGAGCTAAAGGAAATTCTGAATGTGATGTAACATCTAGCGTTCCCAATATGCTAGAATCAAAATTTATTGTACTTGACTCATAGACATAATCTAAAATTTCAATAGTAACCTGTGACATTAATTTCTTTGTGTTTGTACTTTATGAGCTAAAGTATATTCAATATTAAACTTAACTAAACCTGCCTCTTGATTTAAAGTCTCAACCTCACTATTTGTTATTATAACAGGTATGTATTCTTTTGTAGATGGTCTTTGATATGGGTTTACAGTATTACCTCTTGCAGTAGCCTCTGTGCCCATCTCTATCCACACATTTGGAGAAGTCATTATTTCTTCTAACCATTCTGCAGTTTGTTTGTTTAAAGGCTCTGTAAATACACTATTGTTTCTTTGTGCTTTTACATTTAAAACCTCTCTACCTCCTTTATATAAATTACCACCTCGCATAGTATTAGAAACATAAGCAGCGTCTGCTAAATTAGTTCCTGCTGAAGGTATGTTAGTTTGATTATCTTGATACCAAGTTCTATCAGCAGATTTTGTTTCTATTGTATCTCTGCTTACAGACAGTCCTTCAATAACATCTCTTTTAGCTGTATAGCTATCTATACCACCTATTCTATTTAACCAATGAAATCTTACAAAGCCATAAGGTATGTTAGCAGTTTCTCTATCTATACCAAAATATCTATATTCTGTTGCTCTAATAACAGCGCTTGTTTGACTTGTATATTCTAAATGTATTTTGTAATATGATGTAGAGCTATCTATTTGATTTGTAATTGTACTTCCTGAGTTATCTACAGCATTAGCATTTATGTAAGTAGGCGAAACATTTTGCACGCATACTCTATTTTGATTTAATTTAAAAACTGTTGTTCCTTGTACTTCTGTGTCTAAATTAGAATTAAAATCAGTTAAATACATTGTGTTTTGAGCAGAGCCATTACTTAAATATGTTTCTACTTTTAATCTTGCTTTTTCTGTTTGGTCACCCGCATTACCCATATTTCTTTGCCACCAATATAACCACTCTGCTTCTTCATCTTCTCTAACTTGTTTTAAAAATGGAGCATTAGTTGTTTGAGTGTAGTTAGGACATAAACTCATAAAACCCCTAGGGTTGTTTGTATTAGCTAAAGATTTTTGTATTATATATTTTAGGTTATAATAAATTGCATCTTTTTCAAATTGTGCTACAGAGTTTATAACAGCTATTTTATTAAAAGACAAGCTTGCACCTGCACCTGTTGCTTCTTCAACAGTACCATTAGCCAATAATACTTCAGGAGTAGCAGTTACCCAAATATGTCTATATGTTCCATTTGGAGTTACATTATAAAAACTTATGCCTTGTGTAACATTATCTTGTTTTGTTTCTCCTCCATTCATACCACCCCACTCAGAGTTTTGCCAAGTACCCTTGTTAATAGGGACTAAGCTATATGATAATAAATCTTGACATAATTGACTAATTTCAATAGTAAATCTTTGTCCGCTTAGATTTGCTTGACCATTTACATAGCTTCTATTTGCTATATCCCTAGTTTTTCTTATTGTACCTACTAAATCCCAATCTTCAGAGGTCACAGGATAAGGAAATTGAGTGCTTGCATATACTCTAAAAATTATATTTATTATATCACCATCAGGTGTAGAAAAATTACTAGCAAGAGGTTCTTGATTTTCATTTAAACCGTCCCAAATAACTTGGTATCTCATTTGTGTATGCGCACTTTTTACATAATTTGCCCTCCAATTATAACTCATTGTTCCTAAATTAGAACTAGAGTTGTCAAAAGGCTGTATTCCTGCCGCTATTGTACCATTAAATCCTGCCATAATTAATATATATTGTATTTTTTGTTTAAGTAACTTTTTATTTGTCCTATAGTATAATCATCTAATGATGCGTTAAATATTATAAACTCTTGTAAATTAGCATTCATAGGTAATGTTGCACTACTTATAGTATATACTGCATCATTAAATGTTGTAGAATTATTATATGCAGACTCTTGAACACTTGTTGATAATGAACTTCCTAAAGAATCGTAATCTACATATAATCTTTTGTTGTGTAATTTGTATGTTCCTATATGATAATTAGAAGCATTTGAGCCTGTTAGTGTTACATCTATTGCTGTTGTTCCGTCACTTACTTGTGCAACTAATTCTGAATTAGCAGCATAAGATAATTTTATAATTTTACTTCCATCAGTATATTCTAAAATATCTGAGCTTGTATTGCCACTATTTTTACTTACTTGAAATATTGTAAAATCAGATGTTATAGGTATATTGTTTACAGAATTAAATAAATCAGTTGTGCCATTAAATTCTACTCTTGATTTATCGTTTGCTCCATCATAAGTATATCTTAAAGGCTGTTTAGTTTTAGTTGCCTGTACTAAACCATTATTACTACCTGAATAGTCTGCCCAAGCAGAAATTCTTTTAGTTGGTATGTCAAAAGTTAATCCGCTATCTGCCCTTAACCAAGTTACAAGATTAGCTATGTCTGTAGGGTAAACAGACTGAGGTCTAAAGCATTTACTAAATACCTTCCAAGTAAAGTTCATTCTTATTTGAATTAATTGGTCATTAGCCACTTCTTTAACTCTTTCTACAGAAACATCTTCACCTTCTAAAAATCCTGTAACTACACCATCTTGATAATTTTTTAGAAACATATCTAACCACTCATTACCCAAATCTTGCAAGTTATCCCATCTTTGGTCTAAGCTAACATTTGCTTGTGCTGTTCTGTTATATAAATCAGAAAAATATATTTCAAAAGTGTAAAGCTCCCAACCATTATTTATAGATACTTCAGGAAATACTGAAGATGGAGGCGTTATAAGTATTGATGGGTATTGTGTATTATGATTATCGTTAAATTCTTCTGTATAACCAAAGAACTTATCCCCATAAGTCCATTTGCTTTTCATTACTGTTACTATGTCTGTAAGTCTTATTGCCATTAAGTTATTTTATTTGGATTGTGTATTTTTTCTTGTACCTTAGATTCGTATTCGTTTGTAGCTGTTATCCAACTTAAGTAACTTAAAACTTTATATAGGTTAGTATTCTTAACACTATCTATACCGTTCATACCTTCTGTTTTAAATATACCCTTCTCAGCAAGCATATAAAGGCTGTTAAGCCAACCAAATGGCTTTACATATACATCATATAGGCTTTTAGTCTTTACTATCATTTCGCTAGCTCTTTTTTCGCCGAATACATATTTGAAAGTTTCGCTAATTTTATGTTTTGCTGAGTCAAAAAAAAACCGAACTCCCAAACGACGTCCATTGTTAACTTCTTAAACATTTCTGTTTTTTGAGGAATAACATCATCATCATATTCTTCTTCTAATTTTCTGCATAATATAGCCATCTGCTCAGGCAATACATCAAACTTACCGTGCTTCATTGATTCTATATACATTTCAAGTTGTGTAGCCTCTATATAATCGCCATAAGTATTTTGTCTTAGAAATTCTGATGGGAAAAAGTATGTTTCTCCTTCACATTCAAAAGAACGCATACCTTTTGGCTTGTATTCCTCTACAAGACCATCTAAAACGCTAATTACTTTGTTTACGCTATTTATGTCTATTAGCTTCATAGATTCTTTGTCTAAGCCTGTCATATAGCCAAACAAATCTCTATTCATTTGTATATTCTGAAAATCCTCTAATTGATTATCTACAAATTCTAAATACTCTACAGTATGGTCTATTTCTTCTTGCTTTTCATTTTGAGAGTTTCTTCTTAATTTAGCTCTATCAAAATGTGATTTAATTATTGTTGTCATACCACACCAATATTCTAATGTCATATCCTTCCATTCTGTAGGGATTGTAACATCTCTTTGCTCATCACCTTGCTTTAGACTAATTACTATGCTCATTTCTTTTTATTTTTATAAGTTCTATTTTTTCTTTTTTAGATTGCTCGTATTCTAAGTTGTCAATAATTGTTGAGGTTTTTTCTACAACATCTATTGTCTTTTCAAAAAGTATTTCTGACAAAGAATCAATAATTTCGTAATTATCTTTGTTCTTTATACCTGTCAAAAAACCCATACAAGAGTAAAGCATTAGATTAGGCGACATATATACCCATTCTTTAGTTTGATTATTGTATTCAATGATTTCTTGAAACTCATTTGTATATTTAATAATGTTATTTAAAATATCATTATAGTCATCAAACTTACCATACTCACAATGTTCAGTAGCCTCGTATGCTATACCTTTAATAAAGTTAACATAACGCCTTATTAAGACTTCGTGTTCTTCATTTATACTTTGCAACTTCATATTATCCTTATAATTTCGCAATTATAAGATTTTTTTAATTACTATACTAGAAGTTTTTGGAAATCCAAGAAATTTTAGGAAAAATATAATATTTTAGAGTTATTCCACATATGTTTATTGATTGCCATTACCAAACAATCAACCATATCGTCGTGTTTAGCTGATGGAAATTTAACAAGCTGTTGTAAAAATTCTTCATTCCAATCTCCCTTTAATAAACTAACCCTTCCTGTTTCTAAAGAAGCACTAATATCTTGTACTCTTGCTACCTTATCTTTTGATGGCGGCTTATCTTCTCTAACATTTAAGCCTGTTTCTTTTTTTAATGTCTGCACAATAGATTTTCCTGACGCTTTAGGCTCTACATATACTCTACTTCTGTTAGTATATCCATTTTTAGCTACCCATTGAGGTATAAACTTAACTAAATCAGGAAATTCTTTATATACATTGATACAATCTATTATTTGCCATTTATTGTCTTTATAAGTATAAGCTAGCATAGCTGAGGGGTCGTTCTTCTCATTTGCTGTATATGCAGGGTCTATAACAAAATCTACTGTTGTATGCTCTGTAGTATGCTTAAATTGGTCTATCTTAAACCAATCTGACCTTATCATACCTGAATTAAGAGGTGTAGGCGTCTGCATAAGCTGACCTGCATAACCATAGCTTCCTAAAGCCTGCTTATAATCATCTAAAATACTTCTGCTAAATCTATCTGTCCAAAACAAACCATCTTCATCATAGTTGTCTTTTAGTATTTTAGGTTTTAAATCATCAGATAATTCTGCAGGTATACAAATGTGTTTGTATTTTAATCTACTCTCGCCACCACTTAACAAGAAACCACTTAAATCGTTATCGTGTATTCTTTGCATAATAACAATTCTTACTCCTGTTAATGGATTATTTAAACGAGAATAGAATGTTGTTCTATACCATTCGTTAGCATTTTCTCTTTCTACTTCTGAAGCAGCGTGTTGAGGTGATACAGGGTCATCTACCAATAAAAAATCTCCCCCCTGCCCTGTTACCGTACCCCCAACTGATGTCGCCCTTCTTACTCCTAAAAAGTTATTCTCGTATCTTGCTTTTAAGTTTTGGTCTCTCTTTATATGAAAAACATCTGACCACCTGTCTTTAAACCACTCAGAATTTATTACATCTCTACTTCTTGTAGCGTGTTCTATAGATAATTCTGCTGAATATGATGCTGTTATAAATCTAAACTTAGGATTCTTTATCCAAGCCCATACAGGAAACATAACAGTAACTAAAAGTGACTTGGTAGAACGAAAGGGTATGTTGATTACAATGTCCTTTGTCTTTGGTTTATTGTCAATTATTCTTTCTGCTTCTTCTTGTAATAAGTCACACAGATATTTATGATGCCAATTAGTAGATAGCTCAATAGAAGGTTCAACAATGTGCCAAGCTTGTTTAAAAAATTCGTAGAATGAAAGTTCGCAAATCTTTTTTTCTAATGCAAACTTAAGTGCGTTATCAGTTGTTGTCAATTTCGTCAATTTTTGCTCTTAAATCTTCAATGCTTACATCATCATTAAGTTCAATTTTGACTTTCTTGGTTGTGTTATCGTTTATCTCTGAAGAAGAAAGTTTTGGAACTGTGTAATTAAGCAATTTAGATACAGCGTTAATATATGCTTCAGGATTTTCAGCAAATAAAGAATCTAATGCCATTCTAATTTTTGTTGAATGTCCTTCTAACGCCCAAGTTAAGGCATTTCTGCTAATTTGCGTAGTTTTTCTAACTATTTTTGTTCCTTTTTTTCTACCTTCAGTACAAATCTCCCCACCATTAGGAAAATATTTCTTTACTCTCTCCTTATATGGATTGAGTTTATTAATGTTTTTTTCTTGTAACTTTTTTCTTTCTTCGTCTGACATTACAGTTGTTTAATAGAGTCTGTTAATTTATTGATATACTCATCTAATTCTTCATCTAACATTGAAGTAATCATTTTGTCGTCATTTTTATCAATTATTACTTCTTCTTCTTCTTCTTTACGACCACCCTCAAAGGTAAATAAAATTAACATTTCTCTACCATCTTCTTCAACTCTTACTTCTAATTCTCCTTCTGAATGTAATTTCTCCATCATATCAGTAGTAAAGTTAAAATGATAATCGTGTTCTTCGTCTCCGTAATACTTTTTCTTTTCTGCCATATTATTATTTTTATCTATTTGCTCTAACTTTTTTATTGCCCAATTAATTCCACTTGTTCCTCCCCAACAATCCCACATTATACCTCCACAACCCTCATCATAAGGAACGTCTTTGTGTTGTTGATGTCTCTTAAAAGAAGCCATACGAGCAATAGTGCTTCTTGAAAGTTTTTCTTTTCTTGCTAATTGGCCTGCTCTTGTCCACCCTACGTTAGTCCCACAAGAACTACCATTTTCTTCTTTATACTTTATAGCTTTTTTAGCATTGTTAGTAGCAGATTGTGGATAGTCATTATACGTTTCTTCTGCATAATAATCAGCATTAGCAGTTTCGCACTCAGACTTTGAAGAATATTGGCACTTGCCACTTTCTCCAAATCTCCATAATCCGTTTTCACATTCTAAACAAGGCATATTATTCAGGGTTTTCAGGTGTCCAAGCATCTGTTCTTACTATTGCTAATATCTCCTCGTGAGTATATTGGTCTAAGCCCTCTAAAAAAGTAGGAGTTTCGCCCATAAATTTAGCAATAAATAATGTACCATCTAAAGACCTTCTAACAGTTGCAGGACTATCCTCTACGATTTGTGAAAAGTCGCATACAGGATTTCCTTCTGCATCTACTTCAGTCAATAAACTTGTGTTTGGTGTTGTATATATCATAATTTTAATTGTTTGGAGTATCTTCTACTATATCAGAAGCACTCATATTTGTCATTGTTCCGTAATTATTTTCTGTAAATAAATCTATTGTTACAGGTAATCCTGTTGTCTTAGCATACGTTTCTGCTTGTGTTTGTTCTTCTAACTGTGCGCCAAATATATATATTCCACTAACTCCATCTCCTTGATAGTCCCTACCACTATCTATTGCAGTATCAATTCTTAATTGCCAAACACTAGAAACATTTGAACCAAAAGAACACCTATACCAATCATTACCGACATTTTCTATTTTTGGATTTGTAGGATTATTAATTGGTGTAAAAGTTCCATTTGTTAAATTTATATTTATTCCATTACCATTTTGACTATCTGTAATCCAAGCATAATCTCTTTCTGCTTTTTTTAAGTAAACAGAAAAAAATCTTAAACCACTTAAAAAAACATTTGCATAAATAAAATGAGAACCATTATTTGTACCCTCAATTAACTTTTTAGCAGTAGAATTTCCAAATGGAGAAACAAATCCACTTTCTAATGTAACATTTGCTTTAAGATATATAGCTTGACTAAAATCTTCACTATAATCTAGTAAGTTAGTAGTAGATGATTTTCTTACTGCTGCTACACCATCTGACTTTATGTATGCAGTAGCTTGTGATTGTTCTTCTAGTTGCAAACCCCAAGCAAGTATATCAGCAGTTTGTCCATTATCACCTGTTAAACCAATACCATATTTATCAGGAGAAGCATTAGGTCTTGTAAAACTAAACCTTTGCCACTGATTTGTTACTGTTACAATATCTCGTGGTTGATTTGATTGTATAATATCAATAGTATGTTCTTGACCATCGTTACTTTTTAAATACACACTTGTTGCAAAATCAGGAGTTCCAAAAATTGTAAAAGATTGTGTAATCCTAGAATTTCCTGAACTATCTGTACCTGCATTTAATTGTACTCTATCCGCATTTTGAGTTCCATCAGGACTAATACCATAATTAGATGTTACAGTTGGATTTAAAGCACCTGTACCAAAAGAAGATAAGTTAAATTGTGTTAAATCTTCACTGTAAGTAAAAAGATTAGTAGTAGGTATATGTGCAAGATTAGGACTTGTTTGGTCTTGTATGATAGGATAACCATCTAATATACCATCTCCCATTCTATAGTAGTTTCTAATCTTTGTTAGTGGATATTGGTTAGTGATATTACCCTCTACCATATTTGTCATAGTTGCAGGATTGCCACCTAATTCTTTAAGTGATATATCATCTATTTTTATTTTATCTGATGATGTGGTTACTACATTATAAATAGTAAACCTTAAATCTATACTTGTGTTTACGCAAACAAAATATGCTTCAAAATTTACAAAATCTGTACTTGAAGTTGTAAATAAATTTAACCAAGATGGTTGGTCTGTTTCTACTCTTATATTATAAGAACCTGAAACTACTGCTACCTTTCCTGTTAATTTATAAGTTTTACCAACAATACCTGTTATTATTTGTTTAGCAGAAGCAAAACTACCACCATCTCCTGTAACAACTAAAGCACCATCAACAATACTTAAAACACCTGAATTACCTGTTGTCCAACCTGTTGTACCATCAGAAAAATCTCCATTAGTAACAAGTTCTGCACTTATTGTAGGATTAGTTTGGTCATAGATAACAGGGTACTCATCATTAGTACCATCTCCCATCTTCCAATATCCTTGTAATCCTGTGTTTACTTCTTCTAATGTTACGCTGTCTATTGAACCTGATGCACCTGCTAGTCCTAAAGGAGTTATTTGATAACTAGAAGAAGATGGTATTGTATAAAAAACATTTTCACCAAGTTGTAATCCATAACTAACAACACCTGCAGAATCATAAAGTCTAAAACCTGAAGATGTTGCAGATACGTTAACAGTAATTTTATGTGTTTTACCTGCTGTTACTGACAAAAGAGCAAAACTTAAAGATGAACTACCTGCTTGTGCTACAAGTGTAGCTTTACCACCACTAATAGTCCAACCTGCACCTGTTATCCAATATGCACCTGTTATGTTTTCTGCTTGTGTGCCTGTTAGAGTAAAATCACTGTCTTGTACTAATTGAGCATAAGGACTACCATTCTCAATATCACTTGATGTTTGGTTTGTCATTATTGCAGGATTGCCATTTACTTGTTTTATTGATACGTTGTCTATTTGAAAAACTTCTCCACTTCTTCCGTATATGTAAAGATTTGTATTACTACTAAAAGAACCATAAAAAGTATAAGAACCAACATTTAAATGACTGCTATTTACAACTGTTCCACCAAAAAAAATAGTATTAGCCCCACCACCTTGATTTGCTAAAACATCAATAGTTAATTTACACAATTTTCCTAATTGTATATTTGTTATATTTTGAGTTATTGGTTGTGTACCCCCACTACCATCATAAGTAGCTGTTCCACCACTTATACCCCAACCTGCACCTGCATTACTATTCCAAACACCATCAGGATTAGCACATTCAAAATTACCACAAGATACTTCTTCACTACCTAAAGTAGCATTTGTTTGGTCTGCAATCAATGGATAAGAATCTAGTGTACCACTACCCATTCTCCAATAACCTACTAAGTTAGATGAAGATTCATAAGCTGCTTGGTCTGTCGTTAAGTCAATAGGTAATCCGTGATTGTATAAAGAAGATACTTCATTAGCAGTTAGTGTAGAGTTCCATAAACCTACTTGGCTTAATTTACCATTAAGTTCATTTGTAACTGCATCACTACTACCAAATTTAATATCTTCTGTTACATTTAATGTTATTCCTGTAATTACTACATTATGCCAATTTCCATCTGATGTTGTTACTGTAGAAGCAACTCCATCTACATATACTGTTCCTGAACTTACTGAAATATTATCTGTTCCATTACTTACATAAGCATAACCTGTACCTGTATTACCTGTACCTCTTGCATCATATAAATAATGATTTCCTGTATTACTATCTCTATTTACCCAAAATGAAAAAGAACCTGTAAAACTTCCATAAGCATTTGTAACTTTTAAATGGTCATCAGTACCATCAAAATCAACTTGCTTAGTATTAAATACTGTAGGGTTACCTGACTGATAGTTGTTTCTATTTACAAGTAGATTAGTAGGCATACCTTGATTGTATAGTGATGCTACTTCTAATGCAGTAAGTGTTCTATCCCAATTACCTACTTCTGTTATTTTACCATTAAATTCATCAGCTAAAGTATTATCAACTCCTATTTTAAAATCAGTCCAATTTACTAAATTAAAAGTATTATTAACTAAATCTGTACTTAATACACCATCTACATATATATCAAAATATGTAGCAGTATCGTTCCAAGCTATAACTATATTATACCATCTACCTGCATCAAATTCTTTAGTTGTAGCAGTTCTTCCAAAACTACCACCACTTTCCATAACTGTTAAAGTTTCTCCTGTAAGTAAACTTGTAGCAGAACCTAAATGAATACCATTATAAGAACTACCATTAAAACCAAACATTCTTTGTTGTGTAGTTGAAGCAGTTATATTTTCATCAGGATTAAACCAAAAAGACATAGATTTTACACTTCCTACATCTCCAACTTCTAAGTAATCATCTGTACCATCAAACTCCATACTCTTAGTAGAAGTGATTAGTGGATTAGCTGACTGATAAGCACCTGCATTAAGCATAAGGTTTGTAGCATCGTGCTTTAGTTCTTGTACTACTATGTTGTCTATACTACCATCAAAACCACTTACTGCTTCAATTCTCCAACCATCAGCATCTATAGTGGTAAAGCTATATTCAAAAGTATTATTTGTATTAATATTGTTTTGATAATAAATTGTTGAACTAGGGTTTTGTATTCTTATATGCCCTGTTGTTCTATCTGATACTGTTATTTGAAATTTTATTGTAGCACCACTTGTCCAATTATTTGATGTAGGGTATATTTGTCCACCTGTACCATCATTAGTTGCTTTAGTGTCATCTACTGACCAACCATTAGTAAGTGTCCAATGCTGCCCTACTTCT
>Ga0181420_1000223_pt1 | contig 22894 bp, 35 predicted proteins | sample 43SPOviralmetaG_FD_130145 | JGI IMG/M metagenome (GOLD analysis project Ga0181420, IMG submission 130145) | Marine viral communities from the oligotrophic San Pedro Time Series (SPOT) site, San Pedro Channel, CA, USA - 43 SPOT_SRF_2013-05-22 | ecosystem: Environmental > Aquatic > Marine > Strait... | reverse complement strand
TGTACTCCTGATATAGTTAAGCAGGTTAGGGAGGCAAGAAAGAAATGAGTGGAATTAATTCTTGCCCTAAATGTGGTGACACATTAGAGTTAGATGAAGGCGTATTCTTTTGTAATGAAGAATCATGTCTTTGGGCAATCAATGCTAGAATATGGATTGCAGATAATGAGCCAGACGATAATAAAGATTAATTTTCGCCGTAAGTCCCTAATTGGGCAGGGTTTCGCAAAGCAAACCATATGGTTGTGATACTTTGGACAGAACAACCTTATGTCACTTTATCCTCTTAATAGTGTTGGGAGTCATGAACCAACAGACATTGGCCGAATACCTCATTGATAGCGGGGTAAGGCATAATCATTCGTATGGTGCGACATCACCCATTTACAAGTGCGTTTAACTGCGTGGAGTAAGTGGTAGTGATGAAAGTCCTTGAACCTCAAAAGGGGAGTCATTTAACTGGTGGCTTGGATATGGTTAGTAAACAGGCTGCATTGCGAGATAGCAGTTATCATAGTGAGTGCGACCCAATCGTATCTGTTTTACCGGTAGTCAATCCGGTATGTCACCTATTCCATTAAAAAGGTCATAAGTGAGGATAACATGAAAATTGACCCGAATCGGCTCTATCGCATATCAATAACAATGATAATTACAATGCAGATTTTTCCCTGCGATAGTTGCCCTTCGGGGTCTACACAAAGTAAGACCATATGGTTGTAGTTACTTTGTAACGGAAACCTTATCTCGCCAAGAATGACTAATACTGCATCAAGGGCGGTAACTTGATAGAATCTTTAAGATTAGGAGGTAATTGAAATGAAACTAAAAAATTGGACAATGAACACAACCAAAGTACGAGCATGGGCTGAAAACCAGCCAAAAACCGACCAACTTCAAGCGGTACTGCTTTCCCTAACATTAGGTGATAATGCAGAATCCGACGAACTAAGAAGCACATATTGGACAGCAATCCGTTCAATAGGTACTACTATGCCAAATTTCCCCAAGGCTCGCAGAGGCAGGGAATCGGCACTAACCGACCAGCAAGAAATTGTATTGGCGACTGTGGAGGCAAAGGTAGCGAGTGCTATTGCTTCAATTGGTTCTGAATACCACGAAACGCTTTTGCAGGTTATTGTTCCTCACGGGCGCACTGGTGGAGTATTCACTGACATGGATGCAATGGCCAACTATTTCGTGAAGCAAGCACATAACTACATTCTTCAGTCAATTAAGGACAATAGAATATCAATGAGTGATGATGGCGAGTTTGAACTAGATTCAAACGACATGCTACAAATCACACCACGCCCTACAAAGGCGGATTCCTCGGAGGGCGACGAAGAGGAATGATTGTATCAGGAAACCGCCCTGATGCCCCCTTTGTGGGGGTTTCCACAAAGTCAAACCATATGGTAGTATGCACTTTGGTAGACAGAATACCTTAAATGGATGTAGTAGCCTAATATCATGAAGGCAATCCTTACAACTGATTTAATGGGCAATAGTAGAGCATCTAGGCTAGTTATCACCACATGTCCCGACATGTTGGTTCATATGCCTAAGATTATGGCATTTGTGCAGAGAACTAGCATTTCTCCTAGAGAGATTAAACTTTCTTCTGATTTCTTTAATAAGGCTACTATTACTATCAAAGGGGAAAGTTTAGACCGTAATCTAGGCGAAATCCAGCGATTCTTGGAAGAAAGCGGCTGGCGTAAGAATCATGATTAATAACGGCCTTCGGGTCAATTAAACAAAGTACGACCATATGGTTGTAATCGCTTTGCGCTTGTTTAATTACAACCTTATAGTGCTGGACTTGCTATATAGTGCATCGGGGGGCTTTGATGCACATTTCTTTGATTGGAGGTAATTAAAATGAATGATAAAAACTGGATTAAAAACACAACAGAAGTCACAATGTGGCTAGAAACAGAGGATAGAGGTGAACACGCACAAGCGATTTCATTATCTATTATGCTTGGAAATAACTGCGATAGTGATGAATTGAGGTCTACTTATTGGACAGCAATTCGTTCTATTGGGTCTGCATTTGCTGACTTCCCAAAAGCACGAAGAGGTCGAGAATCGGCATTACCAGAACTAATAGAATTGTCTGCTCTTTCTGTGAAGAAATCAGTCCATGCTGCTTATGTGGCTATTTCTAACCCTGAGTTGATTACCACTGTAATTCTGCCTCACGGTAGAACAGGCGGTGCTTATGAGTCTATTGATGCATTGGCTACTCATTACGCCAAGCAAGCATATAATGCTCTTGTAAAGGCATACAAGGAAGGTCGTTGGGATGGCACTATGAATGGTGAAATACCAGCAATGACCCCACCTGCGGTTAAATCCGCTGACGGAGGTCAAGAAGAAGAATGATGCGGATTAGCCCCCCATGCCCCTTTCGGGGGGTAAGTGCAAAGCATTACCATATGGTAGTAGTGTACTTTGGGATAACTAAACCCTATATGTCGCTATTATACATATAACATGGGTCAAATAGTAGTAGAACCAAAAATAGAGGATTATGTAGATGAAGATGGAAAAATGGATATTGAATCGTTTATTGAGGCAAATAGTGAATGGAATGCAATTAAGAAAACCGAAAGATTAGAAAAAAGAATACTTCAAGAATATGGAATCAGTAAAGAAGATTGGGATAATACTCCTTTAAATCTTAAGATCATTATTTCCGACTTATACGATGAAGTTGAAAAGTTTCATGATTCATTCCATGCTCTAGAACAGTGGAGAGATGAAATGCCTATCTGATAGGCACTTAATCCCGTTTCGGCGGGGTTTTGTGAATAAACAAAGCATCACAACCATATGGTAAGTAGGCTTTGTTATGACGCACCCCATATATGGCTCAAATATCGTTATATCATGTTACAACGCAGACATTATGTGATATTAGCGGGAATACTAGGGAAGGTTATAAAAAATGATTTGCATCATGGTAGAATCAATTATCATGGTATGATGAGAACTATTTGCATGGAATTAGAATCTGATAATTCTAATTTTGACCAGAACAGGTTTATGCAAGCAATTGAAAACACAAGGGGGCTTTACTGATGAGCGAGTTTAACGAAACAGATATGCAGAGAATAATGGAACAATCAAACACTGTTCTAGAGACAAAGAAATGCAGAGATTGCGGGGCTAATCTGTCATTTAACCCGATTAGGTTTTATGGCGGGTTTGGCTGCGTTCCATGCGCTAATGCCAGTTAATGCCCTGCGGGGTGTTAAGAGCAAAGCAACACCATATGGTAGTATAAGTGTATATATAGAGTATATATAAGTCATTATAGGCACTAAATAGACTATTTAGGGTTACATGACTCGGAACATGATATTTAACAGTTGCGTAAAGCGTTCTATATAAATGAGTTAATATAAGTAATATATATGAATAAGGCTAAACAAATCTATATATATTCCAATTCAATCTAGCCTAAACATACAACCATATGGCTTTGTTTCAAAATTTTATTTTATTACATCTTTAAACGAATACGCTTTAAAGCACCTATTTTAAATGAAAAGGCCATTAATTGTCTATTTTAAAACAAATACTACTTTGCCTTTAGCCCCTATCCGCATGTATTATATGCTATGAACTACTCCCATTAAGTGATACGGGATGTCAGCAGAGAAAGAGGCATTAGTTCATTTAGATGCCATTTTTACTGAAATAAAAGATACTCTCCAAGAAGCCCAGAAGAATAGGGAAGATGGCAGACAACTATCAAATGAGGAGAATACCGCTTTAACTAATATACTCACTAAACTTAAACAAGTTAGAACTAAATTAAATGATTATCTTAAACAATTCAGAATACAAACCTCATTAGACCAATTTAGTTAGATTTAAATGAATAGATTAAACTTATAATATTTAAATGAATACTTTTTATTCTGGGAATACATATCATAACTTTTAAATGAGGACGCAAGTGGCACAAAAATTACCCCACATTTTTTGAGAATTAACTTCATTATCAGCAAATAACAGGAATTGATTACAATGACATGGAAAGATATTATTAAAGACTCAACTTTAGAAAATACAAGAGGTGAACCTGTTGATTACTCACCTGAAGCGATGGAAGCAAGAAGAAAACATGGTTTAGCAGGGGTGGAGAGGAAAAATAAGATAATAGAACAACTCCGAAGAAAAAAAGAAAAAGGCCCATTGACACAAATTGAGCAAATACACTTAAGGGAATTGGAAAATGACACTATGCACGAATTAGTTAGAGATGCATATTTGCAAGGAAAAAATCCTGATGAGGAATGGGAAAGGAAAAGGAAAAAGACCAAAGGGGAAATTGAATATTGGGAAAGGGAAAGGAAAAGGAAAGATATTTTAAAAGAAGATGAAGTGGCATTTCCTGATGACCCAGATACAGATGAGGTTTTAAGTATAGCAAGTGATTTTTATGGTAAAAGAATTAGACGAACAAATCGGAATGATTTATTGTCTTCTATTAGACAGAAAAATAAACTACTTGGCGGTACTAAGGAATTAGATGAATTAGAACGCAGACTCCTTAAAGTTATGGAAAAGTGATTAATATGACATGGAAAGACGAGATTAGAAAAAAAGATGGAGAATGGCCTAAACACATAAAAAAGGATGGAAAACGCCATTCATTATTTAAGGTAATTGGTAAAAAAGGAACATACCGTAATCCTGATGTTGAAAAAGATTTGCACTTAACCGTTGAAGAAGCAAATAAACTAACATACTCTAAAGCGAGTAGTGGTGGATTTGCTAGACAATACAAAGGTAATGACCCTAGAAGCAGACTTAACAAACAAAGCGGGAATTTCAAATATACTGTTCGTGAAAAATTAGATGATTTAATCGAAGAACTCGCTAAAACACAAGAAGCAAAAGACGAAGCCGCAAGTATTTCTGATGCAGATAAACTGCTGATGCCGGAAATATCTATTATTACCAATTTAATGCAGTATATTCAAGAATTGGATAGAGAAAAGTTTGATGTTTATAGGTCAACAGAACAACCTAATTCTGAAGAATACTATGATTGATGGTGATTATTATGACTTGGAAAGACGAGATTAGAAAGACTTATTTGTCAGTGGACAGAAACGAGATGATTACTTTATCGCCACAATATACAGGGGCGGCTCAAACAAAGTATTCTAGAGAAATGATTAATCACGCACTTAGGCAAGTAGGACTTACTTACGAAGAGGCAAATTGGAATACTGAAAGTGCCGGATTATTAGAAATATATCTTAATCGTGGAAATAGTAATTATGCGTATAATAGGGAACAGAGAATGAATATTCTGCGACAAGCCGGTGCGCCGTTTTTATTAAAGGAAGAGTGATTAATATGACATGGAAAGATATTATTAAAGATGATATTAGAAGAATCAAGGATAAAGATAGAAGGCGTAATCCAAAGGAAAAGGATGAAGTTGATATTGAACCTAAAGAAGATACTCCCATTTCCCCAACAAAACCATTTAACCCATTTGGCCCTAATGCAAGTAAACGAGCAAAGGACTCCAAGGCAAGAAACGCCGAAATACGCAGAAATAAGACCAAAGGTGAGACAATGGACATCAAGCCAAGTAAGTCTAAACGATTAAAAGATGCTCAATTAGGAATGGTAAGAGAGAGAAATAGTAGGAGATGATTTACATGAATTGGCAAGATATATTGAAATTAACACCTGATGAAAAAGAACAAGTTAAGCGACTTGGGGAAGAAGATGCTGCCCAAATTCGCCATAGAAAAGAAACAGATAAAAGAGCAAGAAGAAAAGATAAAAGAGATTCAATGGGATTACCTAGTTTTATGGGCCGAGGAACACCTAGAAGTGAAAGGGTTCATAGAATGAAACCCGAAGATAGGCCGAAACCAAGAAGAAGAAAAGGTGATTAATATGACACGATGTAACTACTTAGAAGGCTGGTTCGATAATGAATCTGCTAAATTAGACAAAGTTGAGAAGAACTATGGCCGTGATTTAATTACAGGTCAAAAGAAAAAGACTACTACTTTAACTAAGACGCAAGCATGGGCTAAAGTATTTAGGAGGAATAAAGAATGAGTTGGCGAACTATATTAAAGAATTTAAGGTTTAATAACCTTAGTGATTTACACGATGTTATTGATGATATACAAGATGTAATAATGGATTTAATGATGTCAGATAACTTTAATCGTTATATGGAAGATTTAAGTAAGGACTTAGAATACATTAAACAGGAAAAAGATTTAATGGCGGCAACAGAAATGTTGAATGGTTTAAAAGATAAAGTCAATCAACTTTATGATGATTACAACGAATCAACCGGAATGCAAAGAGATATTTAAGAGGGATAGAAATGAGTTGGAGAGACATAGTAAAGGCAAAAAAGCCAGATTATCTTGATTTTGATAAAGATGGGGATAAAGAAGAGCCTATGACCCAAGCCCTTAAAGACAGGGATAAGGTAGATAAATCCCCTACTAGGAAACATTACACTAAAGATGGTAAAGAATGGAAAGGTAAAACCCATAAGATGCCGGATGGTTCATTAATGACAGAAGACCCTCACAATGAGAAAAGCGTTAAACTTTATCATTATGATGAATTACCTACTTCTAAACGAAGAGGCGCATTTACAAGGTGATTAATATGAAATGGGAAAAAATAATGAAAATGCAAGGCAAGGACGGAAGACTCAGAGATGATAGGATTTCAGACATTAAGAATAGAAAAAGCATAATGGCAGAAAAAAATTTCAGAAAGATGATTCCTGAAGTTAAAGAAATGCTTGACGACCTAAGTAATGACATTTCAAGCGAATATGTAGATACAGATTTTGATTACTTTGGAAGAACGCTTGAACAGAAATTCAATGCAATATTAAGTAAAGTTGAAGAATATAGAGATAAGTGAGTAATATGACTTGGAAAAAAATATTAAAAATAGATATGCAAGAAGCCCGTAGATTAGGAGATAGATATGCTTCTGAAGATATGGATGCTGCTAGAAATGATACAGAAAGAATACAACAGGAAGAAGTTAAACCTGCTATTTTAATGACTTTAAAACTATATATGCAAGAACAAGATGAAGAGATGATGCTCAGGTTTAGAGACTCTATCACTCATATGTTTAGAAGGTTTCCTAATGCCCCTCGTTTAGTTCGCAGCACTACTTGGCCGTCAAAGGAAAGGAATAAACAGAAGATACTTGACTATTTTGAGAGTAAAGAAAGAAAAAGCCCTACTACTTCTTTAATAGATAGAGCAAAGAAAGCAAATAGAGATGACCCACGAATGGGGAGTGGAAGAAGATGAATTGGTTTAATCTCTTAAAGGCAAGATATAGCGATAGAAGAAAGCCTTCTAAAAGAAGCAGAACAACTCCAAGCGGAAGCCGTCAAGCAAAACTAGAAAAATTGGTTGATGATTTACTTTCGGGTAAAATCACTGAGCAACAATATAAGGATGCTAAAGACAAATTAGATTCGGGGGAATAGTTATGAGTTGGTTTAAGATAATAAAAGTAGAAGATGTAGACTTTGATAAGGATGTTAGCGCATTCGGCTATTATTCAGAAGGCCCACATGAAATTATTGATGCTTTTCAAAAAGACCCAAGTCTAGGACAGGCTAAAATGCTGCAAATAGTTTTGGAAGCGTTTAGGCAAGGAAACACTAGCCCAGAGTTAAAGGATGTAATCTCGCAAAGAATACGAATAGGCCATCATACTATATTTAATTACTTAGAAAATAAATTAGGTAGAATGCCTAATGATAAGGAATTAATAGACTTTATTACAAGGGTGCTTATGCACGAAGGAACTCATGCCGCAATGGGTAGTGAACAGGATGGTATGGGAACACAACAAGCAGAATACGGTGCATATACAGGGCAATTCCCTGAAAGCGTTTATTATAGAATAAAATCCTTTTTGAAGCACCCTGCCTCTGAAACAAGACTAATGCCGGATGACATGGCTATGGCTATGGGCATGGGAAGCGAAACTATTTCAAGAGATACTTTTAGTGCTTCTAGATTAAAAAATATAATTTCCTTTGTTGAGGAAATAACAAGTTATTTGCCCGATAATAAAGCAAGATTTAATGCTAGGGAAAAACTAACTAGATTAGAAAGACAGGCTATGACTCAAGGAAAAGATGAAATAGCGATGGTTAGAAACTATACTATTCCTATGCTGGTACAACGATATGGCAACGACAATCGAGAGTTTATCAGTAACCTTCTTCAAGAGGAAACCCCTACTGATATTAAGTTGGCTTCGGCTGGTGGAGTAACTACAACTTCTGCACCTTCAATGTTTAATAAAGTAATTAAACCCAGAAAAGAAGAGGATGATGAATAATGGTAAAGGAGAAAAAATCACCCACTTCCTTTAAGGGCAATAAAGTTAATCAAACTTTTAAGAGTCCTTTTGTTGCTGAATTTAATCAATGGAGGGAACACTGTCAAGGGGTTTCTGGTTCAGATATGAAAGTTAAAAAAATTCCTAACTTGTATATGTTTCTTAAAAGGCACTTTGTTTCGGTAAGGGGCGGAAGTAGAAATGCTTCATTTGAAGGAGAAGGAGTTAATGAATTATTAACGGTTATTGAAAACGCAGTTGATAATACTTTATTTACTGTTGGTAATGCGAAGATTATTAAACAATTAGCAGTTGTATTGAAAGAATGGGAAAATACAGGCAGAGATGCAGGAGAAGGTATTGCTGCCGACCCTGCTTTTATTCTATTTACAGAAAAGGTTAGAGGAAGAACAGGCCAAAGACTTAAAGATAAAACAGTTCAAGGTCATTATATGACAGAAGAATATGCAGGTGCGAATAAAGTACCTGATGAATGGTTAAGTGGTAATAACCCTCCGCATGAAGCATTGTATTCTAAAACTAGCGGGCCTTTTTCTCAACCTAGAGGTTTGTTATATATTATGGAAGATGCCACTAAAGAGTTTAGTAATCGCAATACTGATGGCGTTGCTGATATTGAAGTTGAAATTAATTCTATTCCTTCTGGATATGATGCTTCTGATTTTGAAGAGATAGGCGAGATAGAAAAATACTTTGATAATGTTATTAGAAATAATGCCTTTTGGAACGATGGTGGAAAACTATTAGTAAATAAACTTAGGCAAGATTTTGAAGGTAGAGAGTTTATACTCAAAGAAAAAGACCAAGCCACTATTAGGGAATTGGCTCGTTTGGGTAAAAGAGATGACCCTCAAGCAATTGCCGGTAAAGTAACAACTTTTAGATTAGTTGCTACTGCTACTCCTATTATTACATTAGTTGATAGAGCATTAAAAAGAAAAGGAACTAACAAAGCCCCTAATGGTTATCGTGCTTGGCAGAATAGAACTAAGCGTGGTTTTGATTATAGAAAAACCAGAGAAGAGAAGTATGGGGAAGGTACTCAAAGTCCTAAGAATAAGGTTATATCTAAACTATGGCAAGCCCATTTATGGAGGTAATTATATGATTAATAGAAAGCGTTGTGGGCTATGCCAACATGAAGATAGGGATGAATTAGAATCATTATTGGAAACAGGGCAAACTACTTGTGATGCCTTAGACCAAGCGAATGATTGGAGAAGTGGAACTTCTGCCCAACATCAAAGAAATCATATGGGTAATTATGAAAAGGCTGCAAATCCTCGTTGTGCTTTATGCACAGACCCAATGAGGAAACACTACGAAGTAGCGATTAAAGAAGGCAATATATCAACGGAGGCGGTTTCTTCTGCCCTAGACATCACAAAAGAACAGGTACAAAGACACATCAAGCACCACTTGACACCAATCGTACAAGAATCTGCGGCCATGATGATAGCGAAAAAGGAAGTAAATGAAGTTGATTTGCTATCAAACAATGTTGCTAAGTTAGATACACGATTAGAGCAGGTCTTTAACGAATTAGGTAATGACCTTGACCCTAAGATGATTGATGCGCTAACTAAGTTAGCAAGAGAGATTAGAGAATCTTTGAAGTATCTTATGGAGTTTAAGGGTAAATTGATTCACAAGAGACAAGATACAATTATTGTCGCACAGATGCAAATTGTTCAGGAAGTGCTTGCACAGAACAATCCTGAGATTTGGCTTGACATTAAACAAAAGATGCAGGAGAAATTACAATGAGTTGGAAAAATATATTAAAACAGGAAGGGCTGACTAATAAATTACTAGAAGCAGCCAATAAACTAAGTGATGCTATGGATTCTTCAAAGGAATTACTACATAGAAAGACAGGTAATAAACAATTTAAAGAGTTACAAAATGCTTTAGAGATGTTAAATGAAGGCCCTATTGCGGAATCTGTTGCAGAAATCAATAGGACTCTTAAAGGTTTAGAAGATGAAATACCCAAAGATGTCTTTGACAGAATATCTCCATTAATAAAAACTGTAAAGCGGTTACTTCCTTAAATGCAGGAGAGATTAAAATGAATTGGAAAGAAATAATAAAAGCAGAAACTCTACAATCTGTGGCTAAAGATATGGAAAAATTATTTAGAGCAACTGATTGGAGAACAGTCATGCGAAGCGAATTAGTAAATTTAGATGAAAGAATCGAAGGCATGTCAAAAGAAGAAATAGAAGATTTAAGAAGATTTAATGCTGGCCTCAACACTCCGCAAAGGCAAGAATATACAGGTATGGTTGATAAATTACTTGAACTAAAGGGGAAAGATATAGTAAAAGAAGATAGAAGTAATAATAATATATGGGTTGAATATACTTTTAATGGAGAAACTAAAACTATTGGCCCGTTTAAGTTTCCTGAATTAAGTAAACACTTAGATTCTGTTCCTACCCAATCAACTAAAATAACAATTATTGAAAAACAATTTACAAAAGATGGAAAATATTTAGGTACTAAAATAATGGAACAACCAAGCCCACACAGACGCAGATTTTAATAAGGAGAGATTACAATGAGTTGGCAAAGTATTCTTAAAATCATAGGTATTCCTTCGGGAGAAGCCTTTTTGCTTCCTGTTTTAGTTAATAGGAAAGAGTTTGAGAATACTATTAGTATGCTTAGACAAACTGATAAAGCACCTAGAAAATTAAAAGCCACTTTAGCCAACATGAATAAATATAATAAAACTCATGCTGACTTATATGAGAAGGGCAAGCAAAGCGGGTTTGATGTTGATTTATCTTTAGAAGAGTCTAAAGACTTTTTTGATGAAATGGTAAAATTAGTTAATGAAAAGGTTACTGAATTTTCAGAAAGAAAATATTTATCCATAGCAGAAATAAAAAAACTTCTTCAAGAGGCTATGGCTGCTAAAAAAGAAGGAGATAAAGACAAAGTTGCCGAAATTGTTTTGGAAATTACTGAAAAGTCTAACCCAAAAAGAGAATTTTGGAAAGATTACATTCCTGAAAGAGATAAATTAGAAAATTTGCGAGCCTTTTTAGATGAATCAAGAGATTCAGCCTTCCTTTCTTTTGAAAATCCTTCTTCAACTACTGATATTTTAGAAGAATTTGTAAATTTATTGAATACTGACCCCCAAAACCCCGTAGCGGAACTTGAAGATGGTAAAATTTACTTAGATTTAGACAATCGTAGTGAATATATTAAATTACTTCAACCAATTTTAGAGTTTTATAATGAAAATATTAGAGATTTGAAGCCTGTCTTTGAAAAAGATGGTGAAAAGACTAAAATTAAAGACAGTGAACTGAAAATTAAAGAATTAACAGTGTCAGATGCTAAATTTGAAATAAGTACCGACTTTACTGAGCGAGAAGTATTTAAATATCTAAATATTGTGTCTAATTTAGCCTTTAGTAAGAAATTGTGGAAGCCAACCACCAAAATAGGCAATAGTAAAGTGAATGAATTCGATAATGGAAACGAAATCCCTAACGAGTTGTTTCTTGAGAAGGGTAGTGATAGTCAAAGGAGTCTTGAATTAAGTCCTTATGCTCATATTGTTCTTGACAATGTTTTTAGTGGCGATTGGTTTGGTCAATTTTTTGATTCTTTGAGAGTGAGTGGTGTTTTGACTAAAGAAGAAGCAACTAAAGAAATAGTTGCGGATATTTACCAAGCAGTTATGGGTGATTTATCAGAAAGTCAGAAATTTAAGATACCTATTACTGCTTTTAATGCTAGTCAGAAGATAAGAAGTCAAAAAATACAAAAAAAGAGTAAAAAACAAATAAAAGAAACAATTCGTTCAATTATTTCTCAAAATGAAGGAGAAGGGGAATTAGGCCAATTAATTAGAGATACAGCAAGCAAAGCCCAAGTAACTCAATTAAGTTTCTTGAAAAAATATTTTGCTGGTAGTGAAGCAACTGCAATAAAATCAAAATTATTAGAAGTTGATGAAGATTTAGAGACTCAAATGTTTACTTCTTTAGGAAGAGTGACTAATAATCCTGATGAGGCTATGTATTATTTATTTGAAGTGTTTGGGGAAAAGGTTACTCCTGAAAATATAAACGATTGGGTAGAAAATGAAATAGAAGAGGCTTCTTCTACTGATGAATTAAAAAGAACTTTAACCCAATTAAAAGAAAGATTAACTACATTAGATTCTGCCAAACAGACTGAAAAAACTCCTGTTAATAGGAAAAAACAAGCAAATAAAGTTAGAAATCAAATAAAAGAAACTGAAAGCAAGATTAAAAGATTAGAAACAGTAGGTGGAGGAAGCATTTCTCAATTAAGAGAGGCTCTAGTTAAACCGACTAATTTTGTTGAGTTTGTTCAATCTATTGCTTCTCAACAGAGCATTAATGCTATTATTTCAACTGGTGCTACTTCTTCTGCTACTTTAGAACAGATTAACCCTAAAAATAGTTTAATCTTCTTAACTGTTATGTCTGAGAGGGCAGGGAACGACGAGGTAGGCGAAGCGTTTAATAAAATAGACTCCGACCCTACTAGCAAGGCCAGCACCGATATACTTAACACATTGAATGATAATATGCCTAACATCTTGACTAATATGAAAAAACAAATAATACAAGTTTTTCAAAAGCGATTACAGTTCTTTTTAGATAATTACGGACAAAAGTTTAGAAAGCAAGCACCCGATGCAATAGATAAATTTATGAATGCTAATATGATAAAGAAAAAGGAGGTAAATTAATGACATACACAGACTTTGATTTAGATAGAATTGGTGCTATGACTGGTGCTGCTAAAGGCCAAGCAATTAAGGAATTGCTAGATGCTGAAAAAGATAGATTAAAAATAGAGGCTCAGAAACAAAGCGGAGATGAAAATTCAGAAGCCTTTAAAAGAATACCTTCTCAAGTAAAAAATTACAGGAAAGACTTGTTAATTGCTATCAAGGATAGGTTAGACGAAAAAGGAACAGATATAGGAGAATTAGGTAAATTAGAAAATGTTATTGATATGAATATTCTGCACGATGGTAGTTTAGTTTCTGCTGCTACCTTAGCCCGTACTAATTTAACAGGCAAGATAGATATTCAAAACCCTAATGAAGATATAGTAAACAATAAAGCATTTAAAGACGCATTAAGTACAGGTGGTATTTTAAGTGAGAATCTTAAAAAGATTCAAAGTATTTTAGTGAAAAATACAAGAAAAATAGAAGCATCCGACTTAACAAGTAAAATTAATTTACCTAAGTTTTTAGGGTCAGTTGACACTTCTAAAGCAGAAACAAGAGAAGAAGTTTATGATTATTGGAAAACAATAGCAGATAAATTTACTGAAGTTAATGCTACTGCTAGTAAATTCATAGAAGTAATTAAGAGTTCCGATTTAGAAGAAGACCTAAAGAAGAAATTTGTAGATTTATTTGACATTCCTAATTTTGGTAGATTACAATACATAGTAGATTTTCCATTAGTATCAGATAATCTGTTAAAGCCTAGACATCGTTTCTTTAATTTAATTTCTTCTATGATTGCAACAGAAAGACTTCTTGAAAATAAAAGCCTTAGTCCTTATGAAAGTGAAAGTGATGAAAGTTCTTATGGTGATGTAAATGCTGAATTAATGGCAGATATGTTAGAAGGAATAAAAGGTAGTGACATGGGCGCAACTACTGTAAATCAATGGACTGGTACTGCTGAAATAAATGACCCTAAAATAGAGTCGTCTATTATAAATGATGGCCCGCAATGGGTAGAATCAGTAGGCAGACTTATGTCTGCGGCAGACCCTTTATTGATGTATGAAGTTAAAATAAATGATAAATTGGTTGCTGTTACTAAAGAAGCCTATGTTGATTTTCAAGAACTAATAGAAAGTGCTATTGAAAATATAGAAGACGGTAGTTTTAAAGTGACTTTAGATTTTAAAACTGATTTAGAAAGATGGTCTGATGAGTTAGAAGATACAATGGTATTAGACCAGAAAGATGGATTTTATTTGCCTATTTCTGTGCTATCTAATACTGTTTTTGATTCTTTATATACCCAAAATGAATTTGATGGTACAGTTATAGATGAACCACTTGATTTAGAAACGATGGAAGATATTCAAAATTTCTTTGATGATTTATATGAATTAATCGTAGAAGATATTGTAACTATGGCAACTAATGTTAGAACCACAAGAGGGGCAGGGCGAGGAACAGATGTAAAACTAACCTTTAGAGGTAAAGATGCTAAGACTAATGTATTAGCAGGTGCAGCCTCTAGACAATTTGAAAAGCCTCTACCCGAATCAGCAGAATTTTCTTCTGCTTTAACTGATGACATTAAAGGGGCATTAGAAGCATTTATGGAACAATGCTTAGAATATTATTTTACTCCTGCTTATACAGGAAGAATGCCAATACAAACTCCCGATTTCGTTGGTAGTGTTGGGGGGAGAGTTATGCAAATTCTTTCTGCTCAATTAGGGCTTGAAACTGTAATGTCTTCTGCTTATGATAAAATGTCTAAGAGAGTTACTCCCTTTAAAGAAAAAGATTTAGAAAATATATCAGACTTTTTGCAAAATGTATTTCTTAAAAGTTTAAAAATAGATAGTTATCTAATATCCGATGCTGAAAGAGCCGCTAAGTCTTTATCAAATATTTTTGGTGATAATACCTTAGAAGCCAATAATAATTATTTTGCTGCTTTACTGTATCATTTTATGGAGAAAACCAATAAGACAGAGTTAATGGATGATGATTTCAATGGAAAGCCTATTGATGAAAGAAGAAAATTATTCGATGAAGGTTATAAAAATAGGAAAGCATATCCTATATTTGCTATGCCCTTTTGGTTAGACATGAATCAAGGTTTAATTACTCAAAAGAGTAAAAAGGCTGCTGACCAATATAAAAGACTTAAAAATATATTTGAGGCGGTTCAGAGAGATTTATCTCAACTGATACACAAAATGTTAGATGCTCATGATGCTGTTAGAGGCCAATTAGGAAAACCTGTGGTTTATGGGTTCTTTCCTATGAATACTTTAGGTTATGAAACTATTATTAATAAAATGCATTTGGAAGAAAATATTGATTTAACTAATTATGAAGTAGAAAATGTTATTAAAGCAATTGATTCCCATGAAAGCATTGCTAAAGAATATGGAATAAGTTCTGAACAGGTTTACTCTATAAAAGCACACTTTAGGTGATATTATGTGGCAAGAAATATTAAAGAAAGAAAAAGACGCATGTTATCATAAAGTGCGTAGCCGCTACAAAAAGTGGCCTTCTGCTTATGCTTCAGGTGCTTTAGTCCAATGTCGTAAAGTCGGTGCAAAGAATTGGGGCAACTCTGTAAAGAAAGGCGGAGATAATTTCAAAAGAGAAAAAGAATCAGGATTACACGGTTGGTTCTCAAGAAAAGGTGGAGATGGTCAAAAGGGTTGGGTTTCCTGTCAATCATGTGAAGATGATAAAGAAGGAACAAAACCTTGTGGTCGTAAAGATGCTTCTAAAGGAACCAAACAAAGATGTAGGCCGACTTGTGGTGCTTGTAAAACTTATAAAAGGAGGAAAGGGGCATGAGCGAGTGGAAAGAAGTTTTAAAATTCAAAAGACGCTTTAAGAAAGTAGTCACCAATAAAAAGACAGGAAGAAAGAAAACTGTTAAATATGGGCAAGCAGGTAAAGCAAAAGACGGTGGGGATAGAATCCGGCCAAATACTTCTAAAGGTGATGCTTATTGTGCAAGGTCGAATAAAATCAAAGGCGATTGGAGAAGTGACCCCAATAGCCCTAATAATTTAAGTAGAAAGAAATGGAAGTGTCACGGAAACAAATCGAGTAAGTGATTAATATGAGTTGGAAAGATATAATAAAAGCACAGACTAATTTAATGGATTTCGGTATGGCTGCGCCTATGGGAAGTCTTCCGAGAGCAGCAGAAGATGAAGGAATTAAAAGAGAAATGGCACAGATGGAACAGACTTTGAATCAAAACAAAGGAAGAATTAAACACACAAGGTGGGATGCTGAACAACAAAAGAATATTACTGGTGATTCAGCAACTTATCATTTAGAACAACTAAATAAAATTAAATCTATGCCTTTCCCTCAAAATGTTGAAGCGTTTAATAAGTTTAAAGAACAATTTAAAGGCATTTATTGAGGAATAACTATGCCTAAAGTCTTACCTGCTATATTTTCATATGATGATATGAAAAGTAAATGGAATCAGGACAACCCTGATGAACCATATACTCGCAGGAAGGATTTAGAGGCAGGATTGTACGCTTTAGATAAATGGGTAATTCGTGTTGATGATGAACAGAAGACTATTTCTACTGTTGGTTGGAAAGAACACCCATCACATACAGTTGTAGGCGGTATGTTAGCAACTGAATATGGAGAAAGTTTAGGTGGTAATAGCAAAGCATTACAAGATGCAAGAGAACCACAATTAAATCAATCTAAACCTTTAGTTGCTGCTTTTGGACATAGGCGTGGAGATGCTGCCCGTTGGATTGCTAATGCTAAAAAGAATCTATGGAGATTCCCAGACGACCCCGAATTTGAACAAATGAAAACATTACTACCTGAAAGCGTATTGAATGCTTGGTTGGCTAAATATCCTGAAAAAATGGCTATTAGGTCTATCCGTGATGAAGGACAAATGACTAAGTGCGTTTATCTTGACGACCCTATGCCTCAATGGTTTAGTTTACTTAAAAGGGTGATTTAATGAATTGGTTTCATATACTCAAAAGGGGGAAGTTTAATTTCCAAATGATGAAAGAAGCCGTTAGGTTGGTAGTTGATGAGTTAAATGGTGAATCTATTGCTACTCATGAATTGCAGAAAATGATAGCCAAACACTACACTAATGTTATTAAAAAATACGGGACTCCTGCTGAAAAAGGTCATCTAGTTAAATTAAATAATTTAAATAGCGTTAAACCTTTTGTTAAATTAATTAGAAATTATGGCTATAAACCTAGACAATTAACTGGTCTTGCTGGTAATATCAGTCCTTCAGGGTTAGGTAATAAAAGCCCCGTTATGTCTACTATAATATGGGAAAAGAAAGGTGAGGACTAATGGAATTAGAAGAAGCCTATAATTTTGAACATGAAATGGATATGAAGTTATCTAAAAACTCTTTTCCTTATTTTTTTCAGAATGTATTAGGTTTTGATTTTCCTTCTTATATTCAAGAATGGCATCAGTTAATGAATAGTACCCAACGGACTGTTATTATTTGTAGTCGTGACCACGGGAAATCTGTATTTATGCACTCATGGGTTGTATGGAAATTAATCTTTGAAGAGCCTCCATATCAAATGCTATACATATCTTCTAACCAAAAACAGACTCTTGTTCACATGAGAGACATTGATAAGATGTTTACTCATCCTATGCTTAAAAAATATAAGCCCGCTAGAGGATGGGCTATTGGAAACATTACATTAACTAATGGCAATCAAATCCTTGAAAGGTCGGTAGGTTCACAGATTCGTGGATTACACCCTCAAGAAATAGTTATTGATGACCCACTAAAAGAATTTAGTATGACGGGTATTCAAAAAGTTACAGATTGGTTTTATGGTGACATGATACCAACACTTCACCACACGGCTTCATTGAGGGTAATAGGTACTCCTTTCAGTTATACCGACATATATCAACAATTGGCGGAAAATCCAGCATATACTGTAAATACTTATCCTTGCCTCAATGCCCTCAATGAACCCTTATGGCCTGACCGTTGGAATTATGAAGCACTAATGGCTCGTAAAGCGGAAGTAGGTTCTTTAATGTTCACAAGAGAATATATGTGTGTACCTATTTCAACAGGTACTTCTCTGTTTAATCCTGAATATCTAGATGCTGCTAAGAATAAAGACTTAGTTCTTAAGCCTATGAGAAGAGAAGGCTACAAGTATTTTGTAGGAGTTGACCCTGCTATATCTACTGATGGAGATTACAATGTAATTACTGTCATAGAAATGGATGAAGAAGAAAATAAATCTATTGTTTATGTTGATAGAGCAAAGAATGTTCAGTTCAGAGAAAATATTCAAAAGGTTAAAATGATAGGTCAAGTGTTTAGACCTGAAGCCATTCTATTTGAGACTAATACTTTTGCTAAATCATTTACTCAGGAACTTCGTCAAGTTGCTGATTTAAATATTCATGACTTTAATACAACTAGAAGGAAGAAACAGGAGATTATTCTTAATTTACAAATGACTCTTGAAAATGGTAAGATTAATTTCCCTTATGGTAATGAAGAAAGTAGAAGAGTTTCTTCAGTATTAATAGAAGAAATGTCAATGTTTGCTATTACTGAAAAGGGAAAGTTTGAGGGAATTGGCGCACATGACGATATGGTTATGAGTCTTGCATTAGCAAATGCAGCCACATACCAAGCGTCAGAAACCTTCATACTTCTAGACGATTTAGGACTCTTTGAAGATGAATCCAAGGGCAGGTCAAGGGGCGAAAAGCGTTCCATAGGTCTTAATTTTTGAGGTGTTTATATGACAGAGCAAGCAGATAAATACAGACAAGCGGCTGAACAAATGAATAGATTAGCCGAATTAGATGAAGAAGAAGAGAATATGAAAGATAGTGTTTCTACTGAATTAGGAATAGAATTGAAACATGTTTTCTCAAATAGTCCTGTTCTTTCTGAACATGAAGAAATAGTTAAACTTTCTGAAGTTTATGGTCTAAACGCTACTCAGGCTAGAAATCATTTAGGTAAGTTTCCCGAAGAGTATATTATTCAAGATAAAAATATTCCTGATTTAGTTAGAAAAATGAGAAAGGCCAGAAGACAACTAAAGGGGGAAACTAGAGATAAAATGACAAAAGCAATAGATACTATGATTGATGCTTACTCAGACCATCTAAATAAATGCATTGATTCTATTACTTGGCTTTCAGATTATACTGTTCCTTTCAAAAAAATGAGATACAATGAAAAAGATTTACATAAACTGTATAAAATGAAAAGTACAGAAGAAAGAAGAGAAATAATAGATTCATTGTGTAAATACTGGGAAGCCGAATTAGACCAAAAAGATATGGCTTATGGTCAGGAATATAGTAATTTATACAAAACCATGAGAGAATCAAAAAAGAGTTTTAGGAATGCTATTTCCAAAATAAGTAATCAGTCTATAACTAAAACTAAAAGACAAAGACAGGAAGATTTTATTCTTAAAACTGTTTGTGAAAATCCAGGAATTAATGCTAAAGCAATACATGATAGAATGCCAAGTGGTTTATTTAAATCTACAAGCCCTAGATTTATTTCTCAGGCAATCAATAAGTTAGATATAGTTTCCAGTAAAGGAAATTATTATAAAATGCCTTCTATGATAAAGAAAAACATTTGGGCTTATACCGCAGCATTTATTGATTCAGATGGTTATATTACATTAGACCGTAATATGAATCCAAGAGTAGGTTTAGTAGCAACAGGTTCTAGGGGTAAGACCTTTATGCAAGAAATGCATAAATCAATAGGATATGGGCGAATGCACTTAGACCAAAAATCTCCACAAGATACTCGTTTAATTAACCGATTAAATTTTTATTCTCAAGCAGATGTAACTGCTCTATTAACCAAGTGTTTACCTCACTTTAGATTAAAGAAGGGCAATGCTAAATTATTATTAGAATTGATTCGTATGAAGAAGTCGTATAAGAAAGCCGATTGGTATAAAGGCCGTTGCGATGAAATCTTTAAGTTAATGAAATGGGAGAATCATAAAGACCATGTTGGTTTTGATTGGGCTAAAGAAGGAATATATCTTGACGACATCACTAAATTACAAGGCAATTGTAAAATGTCTGTAATGGATTCATTAGAGAATATTGGTACTATTCTTAAACAGCAAGTAAGAACTTTTGTAATTACCGAAGTTGATTATGATATTGATGATGATTTAGAGCAATATCTATTAGACTTACCTCAAGTAATGGCTATAACTGCTGAAGAATTAGGCGTGGGTGAAGATGACGAAAGAGAATACATAGAAGACGATTTAGTTTCTTGGATTAGTTCCATAACTGGTCAGTCAGTTAATTCATATAGTTATCATGAAGTTAGGCCCGATGGAACAAAAATAGATATGGATGGTAATGTAATATGAGTGATTACTGTGGTATTTGCTATACTACCAAATCTAAATATCCTTTTGGGTTCTGTAAACCTTGTTGGATTAAAGCCGGAAAACCTAAACCTATGGTGATTCTATGAATTGGAAACAATTGAAGTCAGGAATACTTAGGGATGAACTTCCTAAAGATAGGAAGAAATATGTTAAGTTTAGTAACTTAGCAAGCATAAATCAAAGAATGGTTCAGTATTATTTGAAAAGAGGGTTTGAAAGACCTGAACTAAGAAAAACACTATTAAAGGGAATACTAGATGAAATGCTTCGTTCAAGTAATGAAAGGTACGATGTCGAAGATAGCGGGCAACCTTAACCGAAGCGTTCATAGGTAAGAATAGCGTAGGACTAAACTAAGGGGGTTTGCATATGGCTGAAGGAAAAAAGAGATTTTCTTTTACTAACTTATTTAGGAGACAAACACCTAAACCTGCGGATAGAACCGTATTTAATATGGGTATTCAGGAAAGAGAAAACCGTCACATGATGACTGGCCCACTGTTGTATAATGTGATGAATCAATCAGTTATAGGTAGGACTTGTGTTACTCAATTAAAACAAGAAGTATTTAGGCGAGGCTATGTTTGGGAAAAAGCATATGAGGCTAGATGTAATGCTTGTGGTAAAGAACACAAAAGACCTGTTCAAGAATGTTCTAGGTGTAAAAGCATTAATTTAAAAGTTCCTGATGTTAAACAGTTAGAATATGCTGAGAAATTCATTGAAGGCTATGTTAATAAATCAGAACAGTTATTTATTGATGTATTGCAAGAACTAGAAGATGATTTAAATATTATGGATGATGCCTACATTGTTTTGGTAAAGGAATATTTTATTGACGGTAATCAAAAAATAAGAATGCATCGAATCAAAGAATTGTATAGAGGCGACCCTGTAACTATGTTTATTTATACAGATGAACTAGGGCAAAGAGGAACAAAAGGATTTACTTGTGTAAATCACAGAAATTCTATTTCTACTGAAGCCCATGAGACTTGTAGCATATGTAATAGTAAATTATATCCTGTTCATTATGTAAATAGAGCAAATGGAGAAGACCAATACTTTTTAGAAGGTGAAGTGTTACACTTCAGTAAATACAGTCCTTCTCGTCTTTATGGACAATCTCCTGTAATTACCTTATTTAATTCTATTATGACCTTAATTGCTATGGAGAATTATGTTAATTCAGCATACACTAAGAGCAGAATGCCTAGAGGATTACTAGCAGTTCAAACTAGAAATATGGATTCTATGCGTTCTTTTTGGAGAGGCGTAAAAGAGAAAATGGAGGCCGACCCTCACTTTATTCCTGTTATGGGAATAGAAGCCGAAGGCGGTAAAGGTGGAGTAGAATGGATTAAATTCATGGATTCCTTAAAAGAAATGGATTATATTTCAGTTAAAGATGATTTAAGAGATAGGGTTTCTGCATTCTATGGAGTAAGTAAAGTATTCATGGCTGATAATACTACAAGCGGTGGATTAAATAATGAAGGTATGCAAATACTTGTGACTAATAGAGCCGTTCAAAAAGCACAGAATGTTTATAATAGTTATGTATTCCCATTCTTAATTAAACAATTTGGTATTACCGATTGGGATTTGAAACTCCCACCAAGCGAAGAAGAAGATGAAATAGCAGTTCTTCGTAAAAGAGAGATAGAAGTTAATATTGCAGCATCAGTTAAAAATTTAGGATTTGAAGTTGATATGGATGAAGATGGTAACTTTACTTTTAAGAAACCCGAACCTGAAGAAAAACCTCAAGGCGGCGGAGAAAGTGAGCAACCGGTTGATAAAGACCCATATGCAGGAACAAACATTGATGCTTCGCAAATGGGTCAAATGCAAGAACAAATGATGCAGGGCGGGGGCAAGCCACAAGAGAATCCAGCGACAACTAGAAATAAGCCTTCTATGAATCAAGGGCCGGATAAGAGACTAACAGGATTACCGTTAGATGCCGGAAATCAAAATACTGATAAAAGAACAGAAAGGAGAGTGGGTTAATGTCTTGGTCTAATATACTCAAAAAAGAAAAAGAGGAACTGATATTTGTTACCCCAAAGAAAAGAAAGCGTAAAATTCCAATAGTGGGCGGAAAAGACCCTTCAAAAATAAAAGACATTGATGAAGATTCATTAGATTATGTTGATAAAGATTATGAAGATATGTTGGCTGCTTCGACTCACATCCAATTAATGAACGCATTTGAAGAACAATTAAATGAATTAACTAAAGAAGAATTAATAAAGATATTAGTTAAAACAAAAGGAATAATTAAATTAAAGAAACC
>Ga0181420_1000222_pt1 | contig 22968 bp, 28 predicted proteins | sample 43SPOviralmetaG_FD_130145 | JGI IMG/M metagenome (GOLD analysis project Ga0181420, IMG submission 130145) | Marine viral communities from the oligotrophic San Pedro Time Series (SPOT) site, San Pedro Channel, CA, USA - 43 SPOT_SRF_2013-05-22 | ecosystem: Environmental > Aquatic > Marine > Strait... | reverse complement strand
CAACCAGAACTGGTGTCAGTTTTGATGAAGTTGCAGGTTAAGGGGAGAATAAAAAATGGCAAACATTAATGACTTCAAAGCTAAACTTGCAGGCGGTGGCGCTAGAGCCAATCAGTTTAAGGTTACAATGCCTTTTCCTGGTTACGCACAAGTTGGTGGCGAAATAGAAGACCTTGCTTTTTTATGCAGAGCTACATCATTACCAGGTATGACTGTACCTAGTTTTAATGTTCCTTTTAGAGGAAGAGCTGTTAAAATTGCAGGTGATAGAACAATCGAAGACTGGAACATTACTGTACTAAACGATACAAACTTCAAAATCAGAAATGCTTTTGAAAGATGGTCGAATGGTATCAATAACATGACAGATAACGAAGGCTTAACTAATCCAGCGGATTATCAAGTTGACGCATTTGTTGACCAGTTAGATAGAAACGGTGCAACTATTAAGTCATACACTTTAAGAGGTGTATTTCCTACTACAATTGCTCCGATTGAGTTGACATATGACGAAGCGACGGCTATTGAAGAATTTGCCGTTACCTTTGCGTATCAATACTTTGAAACAAATACGACTACCTAGTTAGTTGTATAAATATAATAAAAGTAGAGGTAATTAAATTATGGCTGATTTATTTGGATTTTCTATTACACGGAAAAAGCAACAAGCGGATCCAAAACAAGGCTTTACACAACCACAGGCGGATGATGGTACACAAACTATCGCCGCCGGTGGTTACTTTGGTCAGTATCTTGATATGGAAGGTACTGCTAAGAACGAAGCAGATTTAATTCGTAGATACAGAGAAATCTCACTCCATCCAGAGTGTGATATGGCAATCGAAGATATTATCAACGAAGCCGTTGTAGCTAACGAAATTAAAGAAGCAGTAAAGTTGAATTTGGACAACCTGCCTTATGGCAAAGATGTAAGAAGAAAAATAGAAAACGAGTTTAGTGAAGTATTAAGGTTATTAAACTTTGGTACAAAAGGTCACGATATCTTTAGAAGATGGTATGTTGACGGAAGAGTTTACTATCATAAAGTAATTGATAGAGAACAGACGGCAAGAGGTATTACCGAATTAAGATACATTGACCCACGAAAAATTAAGAAGATTAGAGAAGTAAGAAAGAAACGACCAGATGTTTCTACTCCTCATGGTCTAACAGTTGTAGATGAGTTTGAAGAATACTTCATGTACAATGAAAAAGGTGTCACTAATACGACATCTGGTGGTATTAAGATTGCCGTTGACGCAATCGCATTTGTACCATCAGGATTAATTGACCAAAATAAGAACCAAGTATTATCTTATTTACATAAGGCAATTAAACCAACCAATCAATTAAGAATGATTGAGGACTCGGCAGTTATTTACAGAATTGCTAGAGCACCTGAAAGAAGAATATTTAAGATTGATGTAGGTAATTTACCAAAAGTTAAAGCTGAACAATATCTACGAGATGTTATGGCAAGGTATAGAAATAAACTTGTCTATGACGCTAATACAGGTGAAATCAGAGACGACAGAAACTATATGTCTATGTTAGAAGATTTCTGGTTACCAAGTAGAGAGGGTGGTAGAGGTACAGATATATCTACACTACCAGGCGGACAAAACTTAGGTGAGATTGCAGACATTGAATACTTTAGAGCAAAACTTTATAGAAGTTTAAATGTACCAGTAAGTAGATTAGAAGGAAGTCAAGGTTTTAATCTTGGTCGTTCTACTGAAATTACAAGAGATGAACTTAAATTTACAAAGTTTGTTCAAAGATTAAGAAAGAAATTTACAGAATTATTTAACGACATACTAAAAACTCAATTGGTATTGAAGAAAATTATTGCTGAGGAAGATTGGCATAATGTCAAAGAAAACCTTAACTATGATTTTTTACAAGATGGTCACTTTGCAGAATTAAAAGATAGTGAATTATTATTGGAAAGATTGAGATTGGCAAATGAAATGCGTGATTATGTTGGTAAATATTTTTCTGTGGAATATGTACGAAAAAATGTACTAAAACAAAACGAGAGAGAAATAGAAGACATTGACAATCAAATTAAAAAAGAGATTGATGATGGTATTATTTCTGCTCCAACAGACGACTTAAATAATAAAATCTAGGAGGATTAGATGAGTGACGGTACTAATAAATTTATTGACGCTTTAGCAACTGGAGACAATGTTGCTGCTGGCGAGGCATTTAAGGACGCTTTAAGAAGTAAAGTGGCTGACAGTCTTGACGCTAAAAGACAAGAGATGGCAGGACACATTTTCAATCAAAACCCGGAAGTAAATAATGGTGCAACTGAATTTTCAGACGCTAAACCAAATGTTGCTGACCCGGCAGATGAGACAAGTAAGATGATTGATACTGACGGACACGAAATAGAGTTTACACCTAATGAGCCAAGTCAAGACCAATAATTATCTATCTAAAGGTATCGACACAGATACCTTTAGAGGGTTACCACCTTTACATAAAGAGGTGGTAAAGGACTTCTTCAAAACAGTTGAAGAAGAGAGTGGTGGTATTATTGATAGAGTTGAAGGAGCTATTGAGTTAGTTTCTGATAAACACAATGTCAATACAAGTATATTATATAATTACATAGAAAACGAGGTAGGAGCATAAACATGGCATGGGTCACAGTACCAAATTCTAATAGTATATGGCAATATGAAAATACTGCTACGGCAGCCAATACATATGCAGACGCCCCAGGTACATATTCAGGTGGTATTAGAACTTATACTACTCCTGGAACAGGACAAGTAAATAAAGTTTATGCAAGAACTAGAAAGACCGGCGAAACTATTGAGCGTGGTGAACTTTCTAAAGATTTTCTTGACGCAACACACATAGGATTTTAAATGGCTGATTTAATTACAACACAAACAATAGCAGATACATCTGGTGTTAAGTATGTTACCAAGATGACAAATTTTTCAGACGGCACAGGCGAGAGTTTAGTCACAAAGGTAGACGCAAGTACAACTACATTTATGAGTGAAGATGGTGAGAGAAAAATCAGTAAGATATGGTATTCAATTAACACTACCAATCAAAAGAGTGCGGTAGAGTTATTGTGGGCAGGAACTGGAGAGAACCAAACAGCAGTAATATTAAGTGGGAACGGCTATTGGGACTTTAGAGAAGCAGGTGATGAAGTAAAAAACAATGCTACTAGTGCGACTGGAGATTTACTCTTATCGACTAGGAACTTTGCTAACGGAGACAATTATACGATTATTGTAGAGTTTAGGTAATAAACCTTATAAATAGTACAATAGAGAGAGCAATAATGAAGTTAATATCAGAAGAAATATTAGACGCCGAAACTCTTACAGAAGAGAAAAACGGTAAGAAAGAACACAAAATTAAGGGTGTATTCCTACAATCGGAATTAAAAAACCGTAATGGTCGAGTGTACCCTAAAGCGATTTTAGAGAGAGAAGTAAATCGTTATAACAGAGAATTTATCAATAAGAGTAGAGCATTTGGTGAGTTAGGACATCCTGACGGACCAACTGTAAATCTTGAAAGAGTTTCACATATGATTACGAAACTCTATCCAGATGGTAATAATTTTATTGGTGAAGCAAAAATTATGGATACTCCTTACGGTAAGATTGTAAAAAGTCTTATAGATGAGGGCGCTCAATTGGGCGTTTCAAGTCGAGGTATGGGTTCCGTAATACAAAAGTCCACTGGAAACTATGTAAAGGACGATTTTTACCTAGCAACAGCGGCCGACATTGTGGCGGACCCTAGTGCTCCAGACGCTTTCGTAGAAGGCATTATGGAGAGTAAAGAGTGGGTTTGGGACAATGGCGTATTAGTAGAAAAGGATATTGAAGCATGGAAGAGAGAGATTGAGACTGCCAAAAGAGGGGCAATCGCAGAGGCTAAGGCGTCTGTGTTTAAAAAGTTTCTTCAAAATCTTTAATGTTATAAATATCTATTGAAAAACAAAAATAAAACATATGTTTTTAATTTTAAAAGGGAGAATTCTCAATGGCCGATACAGAAACAAAAATTGAGGCGTTAGAACAAGAAGCGGTAGCTGAGGCAAATGCTCAAGCGGACGCTCCCAAGAAGAATGCTGTAGCGGCTGAAACTTCTCACATTGCTAAAATGAACAATGCTGAAGATTTAGGTCCAGCGGTAGTTAAACCTACTGACAGTAATCCTGACGCAACTAAAAAATCAAAGAAAGTTTCTGACGAAATTAGTGCAACGGCTGATAAGGGCGGTTCACCAGACACAGCAGGTAATCCAGATACGGATGCCGGTGTGACTAAGGTGGCTCATCCAGGTCAAAGTGCTAAAGTCGAAGAAACTAGCTCAGAGGATAAAGACGCTGTAAACGAAGGCGAAATGCCAGCTGGATTGAAAAAATATCTTGACAAAAAAGATGACAAGAAATCTGCTGACGAAGACAAGAAAGAAGACGAAAAGGAAGGATACAAAATGAAGAAAGAAACTTTAGATGTATCTGACCATGTTGAAGCTCTTGTTGCCGGCGAAGCTGATTTATCGGAAGAGTTTAAAACAAAAGCTGCAACTGTTTTTGAAGCTGCTTTGAAATCAAAAATCAAAGAAATTGCTGAAGAAATGGAAACAGACTATAACACTAAATTTGAAGACGAGAGCGCTAAAGTTAAAGCCGAACTAGTTGAAAAAGTGGATTCATACTTGAACTATGTAGTTGAAGAGTGGATGAAAGACAACGAAGTTGCTTTAGAAAGAGGAATCAAAGGCGAGATTGCTGAAGATTTCATCTCTGGTCTAAAAAAACTATTCGAAGACCACTACATTGATGTACCGGACGACAAGTACAATGTACTTGAAGACCAAGCTTCTAAAATTGAAGAATTAGAGAAGAAACTCAATGAAGAGGTAGAGAAGAATGTTAATTTGTCAAAAGACAATGGCGAACAAACTAGAAAATCTATTGTTGCTGAAACAGCAGATAGTTTGACAGATGTTCAAAAGGAAAAGTTTGCTAAGTTAACCGAAGAAATTGAGTATTCAAATGCTGAAGACTTTAAAACAAAGGTAGAAACTGTTAAGGAATCTTACTTTGCTGACAAGGCGAAAGCAGATGAACAATTAGATAATGTGGCGGCTGCAGGTGAGACTTCTAACGAAGACTTATCGAATGCTATGGCTGCTTACGCTGCCGCTATAAGCAAAACAAAAGATATTAAGATATCTTAGGTTTAAACAATAAAGGGAGAAAAAAACATGTATCTTTCAGAAACACATGAAAAAAAATGGCAGCCTGTACTGGAGCATCCAGATTTACCAGAAATCAAGGATTCTTACAGACGAGCCGTTACATCAGTTATCTTGGAAAACCAAGAAAGAGCTGCTAAGGAAGACCAAGCCTTCTTATCAGAAGCTGCGCCTACAAACGCAACTGGTTCATCTATTGCAAATTGGGATCCAATCCTAATTTCTTTAGTTAGAAGAGCAATGCCAAATCTTATTGCATACGATATCGCAGGTGTACAACCTATGACTGGTCCAACTGGACTTATCTTTGCAATGAGAAGTAGATATACTTCACAAACAGGCGCAGAAGCTATGTTTGACGAAGCAGACACAGACTTTTCAGGTCGAAACGCTGCTGGTTCAAGCACAGATGGTTTCTCTGCTACTGCTAATTCAGGTACTAACCCAGCTGTCTTAAATGACGGTTCACCAGGAACTTATACAACTGGTGGAGCAATGACTACAGCTGCTGCTGAAGCATTGGGTGATGATAGCGGAAACCAATTTGCTGAAATGGCATTCTCAATCGAGAAATCGACTGTGACTGCTAAATCAAGAGCTCTTAAAGCTGAGTACACAATGGAACTCGCTCAAGACCTTAAAGCAATCCATGGTTTGGACGCTGAAACTGAACTTGCAAATATCTTATCTGCTGAAATCCTTGCGGAAATCAACAGAGAAGTTGTAAGAACAATCTACACAAACGCTGAAAAAGGCGCACAAACTGGTAATGTCACAACTGCTGGTATCTTTGATTTAGATACTGATTCCAACGGTCGTTGGTCGGTTGAGAGATTTAAAGGTTTGATGTTCCAAGTAGAGAGAGACGCTAACAGAATTGCACAAAGAACAAGAAGAGGAAAAGGTAACATTATTATCTGTTCTTCAGATGTTGCTAGTGCGCTTCAAATGGCTGGTGTTCTTGACTACACTCCGGCGTTAAACAATAATCTTAATGTTGATGACACAGGCAATACTTTCGCAGGTGTTCTTAACGGCAGATACAAAGTATACATTGACCCGTATAGTGCAAACAGCTCAGCTAAACAATACTACATTGTTGGTTACAAAGGTACTTCACCTTATGACGCTGGTATGTTCTATTGCCCATATGTTCCACTACAAATGGTGAGAGCAGTTGGTCAAGATACTTTCCAACCAAAAATTGGTTTCAAGACTAGATATGGTCTTGTTGCTAACCCATTTGCTGAAACTGGTGCCGCTTCAGGCGCAGTCACTCCAGTAAACGGTGCTGGTTCTGCTAATGCTAACAGATACTACCAAAGAGTGCAAATCGCAAACTTAATGTAATATCAGTTTGGTATTATACCAACATTTGAAAAGGGCGGCCGTAAAAAGTCGCCCTTTTTTTTGGCCTTCCTCCAGGATGGATAAATAATAGTATGAGTACAACAAACGCATACGACAGACAACCAACTAAAACAGATTACGCTGACCCTACCAAGTTTAAGTTTAGTATTCTTAAACTACCAAAGGTCGAGTATTTTTGCACGGCTGTAAATATACCAGGTATTGCAGTTGCAACAAAAGTACAACAGTCACCATTGGCAGACATACCTCTACCAGGTGAAAAGGTTAACTTTTCTGATTTAGAGATGACCTTTATGGTTGATGAGAATTTAGAAAACTATAAAGAAATTCATGGTTGGTTAATGGGTATTGGTTTCCCAAAAGATTACAACCAATCAAGAGAGGCCTTAGGAGCAGGAGCTGATAGATTTCCTACTTCTACTGGTGCAAATTTAACAAGTGACGGAGGCAAAACACCATATGGACCAACATCAATAGGTGCTTTGTTTTCAGACGCAACACTAACTATATTATCAAGTAAAAACAACGCCGTTCAAGAAGTTAGATTTTCAGATATGTTTCCTACATCTCTGACAGGTCTGTCATATAATCAACAAGCGACAGATGTACAATATCTAACAGCAAGTGTTGTTTTCTCATATAAAATTTACGAGTTTGCTAATGTAAACTCATCAGCCACAACGATAGTTTCTTCTTAAAAACTTCGTTAAAAGCTTTACATTTTAAGGGTTTTATGATATATTATTACTACAACTGGAGATATTATGACATTAGAAGAGCTACAAGAAAAGATTGAGAAAGACATAAAACTAAATGATACTGAACTAGACCTGGAATCATTAAAGACACCTCAATTACATAACAAATACATGAAAGAACTTAATAACTTTAAACTGTTATTGAGTAGAGCGGAGGCCGACTTGGCAACTGTAAAAAGAGACAAGTGGGAATACTACACAGGTAAATCTGACCCACAAGTATATATTGACAAACCATTTAACTTAAAAATTCTTAAGCAAGATGTTGACCAATACATACACGCAGATGAAGACTATATAAAAGCAAAACAAAAAGTCGATTATCTAGGAACAATAACAGATTATCTTGACAAAATAATAAGACAGATTTCAAATAGGACATTCACTATAAAAAATGCCATAGATTGGCGAAAGTTTACTAGTGGAGCTATTTAATGAGATATGATAATTTATTTCCTACCTTAATACAAATCACAGATAATATTGTTGATGTGTCCTGGAGAGGTCATATGATTAATGATATTAATAGTAAAAGAATATCTAGTCCTAAAAAGAATTGGCAATCAGAGCCTAATCTAAATGAACAAGATGTTTACTCAAAATTGATTGATAAGATTGCAACACACACAGCTCAATATCTTGAAGAGATGAAATACAAGTATGAAGGATTTAAAATTACTGGCATGTGGGCAAATGTATTAGATAGAAATGAGTTTCACAGACCACATAATCATTCAAACAATATGTTAAGTGGTGTTTATTATTTGAAATCAAGAAAAGAACATCCAGGTATTGTTTTTCAAGACCCACGAACACAGGTAGATATACTAGTACCTGAAATAAGAGAATACAATAAAACTAATTCTTCAATATGGTCATATGATTGTATAGAAGATAGAATGATAATATTTCCAGCATGGCTAAAACATTATGTACCAGTAAACGAAACAGATGACGAGAGAGTAAGTATCTCTTGGAATATTATGTTTGATGGTAAACTTGGCTGTTCGGAAGACCTTTCTTCAGCGAGATTTTAAATGAGTTTAACAAGATACATTGTCATAGACAAAAAAGATGATGTCTATTTAAAGATAGAAGCAGATGATGACATAAGAAGAGAACTAGGAGAATACTTTACATTTGAAGTGCCTGGTTTTAAGTTTATGCCACAATATAGAAACAGAGTATGGGACGGTAAGATAAGATTATATTCATATCAGACTGGCCAAATATATGTTGGTCTATATCCATACATTTGTGATTGGTGCGAAAAGAATGATGTACATATAGTTGATGGCACAAAGATTAAAGATACAAAGATTGATGAAAAACAATTAGATGGTTTCGTAAAGGCATTAAAGATACCTTTCGAAGTGAGAGACTACCAACTAGAGGCTTTTAAACATGGTATTAAAAGAAATAGATGTTTATTATTATCTCCAACTGCCTCTGGTAAATCTCTCATTGTTTATATGTTGGTACGATTTTTCTCTATTAAGTTAAAAGAGGCAAAAAATAACAAAATTTTGATAATCGTACCGACTACCTCATTGGTTGAACAGTTAACAAAAGACTTCAAAGACTATGGGTGGAATATCAATAATGTTCATAAGATATATCAAGGTCACGATAAAGAAACAAATAAAAAAGTTGTTATATCTACATGGCAATCAATCTATAATCTACCTAAAAAATGGTTTGCACAGTTTGGTTGTGTAATAGGTGATGAAGCACACTTATTTAAAGCAGTATCATTAACTAAAATTATGAGTAAATTAGTTAAGTGTCCTCATAGAATAGGCCTTACAGGTACATTGGATGGTACTAAAACACACAAGTTAGTATTAGAAGGACTTTTTGGTTCTGTTAATAAAGTAGTATCTACAACTGAACTACAAGAAAAGAAACAGTTGGCCGCCTTACAAATATTCTGTCTTGTATTAAAACATGGTAAAGATGAAAGGCAACATTGTCATGGTATGAGTTATCAAGAAGAGATGGATTACATAGTACAAAGTGACAAAAGAAATAAATATATAAGAAACTTATGTGCTAATTTAAATGGCAACTCGTTATGTTTGTTTCAGTATGTAGAAAAACATGGTAATGAGTTATATGAAATGATAAAGAAAAAGGCACCAGAGAAACAGGTGTTTTATGTACACGGAGGAGTAAACACGGATGAAAGAGAACAAATTAGGGAAATTACCGAAAAAGGTGACAACGCTATTATCGTTGCGTCTTACGGAACTTTCTCAACAGGTATTAATATTCGAAACTTACATAATATTGTCTTTGCTAGTCCTAGTAAAAGTAGGATAAGAAATCTACAATCTATTGGTAGAGGATTAAGACTTAAAGATAACAATAGTCATGCTACTTTGTATGACATATCAGACGATTTAACTTATAACGAAAAAGAGAATTATACTCTAGCCCATTTCCGAGAAAGGATAAATATATACAATGAAGAACAATTTGATTATCAAATCCATAATGTGGAGTTAAATAACCATGCACATAAATAAAGACGAAATAAAGATTGTAAAGTTGGTGTCTGGTGAAGATGTTATCTGTAAAATAACTAAAGGTAAATCACAGTTGCCAGATAATGCTCCCCTAATAAGATTAGAGAAACCACTATTAATTAAATATGTACCTCAAATCTCACCATACGGTATAAAAGACTATGTTGCTTTAACAAAGTGGACTGCTTACACACCGGATAAAATTATTACTATCCCTAAAGATAAGATAATGACCATTACAAATGCAAGTGATGAGATGACGGCCTCTTATTGGAAATTGGCGAGTGCCTACGATAACGCTCCTGCCGAGATTCCTCCGTCAATAAAAATGAAAGAAGATATTGAAAGAATGACCGAAGAAGATAATGAAGAATTCAATGAATTATTTGATGAACATAACGATAAGAGAACTATACACTAGCTTAAAGGTATATCTCTTAAAACGCTACACCGCTTATTATACGCAAAAAAATATTATTGTCAAGCGTAGGATTAGCTTAAATTGGCATTGACAATAAAACATTATTAATATATAATGATAACTAATTAAATGAGGATATTATGGCTGCAAAAAAAGAGCATTATGTCAACAACAAAGAATTCTTGGCCGCAATGGTTGAGTACAAAAAAGGTGTTGACAAGGCAAAGAAAAACAATCTAACAAAACCACCGGTTACGGACTATATTGGAGAGTGCTTTCTAAAGATAGCAAACCATCTATCATATAGACCTAACTTTATAAACTACACATACAGAGATGATATGATATCAGATGGTATTGAGAACTGTTTACAGTATCTTGATAACTTTGATGGTGAAAAATCAAACAATCCATTTGCTTATTTTACACAAATCATTTACTATGCATTTGTAAGAAGAATTCAAAAAGAAAAGAAACAAACTGTTATTAAACAAAGAATGATTGCAGAGGCCAACTATGATGATATGACCTTGCAACCAGGTGAAGACAGAGATTTTAAGAACCAGTTTACTGAATTCTTACAAAAAAACTTACCTTTAGAAGAAGATAAGTTGCCAGTTAAAAAGAAAAAGAAAGCGGCAAAAAAGAAATGATGATGACCCATGAAGTAATAGACAACTTCTTGGATGAATCCGAGTTTAAACCTTTACAAAGCCTTCTTATGAGTAAGAGTTTTGCATGGCATTATGAGAAAAAGGTAGTTGCAGTTAATTCCAGCATTGACAATCATAACATTTACATGTATCATATCATGTATGAAGACTTAAATCAAAACAGTCCTCATTTTAATTTATTAAGGCCAATCTTTCATAAGTTGAGATTAAAGGCATTATGTAGGGTAAAATGTAATTTTTATCCAGGCACATCTACACAAGTAGAACATGGTATGCATAAAGACTTTAACTTTCCTCACTATGGTGCATTGTTATCCATTAACACAAATAATGGTTACACAAAGTTAGAAGATGGAACTAAAGTAGATAGTGTGGCGAATAGAATGTTGTTGTTCGATTCCAGTAAACCACATACTTCAGCAACATGCACAGACCAACCAACAAGGATTAATATAAACATTAATTATTTTTAATATGAAGATAGCTTTATTGAATGACACTCACTTTGGGGCAAGGAACGACAGTCCTGCCTTTATGGAATATCAGAATAGATTTTACGACAATCTATTTTTTCCATACCTTATAGAAAACAATATAAAAACACTTATTCATTTAGGTGATGTTGTTGATAGAAGAAAATTTATCAACCACAAAACAGCATATAACTTTAAAAACAAATTTTGGGATAGACTAGAAGAACTAGGTATTGAAACACATATCATACTAGGCAACCATGACACATACTATAAGAATACAAATGAAATAAATGCAATACAAAATTTAAACATTACAAAAGACGCTAAAGTATATACAAAGGCAACAGATGTTAATATTGGTGGACTAGATATCTTATTCTTACCATGGATTTGTGATGATAATTATGATGACAGTATTCATGCTATAGATACTACCAATTCACAAATATGTATGGGGCATTTAGAAGTAAAAGGTTTTGAAATGCACAAAGGACATTTTAATGACCATGGTTTAGAAGGCAATCAATTCAAAAGATTTGAAAGAGTAATGTCTGGTCACTTTCACAAGAAGTCAGATGATGGTCGTATCTACTACCTAGGTACACAGTATGAAATGACATGGTCAGACTTTGGTTGTCCAAAAGGATTTCATATATTCGATACATCTAATAGAGAACTAGAAAATATAAGAAACAAAGATGTTATATTTAAAAAAATTATATATGATGATACAAAAGAAGATTATCTATTTAAAGAAATAACAGAGTATGATAGTTGTTTTGTAAAACTATTTGTATCTCAAAAGACAAAGACCGATATGTACGATAGATTTATAGAAAGATTATATAATCAAATCAATCTACATGAACTACAAATTGTTGAAGATATGTCAGATATAAACTCCTCTGTAAGAGAAGATATACTTGACCAAGGAGAAGATACATTGACATTTTTAGGCAATTATATTGACCAAGTAGAAACAGATGTTGACAAACAAAAATTAAAAGCTTTTGCAAAAGAATTATATGTGGAGGCCAATGAATGATAGGTGAATATCCAGATAAACAAGTATTGAACTTTGGTCCTATTCTCTTTAAAACCAGAATAGAACAACACATACTAGAAAGATTAAGAAAAGAGGGTGACGAGATGGTTGCCGATAATGTTAGAAACTATGAAAAGAATTTGGCAGGCCATATAAAGAACCAACATAGATTTAGTGAAGAAACAATACAATGGTTTTTTCATAACACCATGCCTTACTTTAGAGATTATCAAACAGCATTTGAAAAGCATTGTGATAACATTAAAAGAGGTCAGTATTATTATAAAGCTTTATGGATTAACTATATGAAAGCCGGTGAATTTAATCCAGCACATGTACATACCGGCGATTTATCTTTTGCAATTTTTATAGATGTACCTGAAGCCATACATAAAGAATCCGTAAATCATAAAGCTGATAGTGCCAATCCTGGTCACATATCATTCTTTCATGGAGAAGATAATGATTATTCAATTAGTAGTATGGCGTTTGCACCTGTGACAGGTGACATGTTTATTTTTCCTGCTAAGTTAAGACATTTTGTGGCACCATTTAAAAGTGATGTGACTAGAATATCAGTAAGTGGTAACCTGGAGTTTAAATGATTGTATTCAAGAAAATTAAATATCAAAACTTTTTATCAAGTGGTAATATACCAATTGAAATAGAACTAGACAAAGCTTCTACCACATTAATTGTAGGAACAAATGGTAGTGGTAAGTCAACATTACTAGACGCCTTGTGTTTTGCATTATTCAATAAACCATTTAGAATAATTAAAAAAGAACAAATGGTAAATACAATTAATAATTCAGAGGCCATAGTAGAAGTAGAATTCATGGTTGGTACAAAGAACTATATTGTACGAAGAGGTATTAAACCAAACATTTTTGAAATTATGTGTGATGGTGAACAACTAAATCAAGACGCTAGTACAATAGATTATCAAAAATACCTAGAACAAAACATAATGAAACTGAATTACAGGTCATTTATTCAGGTGGTTATTTTAGGTTCTTCCTCATACGAACCGTTTATGAAGATGAAACCAAGATATCGAAGAGAAGTTGTTGAAGAGATACTTGATATTAGAGTTTTTGGCCTTATGGACCTAATTTTGCGTTCCCAACAGAGTGATTTACAAAAAAAGTTGACGGAGGTGAGGCACCAATGCGAGTTAATAAAGTCCAAGTATGAAACTGAAGCAAAGTATCTAAAGTCTATGGAACAGGCAGGTAATGACAACCAGACGGTAGCGCTAAAAAAGATAGAAGAAAATGAACAGAATAGACTAGATTATGAACAAAAACTACAAAAACTGAATGAAGAGATAGCCGTTAGTCAAAATGAACTAAAAGGTAAAGATGACACAACCTCCAAACTAAAAGAATTAGAAAAACTTGAAACAAAAATAGAACAAAATGTATCTACTCACAAGAAAACTTTAGACTTCTTTAAAGAGAATGATAATTGTCCTGTATGTACACAGAAAATAGATGAACATTTTAAAGGTGAAAAATGCGAAAGCGAACAAAATACAATTTCGAAGCTAGAAGGCGGACTACAACAGCTCGTAGAAGAAATCTCCAAACACGAACAAAAAGTATTTGCTTTCGACAAGGTTTCAAACAAGATATCCAATATGAACCTGGAGATTGCCAAAATAGGCTCATCGCTAGAGGCGTTGAAAAGTCATAGTGACCAAATACAATTAGATATATCAAATGCTTCTAAAAAGAATACAGACATTGAGGGTATCAAAAGAGACCTAGATGACCTATCTGCTGAACTTGGTGTTGCAGACGGACATTTGACAGATGTACAAGAAGAAAAAGATTATGTAGATGTGTTAAGAACAATACTTAATGACAAAGGTGCTAAAGCACAAATCATTCGTAAGTATGTTCCTATTATGAACAAACTTATTAACAAATATCTACAACAAATGGATTTCTTTGTATCATTTCATTTAGATGAAGAGTTTAATGAAACAGTAAAATCAAGATTTAGAGATACCTTTAACTATAATAATTTTAGTGAGGGTGAAAAGATGAGAATTGACCTTGCTTTACTATTTACTTGGCGTGATATTGCTAGAATGAAGAACAGTACAAACACCAATCTATTAATACTTGATGAAATATTTGATAGTAGTTTAGATGGCCAAGGTACAGATGACTTCTTTAAAATTATCAAAAGTTTAGAAAGAGAAAACATCTTTATTATATCTCACAAAGGTGATATTATGTTTGATAAGTTTTCTAACATTGTTAGATATGAAAAATATAAGAACTTTACGAGGTTGGTAAATGCTTAATTATAGGAGAATATATGACTGACACAATACCTGAACTCAAATTAGTACCACCTAGTGACCCTAGAGTACAATCAGCAATAGCACCTTATACAGATGAGGCATTGAAACAAGCTGGATTTGAAAGTAGAAAACAATTATCAGAGGCAATGTTTTTTGCAATGAGTAAATATGGTGGCATTGGCTTATCAGCAAATCAAGTAGGGTTACCTTTTAACATGTTTGTTTTTGGTGACCACCCACAATTAAATGATGGTATCAGAATGACTTGTTTCAATCCTACTATTATTAAATCAAGTGAAGAAACTATAATGATGAAAGAGGGTTGTTTAACTTATCCTTATTTGTTTTTAAATATTAAAAGACCAAGAAAAATTCTAGCAAAATATGAAGATGAGAATGGAGACACAAAAGAGGCTTCATTAGACGGAATGTTAAGTAGAATATATCAACATGAATATGACCACATGTTAGGCAGAAATTTTACAGAGTTAGTATCTAAATTTAAACTAGATATGGCTAGAAAAAAAGGTGCTAAACTTGTAAAGAGAGCGACACAGTATGCAAAAATTAAGAACGCTTAAAGATGGTAGAAAAGTACCTGAATTGAAAAAGGTAACCGAATTAAAAATCATTACTAAATGTCCAGAGAAGTGGTCTATTATAGATAACGAAACAGGCCAAGTGTATAATGCAACAGGTGACACCACACTATATAAACAATGGAAAATAAAATGAAGTATAAAGTAATAGATAACTTCCTACCAAAAGGGTATCACAATCATTTATTATCTTTGATGAATACAAATGAGGGTGCGTTTACTTGGAATGCAAAACAAAACATATCAATACAAGATATGCCAAGTGATAGTTTATATGACTTTGGTTTTAATCATGTGTTAGATAACAATTCTCCATTTCATATGTTGTTTTATCCTATGTTATTATCAGCATTAGATGTAGCAAAAAGTATGAATGAAAAGATAACTCACATAAAAAGAGCAAGAGCTGACATGACAACCTATACAGGTGGTAAAGAACATACACACCCAGCACATGTTGATTTTTTTGATTTAGAACACATTAGTTGTGTGTACTATGTAAATGATAGTGATGGTGACACAATACTATACAATGAATTATTTGATTTGACATTTCGTGGTGAAGACGCATATAACAAACGAGTAGCAAATCTAACAGAATTATATAGATGTTCGCCGAAGGCAAATAGAGCCTTCTTTTTTAATGGTTTAAATATGCATACAGGACAATCTCCTAGTAAAAATAAGACAAGAACCATAATAAATTCAAACTACGCTTGACAATTAAATAACTTTAGTATAGGATATACATTATGACTTATTCGTGGAAGAAAGGCATGTCTATTGACGACCAATGGCAAAGTTGGCAAGATAACAATCCTTTAGATAAAATAGAAGCACCTGATACAGATACATTAAGAGACGCTGTTGTAAAAGACTTATCTTATGTATCATCTATGGATGTAAAAGAATATACTTTGTATCAAAAATGGTGTGAAGTACATGACAAGTTTCCAACAGTAGAAGTAAATAGTTTCTTTGATGATAAACCTACTTTAAAAGACCAAAAACAAGGTGCATTGTTAGAAGAGATTAAAAATAATTTCTGGTTGCCTACTGACCCCGAAGAATATATCGCATTACAACCCGAACTGTTATGGACTAACGGTGATGATTTAACATCTATCACAGGTGCAAATGGTCCAGCAATATGGAATGGTATGAGAACATTCTTATCTACCATGAAGAACAATAGTAATATTGGTAGAAATCTAAATTTTTTAATCAGAGATAAAGTTACCAAGAAATATCTTGGTGTCACATGTATGAGTAGTGACTTTTTAGACCTTACACCTAGAGATAATTATATTGGTTGGGATAGAATTAGAAAGACACAAAAGATGATTAATCATACTTGTATTGGTAGTACGATTGTACCTATACAACCTCTTGGTTATAACCTAGTGGGTGGTAAACTTCTAGCATTATTATGTTTATCTGATACAGTAGAAAAAACATGGGAACACCAATACAAAGATAAGTTAGTAGGTGTGACAACTACAAGTCTATATGGTAAGACAAAAGTAATACCATTGTCACAATATGATAGACTAAAAAACTGGAAGAAAATGGGTTGGACTGCTGGTTCAGTATCATATGAACCATTATTACCAACTAGAAAAATGATACAAGCATGGTTAATGAAAAACCACACATACAAATACTTTGAGTGGTATGTTGCAAAGAAAGATACAGGTCAACCACACAAAAGAGACCATAGAAATAGAAGTCACACATTTACATACAACCAATTAGGTATAGATAAGAAACTTATTAAGTCAGACCATGCCAGAGGCATATACTTTAGTGAGTTATTTACTAATACAAGAGAATTTTTACGAGAAGAACATACAGAGGTTGCATTAACTAGAAAATTTGACAATTCAGTAGAGGCATTGACTGAATTATGGAAGAACAAGTATGCCAAAAAGCGATTAGCTTCATTGAAGAAGCAAGATAGAGTTTCTACCGATACACATTTTTATGATGATATCATTTACATGAATTGGGAAGAAACAAAATCCAAATACCTTGAACAAGTAGGGAGATAACCATGATAGGGCAATTAGAATTCGAGCTTGGTGCTCAAACAAACGAAAGTAATAAATACAAACGAGTAAGCGACCTGGATATGTATCAAAAGGTAGCAAAAACAACGGCAATATATCCGAGAGAACAGGCCATTATCTATCCGACATTAGGATTGACCGGTGAAGCAGGTGAAGTAGCCAACAAAGTAAAGAAGATAATAAGAGATGGCACAGATAAGAATAATGAGGATATGGTTCAAGAGATATCCGCTGAGATTGGCGATTGCCTTTGGTATATCGCTGTATTGGCTGATGATATTGGTTTTAAGTTATCCGACATTGCAAACTCTAATTTAATTAAGTTAGAAAATCGTAAACAAAAAGGGACAATCCATGGTTCTGGCGACAACAGATGAGAGTTGTACTAGTCACAGGTGGTTTTGACCCTATTCATTCAGGACATATAGAATACCTAAAATGCGCCAAAGCATTAGGTGATATATTAATTGTAGGTTTAAATTCAGATAATTGGTTGGCAAGAAAGAAAGGAAAAGCTTTCTTACCAATCTATGAAAGAGAACAGATACTACAAAACATAAATTGTGTTGATAATGTGATATACTTTAATGATAATGACGACACAGCCATTGACGCCATCAAAAAAGTGCGAAGAATATGGCCTAAACCTCAAATCATATTTGCAAATGGTGGTGACCGTACCGAAGATAATATACCTGAACACGAAGCATTTAAAGATGACATTACAGTAAACTTTGAATACGGTGTTGGTGGTAATAAAACTAATTCATCAAGTACAATACTCAAAAAATGGTCTACCAATCACACGGAGAGACCATGGGGTTATTATAATGTACTACACAATGAGTTAGGTGTTGTAAAAACAAAAGAACTGGTAGTTATGCCTGGTGAAAGATTGTCTATGCAAAGACATGAAAATAGGTCAGAGCATTGGTTTATAGTATCAGGAGTTGCCACCGTCTATACATTAGATAGCTCGTCTGATATAGAGTTAAATGGTGAGTATAAAAAGTTTGATAGATTGCATATTGAACGAGGAGAATGGCACCAATTATGTAATGAAGAACATGTACCACTCAAAATTATCGAAATCCAGTATGGAACCAGCTGTATTGAAGACGATATTGAGAGAAAATAAGAAATTTTTTTCAACTTTTTTTAACTTTTTTTGCGAAAACGCCGGTAACCCTTACCTGGTATAGAAAAAAAAATTAAAAAAAAAGCGCTAAAACGCTTGCCTTTTATGAAAAAGACCTGTAGGATGGTCACATAGAATGAAAAAGGACACTAACACTATGATAAATCTTGATGTAAAATCTAATCTAGCAAAACTAATTGCTACCGAAAACATTTCAATCCAACATAACAAAGTACAGACTGCTTCTTTTGATGTAAAGAACAGAGTGCTTACTTTACCTATCTTTAAAGAAAAGTCTGGTGATGTATATGATATGTTAATCGCCCACGAATGTGCTCATGCATTATTCACACCTTATAAAGAATGGGAAAACATTGACAATGCCGAGTTAAGGTCTTATGTTAATGTGTTAGAAGATACAAGAATTGATTTACTTATTCAAGATAAGTTTCCTGGTGTTGTTAGAAACTATGAAAATGGTTTCGATATATTAGAAAAAAAAGATTTCTTTGGTCTGTGGGGTAAAGACTTAAACAAAGACCTTATGATTATTGACAAGATTAATTTGAGGTCAAAATCATTACAAAGATTACCAATAGAATTTGACGCTGAAGGACAAGAATGGTTGACTAAAGTTGACGCTCTTAAAACCTTTGATGATGTTGTTGCTCTTGCTCAAGAGATGTTAGATTGGCAGAAAGAACAAGTTGAGCAAATGAAAAAATTGCCTGACTTCCATAAATTACCAATGGCACAAAATTATAATCAAGTTGATGAAGATGACTTTGATGATGAAGATGATAATGTTGGTTATGGTGCTGATGAGAATTCAGATGAACAAGATGAAAAAAATGACTTCAATAATTTTGGTGACCAAAAAGCAGATGATGAGAAAGATACTCAACAATCTGGTCCTACTGAACAATCAGATGAGAAAAAAGAAGAAGAAAAAGACCAAGGTGCTCCTACTCAACACAGTAAAGGTGCTGACGGTGGTGTAAAATCAGATACACCTTTGAAAGCAATTACAGATGAGAGTTTCAAAGAAAAATCTCACGAACTATTAGATGAAAAATCTCATGGTTATATCTATGGTAATATGCCAGAACCAAATCTAAAATCTATTATCACTCACAAAGAATTTCTTGATGACATGAAAAAATGTGCTAATGGTGGTAGTGAAAAGTATAATGAATGGTTAAAACAACATTTCAATAAATTCAAGAATGAAAACAAAAAAACTGTTTCATACCTTGTTAAAGAATTTGAGATGAAAAAAGCTGCAACTTCTTATGCTAGAGCAAGTCAAGACAAAACTGGTGTTATTGACCCATTAAAATTACCTAACTACAAATTTAGTGAAGACATATTTAAAAGAATGACAATCTTACCTGATGGTAAAAACCACGGTTTTATTATGTTGCTTGATTGGTCTGGATCCATGAGTGATTGTCTAAAAAATACAATCGAACAATTATTAAATCTTGTTGAGTTTGTTAGAAAGGTAAACATACCTTTTGAAGTTTACTTCTTTACTAGTGAAAGAAGACATTTTGACGATAATCAAGGTGAACCATCATTTAATCATAAGAGTGGTGATTGGATGTTTGATAACTTTAATCTAGTAAACTGTATGTCACATAGACAAACAAAAAAACAATTAGATGAAACTATGATGTACATGTTCCACATGGCAGAATATTACAATAGTAATTATGTTTATCATAGAGATTGGAATGATGATTTACAAATGGCTAGATATGATAGTTGGGGTATTCCTAGACAATACAATCTTGGTAATACACCACTTAATGAAGCATTAATATTTGCTGACAAGTTAGTACCAATGTTTATCAAAAAGTATGGTATTGAGAAGTTTACTTTTATTACACTTACAGATGGTGGTGCCAACTCTACAAGAGGTAAAATTAAAGGTCTTGAAAATGCCGATATGTATTCAGATGAGAATTACAGAAAAACACCTATCTACAAAATGGGTAAAAAGTCTCTTATCGGTAGTAGTTATAATCTAACACCAAAAATATTGAAAGCTATTAAACTAAAGTATGGTGCCAATGTTATTGGTTTCTATATTATCAAAAGAGTTAAGAAGTGGGATATCGAAAAGTATATTGACGCTAAAGACTATTATGATAGAGAAAGAAAATATGTGGCTGCTAGAAAGCAGATGACTAAAGATAAAGCATTGGCTGTTAATGCTGATGGTTACAACAAGTTTTTTATCCTAGATGGTAAAAAAATGAAAGTTGAGAACTTTGATATGTCTGAAGCGAGTGTCAAGAAAGGTACTCCGTCAGAATTCAAAAGAATATTTGGTAAAGCAATGCAAGATAGATTGGTTTCCAGAGTTGTTCTTAACAAATTTATCGAAGAGGTTGCATAAAAATGCCAATTAATTTGATAAAAAGTGGGAATCCGTTACCTGGTAACGGAAATAAATGTGAAAAAAAGTGTATTATATGGTTGCCAAATGCAAAAAACACCTGTATAATATACCTATATTAAATAATGAAAAAGGACAAAAACACTATGCTAAATACAAAACAAAAAGAATTCATTAACTATGCCGTTAAAAAGTTTGGTTCAAATGAATTATCGACTTCTCAATTAAAAGAAGCAAATGCCAATTTTGGTTGCAAGTATGCGCCACAATGGTTAATCAAGAACTCTGACTACAAAGTTGGTAAGTCAATGTTCAAACTACCTACTGAAAACGAAGTTGTGTCCGGTGAGGCTGAAAAGATTTTGCCTGCCGTTGAACCAGAAAAGACTAATACTGAAGCCGCTTATGTTGTTTCATCATTAGTTGGTAACATTATCCCTAAAAAGGATCCTGTGTTCGTTTCATTTGGTAACTATCCAGATTTAAAATCAATTGTTAAATCTAATATGTTCTATCCTGTATTCATTACAGGTCTGTCTGGTAACGGTAAGACTATGGGTGTGACCCAAGCATGTGCCGAGGCAAAGAAAGAAATGATTAGGGTTAACATTACAATCGAAACAGATGAAGATGACCTTTTAGGTGGTTACAGACTTAAAGATGGTCAAACTGTTTGGCAAAATGGTCCTGTTATTGAGGCGATGGAGAGAGGTGCTATGTTGCTTCTTGACGAAATCGACCTTGCTTCTAACAAGATTATGTGTTTACAACCGATACTTGAAGGTTCAGGTGTCTATGTTAAAAAGATTAACAAGTTTGTAAAACCTGCCAATGGTTTCAATGTTGTTGCTACTGCCAATACAAAAGGTCAAGGTAGTGATGACGGTAAATTTATTGGTACCAATGTTCTTAACGAGGCGTTCCTTGAAAGGTTCCCTATTACTTTTGAACAGAAATATCCTACTGCTACTATTGAGGAGAAAATCCTTATCAATACACTAGGTGCTTCTACAAAAGATGATAAAGAATTTTGTAAGAAGTTGGTAACATGGGCTGATGTAATCAGAAAAACCTACTTTGACGGTGGTGTTGATGAGATTATATCAACTAGAAGATTAGTCCACATCATTCAGGCGTTCAAAATCTTTGGCAAAAAAGTAAAAGCCATTGAAGTTTGTACTAACAGATTTGATGATGACACAAAGAACTCGTTTATGGAGCTGTACACGAAAGTGGACGCTGGTGCTTCTGCTGAACAGATTGCTGAACAGCAGAGACAAGCAGACATAGCTTCACAAACAGGTGAGGGTGATGAATCCTCGGATGACGAAGATGTTATCTAATTCATCAAAACATAGTGTAAGTCCTTGGTGGGGGAGTAGTGTCCCCCACCTTTTTTCTTACACAGAAAGAGGTAAACAATAGTTATGAGTATAACTGTAACCGTTCGGAACGGTAATTTAGAACAAGCAATGCGTGTACTGAAACGAAAGGTACAGAAAGAGGGTATTGTAAAAGAGTTAAGAGAAAGAAGCTTTTATACAAAACCGTCAGAGAAAAAGCGTGAGGCTAAAAAACAAGGTATTAAGAATACCATTAAAAAGCAAAAGAAATTAGAACGGACTAGAGGATTTTAAAAAGTTTCCCATCGCCTGTGCTGATATATAAATATGATGTGGGGCAACTCGTAAGACCCCAGCGATGGAAGGGGTGACGCCAGAATTTGATGAAAATTCTTAATAGTCAGCAGTTGGTGGTCTGCTAATCAAAACCACCACTTATTCGGGCTCATTGGTCTTCGTAGCACTACGGTGATAGGCTTAGTAAGATAAGTTAGTATAATGAGGATGAGACCTACCTCAGCCCACCAGAATTTAGGAGCGCTAGCGTTAACCTAAATGTGTTTGTTTGGCATTTG
>Ga0181420_1000221_pt1 | contig 23008 bp, 33 predicted proteins | sample 43SPOviralmetaG_FD_130145 | JGI IMG/M metagenome (GOLD analysis project Ga0181420, IMG submission 130145) | Marine viral communities from the oligotrophic San Pedro Time Series (SPOT) site, San Pedro Channel, CA, USA - 43 SPOT_SRF_2013-05-22 | ecosystem: Environmental > Aquatic > Marine > Strait... | reverse complement strand
ATTTAATACCTCCTTCAAAGTTTTAAATTCATTGGTGTCTCCATTTGTCTTACGACCTAGTATCAGTAATTGCATCTAGGGCTGTTTGATCTATTGCAGAAATGATTGCTCTGGTAATAACTTCTACAACTTCCGTTTTACCTACTATAACCTCAACAGCCATTAGGTGATCTCCGCTGAAATTAGTATGCTACCTTTGTACTTAGTGTTTCTTACGCCAGCCAAACCAGTTGGGTAAAATACTACTTCATAATTAGCACGTATAGTTTCAGATGATACAGTATCGGCTGGCACGTACACAAATTTATACTCTCCAACATCCAACACTTGATCCGGTTCGATAATAGCAGTTCTGTTTAAACTTGAATCAGTACACTCTAATACTATAGTATAGCCAGATATATCTACTGGTACATCATCTGCTTTATATTTAAACCTTACTTCTTTATCATCACCTCTATGTATTTCTATATCGTACTCTGGTAACTCTGAGCATGGCATAACATTTCCTATTTTGGTTTAGAGTTCCACCCGTTAGCCTTTTCTATATATAAGCCTTCTTTAGTAGAAATCTCTAGTGTGGAGCCAGAGCAATCGAGCAGCGTAATTTCAGCTAACACTTCACCCTGACTATCTTTAATTTCGATAGAGTTGTTATCAACAGTTCTACCATCTAGCCGAGTTTTTAAACTCATTAGTTTACTCCATTATGACCAAGCTTCGTAAGACATAAGCTGGCCTGCAAATGCGATAGCAACCGCATCGCTTAAATTATCTGCCATATCATCATGGCCTGTGGCTGATCCAAATTCAGACTGCCCAAGCAACTCCCTAAGTATATAAGGATAGTGCTCATGATCTCTAGGCAACAATATTCTTCCTGCTTTAGAGTAGGGTACAGTATTCAGAAACCTAGAGAACTTATCGTTAGCCGCTGTTCCATCTCTGGGTACTGGCTTAACATTTACGGTATTGTCTCTAGTGAATTGTTGGTTTAGATGTAGTCCAGAGGACTTATCTTCCATATACATTCCACGAGGTTTCCAAGTAGGTTTGTTTGGATTAAACACATTATGCTTTTTCCAGAAGTCTCTTACTGCTACTATTAGTTCTGGTATTTCCCACTTTCCTATCAATGCATCCATCAGAACAAGTTTTTGTTCCTTTATAGGGCCAGTAGTTACACCCCATAGGCAAACTACAGTCCAGTCAGAATATGTCTTAGTGGTAGAGGCAGTGTCGGCAGTCATAAAGGTATGTCGTATCTTGAACTCATCTAAACTTCCATAAGTCCTAATATACTCCATCTTCATTGCAGCCTTGCCCTTACCTACTGGCATACCCATATACTGAGAGTAGAATGTATACGCATCTTTGTTTAATAGTCCAAGTAACGTATCAACAGTCTTGCGAATACTCCAGAAGCTTGAGATAGGTTGTAGCTTATCTTCAAATATATGTTCTTCGTATTTGCGAAACTCATTTTCTGGTAGGTTGTAGAGTATTGGCTTGACGTGAGTGTAGCCATACTCTTCTATTTGCTTATCATACCATTCTTGACTACCAGTTTCTTTGGTAATAATTCCAGGAATGTTTAGCCATTCATAAGTATCGTGTGAACCACCTTTCATTAGGTAGCCACAAAGATCATCTGCATGTAGCCTCTGCATAATAATAGCAAGTGGTGTAGTCTCAGTAGCCAAACGGGATAGTAACGTATTACTAAATCGGTTGTTGATTTTATCTCTCTCAGTTGGAGAGTTAGCATCATCTGGTTTGATTACATCATCAATAGCCATTAAGCCAGCGAAGCCCTCCACCAATGCACCACAACCTTTACCTGTCATCTTACCAGTAGTAGGTATGGCATGGAGGACTCCAGCACTCATAGTACCAAGTCGTTCAACAGACTTCTTGTTGTTGTCTATAACTACATCTGGAAACACACGCCGGAAATCATCATCGGACATGATAGTTCTAATGTAGCCTGAACATTCAGCTAGTACATCTGAGTTAAATCCTGTGAGTATAGTCTGCCCACTAGGATTCCTCACCCATGCGAATAGAGGAAGGAAGATACTTATTAAAAGTGTCTTACCTGCTCTGGGTGGAATGTTGATTATCATACGTTGGCACTCTTGATCAATAAGCCTTTGTATGGCATGAAAGAGTATGACGTAGTAATCAACGTGTATTAATTTTTGACCTGTCATTATCTTAAAGCAGAATTTAGAGAATGCTTCAAAATCATTTTCAAGGTATCCATGAAGTACCTCTACCTCATGGTCACTCATCTTACTTATGCTACTCAAGAGTTTAGGAATGACTCAAGCAGTTCTTTGCCATCCTCCTTGCTTGCCAACACTATAGTTGACTTAGCAGACATGTTTTGATTTCTGCCTTCTGCTATCAGTCTTGAGATTTCTTTTGATAGTTCAATAACTGTTTTAGGGTCGGCTGGTATATCTAGCTTCTCACCTTCACTGTCTATTATAGTTTGTCCGAAAGCTGCCTCTTGTAGCTCGGCCATCTTTAGGATACGCTCTGCTATATGTAATCCTTTCTCTTGCATCTCTTCTGCAAGTAGCTCATGATATCTAACTCTTATGTGTGCATTATCTTTAACCACTGCTCTAAGTGACATAGCGTTATAATCAACTGAGTCTAATCTAGAAGCCTTAGCTAAATCTCCTCGTGTCAAAAGCATGGCTTGAGCTATTAATTCGTGCTCATGTGAGATTACTATCTCGCTCATTGGGAATTTCTCCTAGTATGAATAATCGAAACCTAGATAGTCCCTCTCCCTGAATAAGCGGGGTAGTAACGGGACTAAAAAGCTTCTTACCATTAGCGTGTATTTGATGGACTCATACGAAAAATCTGTCTAAGTTGTATAATGACTCAGGTTCCCAATCTCCAAGGGCTGGTGGTTTGTCTAATTCTACTCCATACATAGCTTCCCAATACTCTTTAAGTTCTGTTAAGTACTTTCTACTATACAGTTCTACAAAAGTTTCTATAATTATTTTATACAACACATCTCTATAATTACAGTGAGTAGCAAATGAGTCATGGATAAATATTTTAGGTAGGCCAAGTTCTTTAAGCTTCCTAGCAACCATCCTTAAATGGGTAGCATCAAGGCTATGAATAATATTTGGGGCTATGGCTGAACGGTGCTTCCCAGTGTTAGGGAGGTCTTTACTAAAATCTAGAATGTCTAGGGTGAATCTACTGTCATCACTTAGCTTACAATCTAGGTCTACCTTCTCTCCTTTCACCTTACGTTGTAGGCAGGTGAATCCATCTGGTGTAGGCCAGCGTATTTCCACATTTCCTATCTTAGAAATTTCTGTAGCACAATCGCTCACCCAGCCCACAGCGGCCTGTAGTGGCCCCAAAGTTATCTGCAACTGTTTGTACAGATCACACCCATATTTACTCGTGGTGGCCCTGTCTAGCCCGTTGTCGCCCTGTATATACTTCATTTCCAGGTCGCACCAAAATGATTTAGCTCCAAACAGCTTTGCCATGTGATCCATTGAAGTCATCATGGTAGCATTGTATCCCCAAGTCATTACAGGTATCTTAGCGCACTTTCTAGTAGCTAAGTAGTGCCAATCAGGCTCTAGGGTAGCCTTCCAATCCTCTGCTATCTTTTCATAAATATCTAACTCATGTTCATCCTCATGCATACCTAAGTGTCTGGTAATTGCATTAGACCTTACTATAGCCGACCAATGTTGTAGCCCAGAACATCGTCCATCCAATGGGATAAAACTAGGTAGGGGGATATTAGGATCGTTCCTATATTGGCGAATAAGATCAGCACAAGCCATGAAAGAATAAGGCTTATCAGCTCCTTGCCAAACTTCAAAATATTTATCAGGGTCTTCTGCCATACTCGCCATGTACTCTGCACTCCAATCTTGCTCGGAGTATCCGGCTGCTGCTTCAAGCAATGCACAGTATCCAGCTTCTGTAAGTGGCTCTCTGTATATAGGCAATAGTACTGCCTTCTCGTGATCTGCTCCTTGTGGACTAAATCCACATGTTGTATCTGTATACATTCTGGAACGACTATCTAGGAAGTAGGGAAATCTAAACTTACCATCTCCCATCTTCTCAGCAGATTCCATTGTGCGTTTATACATGTACGCTGATGATACCTTATCAAATTCTGGTGGGTATCTTTTAATTAGGTCTAGCATAAACTGATTAATCTCAAACTCTTCGTTAGCCATGTCTGCTGTTATGGCTGATACATCTCTGTTTGTTTGATCACCTACACCACCTCTTATGGGTGATCTTGGTATACTCTCTCCACGTAGCTTAGGGTATGATATAGCACTGTCTGGTGCTCTTTCACAATCTAACTCTAGCTTCAAGAATTTCTCAGTTGGGACTACTATCCTTTCATCAAAACCACGTTCTAAGGTTATGTATCCAGCCAATTCCATCTCACCCATAAATCTAAGTGCTACGTTAAATGGGTCAGTTGCCTCTAACATTTTACGCGCCATCCTAGGTACTACTGAGTGAAGTGGTAGGTCTAGGTGTAGTGGTAGTGAGTATAGGCAGTGTAGGTAGGCTCGTCTCCAAGCGTTAGGCTTTTCTTCTCGCCACCTTTTACCATTCATATTATCTGGTCTAGATATTCCTTTAACTTTGCCTTGTGGTATAGGCAACATAACGCCGCTACTAATTTCAATCATGCTACCTCCTCATTTATTATTTAAATCTTAGATCATACTCTTCTTTTGTCAGGTGTTCTACTTTACTATACTCATAACAAACAATAGTACATGCCCTGTCATGATACATAGTAGCATCTTTCAAGTAAGCTATCAATGCTCCCTTTAGGCATTTGTATGATCCATTTGCATTTAGTTTATATGGTGTACTGTACCTATCTTGGGTTAATATTGCATAGGGCTTATTAGGTACTTTAGTAGCTGTAGCTACCTTAGTTTGTACAACATCAATTGTTTTATTTTTAAGTTTAGCCTTTAATTTATTTGCATAGCTAGACATCAGGTGTTCCTTTGTCGTGTCTGCGCTCTCCAACTTTCACAAGCCGTAGCTTACCCTTACTAGATTCCTCAAGTGCATACACCTGAAATATTTGACCTATTGGGTCTTTGGTATTTGGCCCTTTGTACCTATCTCCAATGGCTTTAAACATCTCTTCAGCCATGTCATGTGTCCAACCTTTACCTAGCATGGCCTTAATAGTGCTGCCATTTTTCCAATTGAACATTAGGTTAGCAACCTTGCCTGTATATTTGCCTTCGCCCTCTTCATAGCCAACACACTTCAGATCGTAGTCAACTCCACGAACCTTCTTCATTACCCGCCAACCTTTATGACCTGCCGACCAATCTGCATCTAGGTCACGTATTATTATCCCTTCTTCACCATGCGTAATACAATGATTTAAGTATGCATCTATCTCTTCTTCTGAGTCCACTGGGAGGTATGGCAAAACTTCCACTGCCACTGGCTTATAATTATTTTTGTCGTGTAGCTTCTTGGCGCAGTGTGAATACCCTAATAATAACTCATTGTGTCTGTAGTGGTATGGGTTACTACTTGATCCAGCTATAAACTCTTTAATACTTATATTATCAAAGAAGGCCATCTCTAGGTTTCCTGGAATGTGCCTACTTTTAATGTCAAGTGGCTTAACCCTGTTTGGGTTAGTGGCTCCAGAAACCTGCTCAAGTGAAGCAATACTTTTGGGCAACCACATTTCTCCCATGTATATTCCGTGTGGCAAACCTAGTTCTGAAATCCTTTCCTTAATTATTTCTGTGTTGGTAAACTCTTTACCAGTTCTAGAGAAGATTTTTATATTTCCAGATGGTAGTATCACAGTTAATGAGCACACTCCATCCTTCTTAACCTGTACTGCTAAGTTCTTGCCAGTCTTGTGCTTCTCTATAACCTCATCATAATGCTTAACTAGTTGGGTTACTTTATTCTGTGCCCTATGATTTTCGGGCAATCCTAAAAATTCGAATATGTTCATAGGTTACTCCTAGTGAACTGTTGGACGCTTTTTGTTTTGCATCATCTTAGTTAATATTTCGGCTGTTGCACTAAAGATGTTTATTGCATCCTGCATAGCCTCATTGTTTTGGTCAAAGGTTAGTCCCTTTGGAGACAACTCATCAACAAACTCTGTTGCTAAGTTGCCTGCATCGGACAGCACCTCTTTTCTAGTTAGTGCCATATTTTACTCTCAATAATCTGCCAACAATCTTTCTAAGCTGACAAATTCTACATCATGATCCAGAAATCCGAATCGGTTCTTGTATGCTCTAAGGTGGACAAATCCTCTGATCTCTGTGTTGTTAGCTCCACGATATGCTTCATCATGCATATAAAAGCTTCCAGCACATACTCCAAAGTGTGGCTTACCTTGCAGGTTTTGTCGCCTGCCATACTGGTACTTTTGCTGATGTCCATGCACAAAGCTATGAGGAAACTTGTTAAGCTTGTTCTCAATACTTCCACCAACAGGTCTTTTAGACTCTGTGTTAGGCATGAAGTGCATGAAACAAATATCATCAACCCAAAGTGGGTCTAGATAATTGTGTACTTTCCAACCTTCAGACTCCATAAAGCCCTCTAGGTCAAAAATACCATCTAGTACTGGTTGTTGCTCTATGAGCCTAAGTAACCTATTCTCATGGTTTCCCATAATGAAATGAAGGTCTGGATCATACCTCTTTCTACGACTTCTCGCCACTCTGTCTTTGGTTTCTTGCATAATCATTCTAAAAGCAGCGTTACCACTTTCAAGATCATTACTTAGCCTTCTACCTTCAGCCTCCCTATTTGTAGCATAAAAGCTAAGACTTGGAAAGTCCCAGTGATCTCCTATGTGTACAACACTCCTAGGCTTATGTTTCCAAATATATCTGGATAGTGCGCCTAGGTGTTCAGTTGGCGAGTCACCATCAACCTGCGTGTCAGCGATAATTATTTTATCAAAGTTCATCTTATCTCCTTTTTACAGGTTTTTGTTTACCCTTCCTAACATCAAATGTAGGGTGGGCAACTCCTGAAGGATTCTCCTTGTGATACTCCAAATATCTTGCTAAAGCTCTCAGCCATGCAACTGGGTCTTTATAGGCAAGGTTGCCTTTTGGAGTCCTAAACAACATGGCAGCTTTTACTTTACCTTCTCCAACATTACAGGATTGACACAAGACTGAGCGGCAATGTCCTGTGTTGTGACAGTGATCTAAGGCAGGCTTCCCAGATTGCAATGGCCCTAAACAAATTGGGCATTTGTATTGCTGTGAAGCTGCCTTAGCTTTCCTGAATGCTGCTAGAGATGTACTAGTCAGTTGGCGCTTTATAGTCATGTAATATCACACCCTCAACAAGATCGAAGTACTCTTCTCTCCCATCATAAGTCCAACGCTGTATGACTTCTCCATACTGCTTACGCACCATGTAAAGTAGATTAGCTTGAGTCTCTAAATGTACTTGCCAATCACTACCATGAACCTTTTTGTACTCTCCTATTACAGCTTCTAGGGCAAACTTTAAGTTTCCCTTGCCATGTAGGACAGCCTGTGTAAGTAGTTTAACGGCTGCTCCTGGCCCTACTCCCACTCTCTTGATATACTCTTCACCTTTCTTGTCACCACTTTTTCGTATGGCTGTAACTCTTTTGCCGCAGCCTACTATGTGGTCTGTATTATCTCCAATTAACATTTGATAATATAAACCTATGGTTCCATCAAAGTATATCTTTTTCTTCTTAACACCATTCTTGCCGATTTTAATATCAGTTCTAAGAATGCCATCTTCACTAACTTCAATGACTTCTGCTGTGGCATCATCTAGGTGCTTCCCAGGAATTTGCCTTAAGTCCTTATCTAAACTCCAAAGGACTGTATCATCAGTCATATAAATTCCAAGTAAGTCATCAGCCTCTAACTTTTTATGGAAATGACAGTTAAGCTTCTCGGTAAAATACCTTTTTGCCCACTGTAAGTTTACAGGTCTGTCTTCCTCAACTCTTTTAAGTTTGTAGTCATCTACCAAGTCATCTCTAAAGTTGAATTTGGTAGTTACAAACATTATATATTTGTCACAGTCGGCAGCTTGCATTAGCTTTTCAACTTTACCATTGACGTTTCTTATAATTTGTCTTCTGCTCTGGTCATCATCTTCATTAAAGACACAACAGGCTTGGTAAATTACTAAGTCTCCATCAATTAGCAGGGTCTTGCTTTCATACCCAATTATTCCTAAATCTTCTAAGGACATAAGTCTCTCCATAACCAAGAAAGCCCCATTCGAAATTGAATAGGGCTGTCAAGTTGATTTAGAACATTGGGTCGTCTTCAACTACACTTGACTTGGCAGGTTCAGCAGTCTCAGTTTCAGCTTGTTTAACAGCTTCTTCTTTACCAGCTTCAACTACATTAGTCTCATCAAGGTCTTCCAAACCTAATGATTCCATATCTTCTTCTGCACCACCACCAACATATTCAATGAGTTCAGTAATACATACTAGCTGTGGATATAGATAGAGTCCATTAGCTCCTTCAACTGGCCTAAATTGGAAGTGTCCTTTAGTACCATTTCCAATAGAAGTTTCTTGGTCAATAGTGACTCCATGCATATCTTGCACTTTGCCCTTAATGCCAATTTGCTTAATAGGGTAGCTTTCTTTTCTAACGCCATTCTTATCAGGCTTACCTACTAGGCAGCTTTGGCTAAATTTGACTAAGTACATATCTTCATCTAAATCTTCATCGTTTAGGAAGTCATACTTCTCCATCAAATCTTCTTTGCTCCACTCTTTGGCATGTGGCAAGTTCTTCGCAGCCTTAAAGCCTTTCTTCAATTTCTTGAAGCGTTCTTCTGAAATCAAAATCTTAATTTCAAAGGAGTGAAACTCTAGTCCAAATGTTGGTGAGTCTTTTCCAGATAGTGGTGGCTTATTATCTGTGTTTAGTTGTTCAACTGGTCTAGATACAGATGTATACATAAAGATAACATCTTTCATAGTTACAATTGAGGTTTCTTTCTTTTCGGCTTCAGCCATATTGATTCTCTCTTTATTAGTTTGAGTTAGGTCGCTTCGGAGCTTCACCCAACGCGGTTCCACTCCTAACTTGTCATCTCCTGTTTATGACCATTAACAGTCGGGTAACGCAGACTACACGCTGCATGTTATTATTAAGGAATAATAGGCTGCTAGTCACAAGACCACCTATACTACCCAGTTCTCTCGTTGTGATTATGGGTTCTCAGGATTTAGGTTCAGTGCTACCAAAGCCACCATTCCTGGCAACTTTACTTTGCATAGCTTCATCATCTTCCGTAATTAAGAACGGCACAATTACTAGCTGTGCAATTCTATCGCCAGCTTTGTAAAGGTAATCTACATCATTGGTGTTTAGTAGTATTGCTCCAATGTCTTGATCACTTGGATAGTCTGCATCAATTACACCGGCCATAGTTGTTATGCCCTTCTTATATGCAACACTGCTTCTATCTTTAATGATACCTACAATACAAATTCCTTGGTCAACTTTCCAACCAATACCAGTCTTTATTAGTTTTCTCTCTCCTGCAAGAATGATTCCACCCTCAAGAGCATGTAGATCATAACCAGCACTTTGTTGAGTGCCTCTTTGTGGTATGATTGAGCTTTCTTGTAGCTTTATAAATTTTACCATTTGGTTCTCCTTAACTGCTATCGTATTGGACATACGCCGCCAGCACAATCTTCAGCTTCCAACTCTTCGTGAGAGTTAGCTGAATCTATGTCAACGTCTTCTAATGTCTCTACGTATGCTTGATATACTTCTTTAGTTACTACCTCTTGTGGTAGATATTCATAGCCAAGGTCTTTGGCAGTTTTAGTAGGGTCGTTCCTGAATATGAATGATACACCTACATAGTCGTCCCAATTTCTCAGTAGCCATCCAATGATCTGAGGAATTTCGTCAACATCATAGCTAATAGTTACAGATGTATTGTGGTCAGTCCAAGATTGTTGATACATCTTATATCGCTTGAGTTGGTCTACGGCGCTTTCTAGGTTTACCTCAGTGCCGTTAACCTCAGTGAACTCACAACCACTATATTCTACAGGCAACTTTATTAACACTGTCTCAGAGTCAGCAGGCTTTGGTATGTTGTCATAGCCAGCCTTCTTAAGCTTAGATACTAGTGGATCATGTATGGAGAAGCCTATCCAGTTGAATATGTACCTCCCTAACGGCGTATGAAGCCCTTCAGGGCAATCCATGACCTTACTGAGCGTACCGGATGGCTTTATGGTAGTGACGTTCTTAGGGCGTGGTGTGCCAAGCTCATCTGCCATCTCATTAGCTGCGTGAGTAGCTACCTGCCTCATAAAGTCTAGCTGGGTATGTTTCAAGTCAGGTCGCTGTGCAATACCTGTAAGACCAACTCCACATAGGCGAAGGAAGTCGTTGTTAGAATGCCAGCTTTCTTGTAGCACCCCATCATCTAGGTTTACACAAGTTTGACGGTAATTGGCTCGGGCCATAATATACAATGCCCTACCCAGACCTTCATCATCACCTATAAAGGCAGCTACGTTAATCTCTACCAAATTACAGAAACCTTTGTTGGGGAGTAGAATTTCTGCACATGGGTTAAGTGTGGAAAACCAAGGTGCGCGTGTAGTTGCTGCTACTGCATTAATAAATCCTGGCTCTGATCCACCGGCCTCTACCATTCGTGCAAAGATATCTACTAACTCTCCGTTAGTTGGTTTATCCCAAAACAGTAGTGAGTTATTACTTTGAGTTCTGTGATGATTGGTATTCGATTCTCCACAGTCTAGGCACGTACCATTAGATGTATTGTGACTTTCACAAGACTTACACATCCAGAAGTTGTTCTTAGCAGCTACAAAATCTTCCCACTCGTTGCTTCCAAAATCCATAAGGGAAATCTGGGCAGAGCGTCTTGAAGATAGGATAGTTCCTAACCAATTTTCTATATCATGGATATCTATCTTAGATAGTATCTTATCTGCTTCTTTGTTTAGTATCTCTGCAATGGCAACAAACGCTTTAGATATCTGTTCATCACCTGAGCAAATCCAACCATAGCCTTTAAGCCGTGAGCCTGCTGGCCTAATTTCTGAGAAGTCTATAATCAGTTTGTCTACATCATGTTTGCCAATTATAATCTTTCCTATAGCTTTAGACCATGCTCTAGCTGAATCACCAACTCTAACTGTCCAGACCCTATCCTGAATGTACTCTACATTGTTGGGGTTTCCCTTATCTTTGCGAGTGGATCGGACTGTTTCTACCTCAAGCCTTTTACGGAACCCAGTTAGTTGTCCTGTAATAGCTTTAAAGCCTACACCACAACCTTGCATTAATAGCCAAATAGTATCTACCACATCATAAATAGTTTCTACGGCAGTGCCTGCACAATTGAATTGTGATGCCTCGCACGTCCTTGCTACATTTGTTCCACCCAGCCAAAGAGTACGACCTGATACAGATGTTTTACGGGCATACATTAATTCTCGTAACTCTTCTAGCTCTGCTAACTGTATATAGTTAAGCTTTTTATCTAGTTGTCTTTCCCACAACCAAACTTGATGTCCTATTACTCTGTCTACTGTCTCTTCCCATGTTTCGAATATATTTCCTTCTATGTCTAGGGGTCTGTTGTAAGTTCGGCGTACTACAACCTTACTTCGAAATGATTGTTGCTTGGACATTGCTCCTCCAGGAGTTTTCGGTTCTGTTTCCACCCTCTAAAGTTTCCAGAGAATTCGTTTGGTTCATCTAAGGGTGTTGCTTGGTGTTCAAATGGTGATGCGTGTATTGGTTTTGAGTTAACAAGCCTATCGTAAATTCTCTCTGCTTTCTCAAGTGTATCGTCAAGGACTCTATAACTTACTTGTGCACAGCATGAGGATGAAACCTTTAAAGCTTGCTCAGTAGTTAGGTCTTGCAGATTTCCATTATCTAAGTAGTACGCTAGGATATTAGACTTAGAATATCTATAGCGGGACACATACGGTACATGCCACTCATACTTATTAAGCTGGAACGGTTTACTATAAGTTCTAGCGTTAACCATAAGTTCTGCTAAATGCCTGATCTCTGGTTGTGCATCTTTATGAACTCTGAGTTCGTAGAAGTTTTGCCATTCAGTTGATGTCACAATAGTCTTCATCATTTGAAAAGGTTCTAAAACTCTGTTTACTATCTGCTTGTGCAAACCCATTGATTGTAATAGTTTGGCAGATTCTACAGCCTTGTCTGCTGCAAGTCCCCAAGCAATTTCACACGTTAAGAAGTTCTCATGCTCTTCACCAGCTTGCATGCCAGCCTGATCCATTCCCCAGTAAACTGGCATAGCAGGGTTATTGGAAACTTGTTCCATCATCTTTTCAATTGGTATGGCTCTAGAGCTGGCTGCATTTCTAGAAAATACTCTATGTGTCATAAGTTCGCTATGAATAAACCTAGGATACTCTAGCTCAAAAGTTATTATATCTGTGCCATCTACTCTAGAGCTATGCTGTACTATCTTTGCTTTAATCTCCATCACGATCTCCAAAAGTTGATATGAATACTGCGTTGCACATAATGTGATCTATGTGAGGTAGTCCTGAGTGGCTGGCATCAGCTTCGCCATGTTCGTTCAGGTCTAGTACTTTTCCACTATGATATGCTATTAAATGTCTTAGTAGGCTGTCTATGCATTCTGTAACATCTAACCCTTTCTTCCAATTACCTCGGGCATACTTTATAGCACCGAACTCAAATACCTTACACATACCCTCCATAGCAATGTTTGCATCTAACATGTATGATAGTTGTGTCTTACCACTGTTGAATCGGTTGGCTCCTGCAACTAATTTTTCTACTTCAGGTAAAAGATCAGGGTCTATGCCGATAGTCTTCCATTTAAAGTTACTGTAATGTACTTCCAAACCTCTGCTATCAAACAGTTTGCCTGCATCATTAATAAAATAGGACTCTCCTATTGTAAGGTAGTCATGGGATATTAAATCTCTACCGAGTAGTGTTCCATATCCAACTAGTTCCATATTCATATTTTCAAGATTCATGCTTTTGCTCCAATTAGTTTCTCTATTTTAATGGATGCTTCCACCCCGAACAATGACCCAGCCACTGTACCAATTATATAAGGTATAGCTAGATAAAATGTTAGGTCTGCTGCAACTAGTTGGTGCATTGTCATAAACCAAATACCATTACTAAATACTGAACATATAGTGTGGTACGCCCTACTGTCCCTGTTACGTGATCTAGATACCATACTGAATGATACGTTCTGTATAAATGCAAGAAAAAGTATGCTAATGTATATCGGCATATGTGTCTCCAAAGTCTATGTCACAACCTAGTTCTCTATTTAGCTGTAACTCATTGTTAGTTTTATCCATAGCAGTGTTAAGCACTTTGCTCATGGCCTCTCTATGTCCTTTCAATAATTCAAATATTCCTTCATCATGAAACTGTCCAGTTATCTGTGGACGTTGCTCTATGATATGGTATAACCAGCGATCAAATGCATAGGTTCCAGTGCCTTGATTAAGGGTACTAAACCGATCCTTCTCAGCTTTAAGCCAGAACCATATCTCAGCTACTGGATTCCATAGCCACTTCATGCCACGAGAATTCTTTACGATACACTCATCAGCAATAGCAGTCAAAGACCAGTTACGCTTCCAGTATGCTTCAAACAGTTGTTCACCAATTTCATCAGCTACATTAGCAGCACGAGCAATAGTGGGGCCAGTTGCTCCATAGGTGGCAGCATAGTTTGTACTCTTACCGCCATGTCTAATAAGTGCCAATGCATCATGTATTTCATGTTCTTCATCACTTGCTGTATCCTTGTTGTATGCCTTGTACCAATTAGATTGCTCTATACTAATCATGTTAGCTTCTAAGCACATGTCTAGGTGCGGATCAAATCCTGGAGTCTGCATGTCTTTTACATACTCGGGATCATGTTTCCACATATAATGTTGTTTGGTTCTATCTTCCAAGCTGGACATATCTGACCCGCACAACTCTTTTTCATCCGACGAGGCTGTGAGTAGGCTACGAATCTCTTTTCCATATGGTTTACGTGTGGATGGTAGGTTAACACAGACTTTATGTTTAAACCTAAGTGTGTTTGTGAGTCCTTGTATTGCTGCATAGACGTATCCTTCATCGTCCACATTTTTAAGAAACCCTTGGACAACTCCAAGCCTGTGTTTAACTATGGACATTTCCCGCAAATATTTCAGTGCAGGTTCAAATTCAATAAGCTTAACAATTGAGTCACAAAGTTCTTCCGTCTCTTGGTTCTTTACCTGCGGAATTTTCCTAACTTTATTTGTTGTCTTATCTCTAACATACTTGAAAGACTCTGGTTCCCAACCAACATTTGTTAGCCAGTTCTTAATTTGTGCAGACGATCCCGCATTGGGTTCATTGTGTCCAGATACGTACTTAATAGTACATTTGTAATCCATAGGGTTTCCATGGAAATACTCTTCTGGGTCTACGTGTTGCTCAACCAAACCTTTCCAAGATAAACCTTGGGCTGACATATCTCCATTGGCCTTGTATGGCTTCTTAGGAAAATCTTTAGTCTTGTATACAGGCACTTTTGGCATGCGCTTTTCTAAGGCATCTTTAGCCTCTTCGAATTTCTGGCTAAACAGTGCCCCTAACCTTTCGGTTTCTTTTACATCTAACTTCCAACGAGTGCTTTCCTGCATAGCTGCACATTTAGCTTTAAAGTTTAAGTGCCTAATAACATGCCAACACCCTTTTGATGTGCCATATAGCAACATTAGATGCTTCCACATTTGTTTCCAAAGTGCAGTTTGTATTCTTACATCTTCTTCACACCGATGCACGTATACTTCTATTGGTTGTTCACTCCAATCATCTACTTCAGGTTTGGCTATTCCTAGTTCTTCTCCCCATACAGCTAGGCCATGCCTTTGCATACGTGGGTATAAATACCAAGATAGGAATAGTGTATCAACAATCTCTGCCTGTACTTTAATTTTCAGTACTTTCTCTACGGCAGGGCCATCGAATGCTATTCCATTGTGCATCACTAATATGTTGTCAGGGTTTGTAAAGAACTCTGCAATTTCTTCCATACCTAGTAATGTTTTAGACCCAATTTCGTTCATGTATGGGTCTAGTTCTGTAAGGCTACAACACCACAGCTTTGTAATGGCAAAGAGTAAGTTGTCACCCTCTATGTCTGAACAATATAAATGTTTAGCCATTACCTTGTCTCCCAAACATCTGTATAGTCACCTATTAAGTCAAAGTGGTCTGTGAGGATAAACTCCTTACAGTTTAGAATAAATGCATGTGGCTCATTCTTATCATTTAAAATCATAAGCTCTACATCTTCTATTCCATTTTCACTTATTGAATACGCACAAATTACTTCATATGCGTTATCTAGTGTAAGTTCTGGGCCAACATCTGTTCCATCCATTAAGAATGCTTTTTTGTATATTAATTGTACCACAGTGGTTCTCCTACTGCTTAGTGTTCAAAGTGTCTTGAGTTTCCCCATTGCCCATCACCTAAGTATACGTCCAAATCTGGCTCTGTCTCAGACTCTTGTGCTGTTACATGAGTATTGTTTAAGTTTTCAATTGCGTCTTCATCCAGAACTCCCTCTGTATCAGACTTATCTTTGTTTATCATATTACTTCCTAAAGCTTAATGCTAGTTTACCCATAGCGACAGCTTTCCCAGCTTTTACAGCCGCATTAGCATCCTTACTACCTTTGGGTTTGTTTACAATTCTTATCTTGCCAGGAAATATTTCCATAGCAGCTTCTTCGGCTAAGTGTCCAACTCTATCGTCATCCAGTACAAGCACAATGTGTTCATACTTTCCTAGCCTATCTTTCATATATTCAAAATTCTTTCTAAGGCTTCCACCGCCCTGACTTAAGGACACTACTGGATATCTGTTCTTAGTTCCGGCCAGTACCATACAATAATCTAAGGCTATGGCATCATACTCACCCTCTACTACCCACAGTGTATTGCCACCTAGTTTTGCGGCCCTAGTCCACCCAAATAAATCTATATTAGATGTCCTACCTACTGAGAAGAAATCTTTCTTTCTAAACGGCCTACACTTCCAACCAGTTAATTCTCCGTAGTCCGAGTATGCAAATCCTATTGCATAGGGTGTCTTACCATCATACTCACTATACAATAACCTACATCCCCAACTTATAAAATATTTAGGTGGAATAGCTCTGTAGGGTCTTATTGGTTTAAATAGTTTGCATGATGTTATTACTGATACCTCCTCCCTTATTTGGGCTTCAGTTTTAACTACAACCTCTGGAGCACCTGTTTTGGTGTAAGGGTCGCCTTTGTTCTCCCAACATTCTCCATGACAGAATGAGGTATACCACTCTATCCCTAACGCATCATCTATGTTTAAGTAGCTTTGGATAGAGTCTGAACTGTTGCAATCTTTGCAGGGTAATTTCTCTATACAAGTGCTCATATTTATATAACTTCCAATGCCTTAATTAATACATTAGCCACTGTGTTATGATAAACACCTATTGCTATGTGTGTGGAAAATTCTCTTTCATCTTTAGAAGATGCCTTAAGCAAAGATACGGCATATTCACTAGCTTCTTCCAGGGTATCTCTTCCTCCGAACCAGCCAGATTTCATACTCTCAAGCAGTTCAACTACCTTAGCTCTTTCTATTGTATCAGACACTTCGCTACTGGTGTTTATTAAGCTAACCAACTTCACATCTTGTGTAGTTTGTACCCTACTAAGATACAGTTCTTGCACATCATATGGTAGCTCATCCCAGTGATCTTTTACGTCCATACCTCCTGCTGTATCTTCACAGTATAGTAGCCATGCTTGTTCTTCAAGTGTTTTGTTCATGTTAATTCCCTACAAGTTTTGTTTACTATCTGACCTACTAGGACTTTAGATAGCCTCGTAATCTCAGCAGGCTTAGTACCTATCTTCATTATGGCTGGTGTCTTCTTATTGTTTATGAACACCCTGCTTACTCCTGTCCTCATCTCATAACCAGCAGCTTCGAAGTGTTTAAACAAAAGCTCTCTGCTCTCTTTAGCCCCAACCCCTGCTTTCACCTTCTCTTGGGCTAGTTGAAACAGTTGTACAACCTCTGTCATATACATGGCAGTATAGTCAGCCTTGATAAGCTCATTTACCATCAGGGACATGATACTATCACCCATAGACTCCTTAGAGTGCTCGGAATAGTTGAATATACCCTCTGAGACCTTGTGACGCGTCTTTACAGCGAATTCATATACTCTGAATAGCTCTTGAAAGGCTGCTATAAAGTGTGTGTCACGTAGCTTCTTAGAGTCTTCTGCGCTTAGTTTCGTGGCTCTTACTATCCTCACAGCTTCCGCTAATGTTAGTTTGTGCCAAGTAAAGTCTGACTTGCGCCCTGTAGTAGAGGCATAGTAGACTATGATGCCCTCCTTAGCTAAGTAGTTTGCATTCTTAGATTCAATAAACTCTGCACATTTGTCAATTAATATAGACATCTTCCAAGCTCTCTCCTCTTAATACTCTAGCATGTCTCTCGGCACGAAATGGTGTTTGTCTTGCCCAACGGCTGTCTAGTGCTTCATTAGCAGCTTCTATGTAATTTTCTTCCTTTAAAGCAGCCCACATCTTCCTAAACTTATAGACTCTACTTACACCCATTTGGTATGCCATAGAAAGTATAATAGCTTTTCTATCATCATCAAGCAGACTATATATTTTTGATCTGGCACTGTTGGCTAGTCTTCTGTCTTTTAAGGCAACTTCGGAATGTAGCCATTTTTCTGCCATATCTCTGCTGACCCTAATTGGGAAGCGGTTGGGAGACATTCCTTTATCTTTATGCAGCTTAGTACCTAAACCTATTGTCACGTACCCTTCTGCACATAAGTACGGCTTGGCTCTAAATCCTTCTTCGAAAGCTAATACTTTAATTAGGTTCATAGTATTAATATCCCACGGTTGTTTAACTACTTCAGTTTGCCTGTATACGCTTTGGCTAGGGAGGTTATAATTGGTGAAATAAGCTTCCGGTATCCCCAGACGCTGATTAACATCAACCCTAGTGACATCTGCCACCACTGGGGCATAACTTCCAAAGCCTCGAATCCAGCCATAATGTGTGGCAATGCTGGAGGATAGAAGGACAATACAGCAGGTAATAAAAATATGAAGAAGGATAGATCGTCCATCCAACCTGCCCTGTTCATAGCTTCTTCGTCTAATGTTATGTCTGATTCTTCACCTCTCTCTATAGATTCAATTATAGATTTAACTTTAGCAGCCTTAATTTCTTGTCTGCCTTTTATGATTTGGGTTACTGGGCTTGCTATGCCTTTTAGTAAAGCTAACGCACTCATGACCAGTTTTCCTTTGCATATCTCAGGGCCAGTATCATGTTATCTATATCTATCATTTTTACATGCATGCTTTGGCCTCCTATACTTATTATGTTACATTGTTCTGGTAAGAAAGTTTGTAGGGATACAGCTCTTCCTGATTCTCCTTCATTGTCTGCAAATATTACTGATACTACTTTTTCACTCTTTGCTCTTATATCAATAGTCTTCATAGTTATAAATCCATATTCATTTGTGTATCCATGTGCTCTTCATACAGAGCTAATACATCTCCGTGTACCCATACATTGTCTATATTAGTGCAGTCACCTCTGTAGCATGTCTCCCCTTCTTCTTCGTATATATCTGTTATTGCAGTTACTACATCTATAGCTCTGTAATCTTCTTCAGAGTATTCGGAGTATACACAATCTTCTTGGGCAAACCATTCATCCTCAGAATGTACATAAATAGCATCTTCTCTTAGTATATACCCTTTTCCTGACACTTCTACTACTTCATCAGAATTTATGTTGTAGTGTCGGTCGTCTACCCATACATTGGTTTCACTAAAGCATTCATTACACAAGCTTTGCTCTGTATGTTCATCCCAATAAGTTTCATCCTGAGATAGTATTGTTTCACAACAATCACATACCTCACCTAATATTCCTGCTGTGTTTTGTGATTCAAAATCTCCACCTTCGTGTATACTTAAGTAATCTCCATATTCAGATACTCTTGTCCCACAGTCTAGGTAGGGTAGCAAAGTATTGCCAAAATCATCTCTTAACAAACTTAGTGTGCATCCACTAAGTGTCCCTTCTGAATATCCAGCTTCTTCTAATAGTGGTTTCATTAGGTTAGAGTTGCCATATATGCACGTATACCGTAGTCCTATATCTTCATCTTTGCACACTACAGCTCTGGCTAGTATCCTTCCCTCTACCCTAACATAAGCTACTGCAATATCATCTGAATCATAAGCTTTTACACATTCCATATTTGACATGCATGAGTTCGGGCCATCTCTATAAATTTCAAAGGCTTCATCTCCGCTCTCTGTAAGCTCTAGTTTAGCTCCTTTCATACTTAATACTATCGCCCTAAGTTTAGAGCTATAATCTCGACAAACATCTCCAGCTATTCCACTTTTGTGTAACAACCTTCCTAACTTCATGTGTGTTGTTTTTGTCTTAGTTAGATGTACCTTAACTAATCCAGTGTCCATATCTAATCCTACTAGTCCTTTTGGTATTCCAAAACCTAGTATGTCATATAATACATCTGGAACACGTATACAGTTTTCCAGTTTTGTTCCATCTACTGCGAAGTATTGAAGTTGCATTTTGTTATCCTCCATCTATATTAATTAAAACCAAAATAGCCCCAACCAGTTATTTGGTTAGGGCTATGAGTGTAATTTGGAGCGTAGGGCAAGTTGCGATCTTTATAAACAGTGCGTACCTTATTCATTAATTCTTAGTATAACACTGCTTCTACTAGGCTGGGGCCTAGCTCCCTACGCATAAACATATTTAGTGGTTTGTCCTTGTGCTAGTTTGGGTACTTGCTGAGGAGTAGCTGTAACCCTCTGGAAGCTGACCTTTAGCCAGACCATGAGTGTGCAAATTACATACCTTACGTACAATGCGGCTATTGTGAGTTTTCTCACAAATCCTAGTACAAACTAGTCCTCCACAAGGACAAACCAATAAATATATTCATAAAAAAAAGATGACCCAGTAATATACTAGGTCATCTATCAAGCTTGTGTCCCTATCTATCGTATCTAAGTGTTACTTAGAATTCGCTAGCAGGTTCACCTTCAGCTTCAGTAGCAGGCGCTTCAACAGGGCCAGGCTGTCCAGCATCAACCCAGGATAGGAATGCAGTAATTACGTTAGCTTTGCCTTTGGCATTCTTTGAGTTTGCTTCGATACCAACATGTGCACAGAAGTCAGCAGCGAGTTGACGTTGCTCTGCACCGTTTTCGTACTCAGACAATGCAACTTGTGCTTCAGCTTCAGTTTTGAAAAGTACTGGGCCTTCGCCTAGGTCTACTGCGAATTGTCCGAAGACACTTTGAATCTTATCATTCATATTATTTCTCTCTCTTAAGAAAAGTTATTTCGAGCGGTTGCTCCATTCATTAGCCACTTTCTAGATTTCCCTAGTCTGTGACACTAATGCCGCACTTTCACGACAGTCATAGCTAATAGTTCTTTAGTGCAGGTAGCTAAATAGTCCTACATAGGTAAGGTGTTGGCTGTAAAGACCCTTTACATTTAATCTCCTCGGCGAATGACACTCCAACCAACATCTTAAATGATTTACAGTTTACTCTGAGATGGACTCACCTCCATGCGCTTGTTTGTGACTTTATAGTGTCAGGCATAATTGCCAGTTGTTTGCCTAGCTTTTAGGTGCTAGGCTACCTGTTTCATTGCAGACTGTTTTCCTAAGGCTTCATTAGCGACTTTCTTATCTTTGTATATTAAACCTTTGTCCAACCTGTTGTTGTCTACTCTATCATTTCTTCAAATACAACGCTCTACTCTCATTCCAGAGCTTGTCCATGAAGCTATAATGTAATACTTCTGTCCAACCTTCACGCTGTTATACGATTGTTAAGTTGACCACTTTTAGAGCTGCGCTTTAACATCTTATACATTACACGCGGCCCAGCAGAGAGTTGCAATGTGGCTGTTACTATTGAACTGGTAACTTCACCAAGCAAGTTTTTAGTTTCTCTTCTGCGTCTGGTATGTTCTACTACGAAATACTTTCTGTCTTCCTGTGTCTTTTTAGTTACACTGGCAAGTCTTCGCAACATTTTTGCTTTTCTTCCGTTCATACTATATACCTTTAGTTATGGTTAGTTGTTTGGCTGTGAAGGTAGGACTCGAACCTACGTGAACTCATATGGCCATAAAAGTTACTCGGCCTAAGCCACTTCACAAAAATTATTGCCTGCACTTTTAAGCAGGTCTAGTTTACTAGCTCTGAACATTGTCAGCTCATGGTAGGACTTCTCCCTGCGCAACCTAGGATTGCGACTATCCTTACTATCTTACTATCTTACCTATAATAGTAATAAAGAACTGCTGTTTCGGTTAACTCTGTAAGTGGGATTTAGGCAGCGCTATCATTTCTTACTCCCTGTTCCTGTAGTGGGTGGAGGGGTTAGCTAACACTTTCGGCAAAATCAGCGGCCATTTGCTTGGCATCTTCTAAGGATTCAGCTTTCCATTCGCCTTTACCGAAATTCTCGGGAAATATTTGGAAAGACCCCCCGTTAGTTCCGCGCAGATTTTCATAAGGCACTGTCTCTGAATAAACCCAATCAATGAAAACACCGCGTTCTCCAAGAACGTTAGCCCCTATTCGATACTCTATATCCAGGTGATGTTTGTCGGCCCAAAATCGCACCATGGTTGCAACAAAATCTTCTTCGTCTACAGGCATGTAGGCGCAATCTCCACGCTTTACCTCCGAGCCAATCTTAAACCCGAATATTGCCCTATGAGACCAGCCGTACCACTTCTGCTCTTTCTCGCTGAACCCCATATTCGCCACCGTGTGCCCTGTTCCATTCTGTAGTTGCGATATACCGTGATCTATCATGAATTTAAAACGCCTTTCATTGTCTTCTTCTGAGAATCCAACTAACCCAATATATGAACCGTCTATCTTTGAAACGTAGTGCTGAGAATCCGTCCCTTTGTCCATTTCTAAGTCGCTCGGAACTACATTTGCGTTAGTCTTCAAAAACTCGTGTACGTCCATCTCATTCTCCATTCGTGTTACTAGCCGCTTAACGGGGGTTATGTATCATCCACACAAGTAAGATGCACCAGATGAAGTTCCACACATTCCAAAACACTTTCTTCATAGTTCTCTCCTAACTATTAGGGCTAATTAATCTTCACTCCAAGGTGCGGGGTTATTTGTATTTCTTCCATCCACTCTAAATATTCTTGGGTAGATATTGTCGCGACTGTTTCCGAATTTTCAAACTCAATTCGGCAGATCGAACCGGACATGTAAAAACTTTGGATTTCATCAAAACCCTCGAAGAATCGCTGAATAAAAGCTTCTTCATTATTAAAAGCAAATGTCACTGCTTCTCGCAGATGTTTGATAAAGTCCTTACTCATTTCTTACTCCCTGCTCCTGTAGTGGCTATCTCTTTTGCAAATCTCCCCGCAACCACAACCAAGCCTCTTTGCGTGTATCGACGGTAGATTGATCGTGAGAATTGACGACCATTAATAACTATGTCAAGCCTTGTATAAGCGCTGCTTTTTTCATCCCCCTGGGAGTAGACACTAACCATTCCGTAAGGCGTGGTGACCGTGCCCTCTAGGTAGTTATATTCTTTATCAAAGCTAATAAGTAAGCCTGTATTGCCTGAGACTTTCCAAGATTCGTCTGTTGTTTTCACTATTGTTCTCTCCTATGAGTAGGGTTCCCCTTTAGAGTTTATCAAAGCTTCTTATCCCATCGTCACCACAAAACTTTGCGGCCTGCTGTCTAGCATCTGATTCAGTGTAGGCAGAAATT
>Ga0181420_1000219_pt1 | contig 23084 bp, 21 predicted proteins | sample 43SPOviralmetaG_FD_130145 | JGI IMG/M metagenome (GOLD analysis project Ga0181420, IMG submission 130145) | Marine viral communities from the oligotrophic San Pedro Time Series (SPOT) site, San Pedro Channel, CA, USA - 43 SPOT_SRF_2013-05-22 | ecosystem: Environmental > Aquatic > Marine > Strait... | reverse complement strand
GCTTATACCAGATGGAAATAAACCATTACCTAATTGGGTCTGGTTGGTGGTATCTATAACAATTCTATTAGTTGTTGCGTCATTATCAGCACAAGGTAACCCAACTGAATTAATACCATTATGGACTATATAAAACTCAGTTTCATAAATTACACTATTACTATTATATTCTCTATCTGGGACTGCTTCGCTTACAGGGTTAAACTCCATAGCATCACTACTACCTCCCACTTGATTAATTATAGCATACTCCATAGTTAAACTATCTCCTCTGTTGATTTCTATACTCTCAAAATTATTAGTCCATGTTGATTTATCTAATTTAGAAAAATTAGGTAACCCTCCGTCTTGGGCTTTAATACTCTCAGCGTTATTACATTCTAAAATTATGGTTTCAGTAGCATTCATATTATCTTATTATAATATAACAAGATATTATTTTAATTAATTATTAAAAAGGGGGCGAGGCACTAATAACGCATTTTCTATATAACAAATTACGAAATCGTCGCATCGCCCCCTTTTTAGTTTCACCATAAATACTTATGGCTAAAATATTTAGCACTCCATTTTTTAGCATCTTTGCCGTGTCTTTGATAATATTTTTTTCTTCTTGATTTATCCATATGGTCTTTTGATGAATATAACCCTAATTTAACCTTATCTTTATATTGTTCGTATCTATTATCTCCAAACTGCGTAGTCTTTACCTTCTTACCTGCTACATAAATCTCTACTTTATATTTTTTATTACCTGTACCTTTAAAAAACTTGTATCTAACCATATAATATATATTGATATATTTATTATATTTTTAATTAAAATAATTTAGTTCTCGCTCACAAAGATAGCCCCATTTTTAATTATCATGGCTCGCTCAACATTAGCCCAAATATTAAGTGTTCTACTACCAGCACTAAAATCATTACCTAATACAGCATCAGTCGCCTTAATAAATGAGTGTTCTATCGCAAGTCTAATAGGAGCGTTACCAATACGGACACCAGCCCCCCTTACATTAGCATAAGTCTTAGCAAGATTTACACCTAAATAATGTTGATTACCCAAGAAACTACCACCAGTTTCAGTACCAGAATAAATACCAGCATTAAGGGTATAATTAAGTACTGAGTTAGTTTTAGGGATATTACCAGCACCTTCATTACATCGCCATAAAGCACCAACAGAGGGGACTGGGTTAGGAGCAGTAGTAATACCACCAGTCATTTGGCTAATAGCATATTCATCTAATACAGCACCACCATAATTATAACAGTTATGTGGGACTTGTAGGGGAGTTCCAGCAAAAACCTGTTGTAACTGGTCGTATGCTTTATTTTCCATATCAATCGGTTGAGGATATAATGGTACATTATTAATAGTTAGTTGTAGGGTGTTATCATTTCTGCGTATAGTTCTACTTGCTTGTGAGGAGTATTTACCTAAAAAATTAACACCATTAGCATCAGCGGTCATATTAACCATAGACATCAAAAGACTACGGACAACAAGATTATCAAAACCTAAATCTATATTAAATTGTGCTTTATTTACTGCTAATGTTCCTGCTCCTACTGCTGGGATTGACGCTGGGGAGTGTTGTAATGCTTGTGATACATTTACTAAATCTCCATATACTACTGGGATACCTTGCCCTTTACTTCGTGCCTCCATAGCGTTCATGGTTCTCTCGCCGTAATAAAGTAAATCCATAACCATTAATACATTATCGGTATCTATTGCTAAGTTTAATTCAGCACCTTCTCCATTATCCATAAATACTCGTCTGCTACTATTTGGTGAAAAGGTAATTTCTAATGATAATTGATTATCAAGTAAAAATAATGGTATCTGTATGTTACCTAAAAACTCTGGGAATAAATCCTCTAATGAAAAAATTGCGTGGAATGTGGTGGCGGTTGTGGATTGTATAGCATATCTGGGATTAAGGTTAGTCCCACCATAATCAGTCCCTTCTACATTAACAAACTCGTGGTAAATATCATCACCTCTAAAATATTTGGAGTTCATTAATGCTACTTTACCATTATCTACAAATCCCTCAGCGTTTTGGGTGCTGTCTATTGTATAACGCTGGACGGCATCTGGTCTAAAAGCAAAACTACTACCAATCTTAACACCTTCTACTTTATTGCGGTGGTTCTGGGGTTTAAACATACGCCTCATAGCGTTGTATGCTCCTACTTCGTCGGTCTGTGCTATATCATTACCTTGATATTTTAAGGTTGCTGTTCGTAAAAGCCCATAAGCACCAGCAGATAAAAAAAACTGATTTTCACTTAATAAATTGGTATTAGCACAGGTTACAGGCACTACAATTCTGGTATGTTTATCTAAAATACCTGTATTATTAAACAAAAATGTTGCGTGTGTATTACTAATAAGTTGTGGTTCTAAAATAGTTGTTTCTATTCTAATATCCTGAGGTTCTGTCGTTGCTTTAACTGAAAGTATATCCGCCATTTTTTATATATATTATTATATTATATTATTTTAATATTATTTTTAATTTTAAAATAAAATAAATTGTATTTTTCTATAACTTTCTAATTAACCATAACCCCTGATGGAGATGCTACGAGTTGATGAGTGCCTAAAACGAAACTATAAACCATTTCATTTTGGGAGGTTGATAATTTACTTCTTACTCGTTGAGCGTATGAGGCATTATCGTAATTCATACCTCTATTACTGTTAGTTCTATCAACACGCACACCAAATCCAAAAATACCTTGTGCTTCTGCGTCCATGCGTCCCTGTAAAACTTGTGCTGCCGTACCTGTATTTTGTCGCTGGTCGCCAAATAAAACAAAGGAGGTCTGCTTATCATCGTCGGCAAGTCCGGTATTTTCACTCGCAGGGCATATAAGTGAGTGGTTTAATCTATCAAAAGGTACAACTGCGTCCAACCAACTGCGTAATCGTAATGTATCCATAGGCATATAATTAATATACTGGGCTGTGTATGATAATTGCTCTACAATATCACGCTCTTCTATCTGGTATTCTAATGGAAACTTAGCACCTTGTCGGTTAAAAGTTAAATCAGTAATAAACTCTTTATGGGCTGTTGTATTAGCAGTAACTTTAAGAATAGGAGGAGTAGCATAACTATCAGTAGAATAATTATTTAAGTTGCTACTATTGATAATGTTATTCCATAAGGTTAAAGCATTACTCTCAGCAAGGTTAAAGTTAGTGGTTTCGTCGTTAGTTTGGATTAAACTATTGATTGATTGATAAGCAGAGTAGGTAAGTGGGACTTTTTGTGGGGATAATGGTTTAGATGCTACTTTATAACGCCCAGTTAAGCATAAATCATAAAGCATATAATACGCTCCTCCATCAGCACCAGCACTACCACCGAATAATACATTTTGGTCGCTGTTAAGTCGTAATTCCATAACTAATCCTCCAATATTTCCTAATGGTAAGTCCGCTCCTGTCTGTAAAAGTCCAGTTCTTAAAGGCATAGATACCTCAATATCCCCATTACAGGTTAATTGCTGGGACATATTTTTAGCCGTTGCTCCATTAGTATAACTCATATATGAGGTGTAATCGTCCATACCTCTTGTTAATGGTAAAATCGTTGCTTCTTTTCGTGGATAATTTCTAACTTGTTCCATAACAGCACCGTTAAGATTTGTTAAAGTCATGGTTTCTACTACTGATGCTGTACCAACTCGGCAATTATTTAAAATCTCTACTGCTCCTGCTACTGAGGGAGTAGTCGCACCAAAATCACTAAGAGTAGATGCGTTCTGTGGTCGTCCTTGTCCTGCTCCTGCTGGTGCTGTATTAAAAGCAGTAGAGCCACTAACTATACGCATTCTATAATTTAATCGTAATGTGGATAAATCTAACAATAATGATGGGTTAGCCTCAAACTTAAAAGTTACTGCTCCGCCACCTTGTCTAAATGAATATACATCTTTCTTGTTTGTGGGTGTTATCTCAAAATACTGAATACCTGTAATTTCCGCCATTTTTTATATATATTATTATATTATATTATTTTAATATTATTTTTAATTTTAAAATAAGATAAGTTTATTTCTAAATAATTTATTGTTCTACACTAACACCATTAGCGTTTGTGGTAATTTTCTTTAAGCAACATACATAATTATTCCATAAAAGATTTTTAGTTTGTGTTGTGTATTCTACATTAAGTCTAACTTCACCTGCTAAATCCTGTGCGTTAAATGTATGTCCGTATCTACTTAATGCTCGTCCAATAGTAAAACAGAAATTAGAGCGGTCAAGATTATTTACTCTAACTCCGCAGTTATTAAGGGCATCTTCTAACTCTTTACTATGGACTGGTTCATTTCTACCAAATGTTAGTGTTGCTCGGTCTTCTTCTACAATTCTTCCTAATTCTACACTTCTATTAGGCACACGCATATTAGAAATAATAAAATGGTATTGTGATGGTTCTTCTACCGCAGGTCTTAAACTATCAGCGTAAATAGGTCTGGTCGCAAGGTCTTCTGGGACGCATAATAACGAGTAGCAACGACGCTCATTCATGGGGATAAATAAGGAGGATTTAGTAACCCCTGCGTTTTGATTTACTTGGTAATTATTAAAACTCTTAATATCCATAGATACACCAGCACCAGTATTAGATTTGTTAAGTAAAGCACTAACATACTCAGGAGGAGTTTGTAAAACACCTACAACCATCTGGACTTGGGATATGGTAAAGTCATAAGACTGGGCTGGGACATTAATACATACAGCACCATCAAGCACAATACCACCAGCAGTATCGGCATTCACCGCACCACCACCACCAGTAGCAAAACTAATATTATCCTCAAAATTAGCAGTAGCAGTATCAATAGCAGTAATACGCCCAGTAGGAGCATTAAAACTACCATTAGCGGTTGTTCCTACAACTAATCTTTGATTTACGAAATATGGGAGATATTCATTAACAAATTGGAAACCGCCCTCATTAACATCTGGGACATCTACACTTGGATAACCCATATGGTCTGTCGCACCATCATAAGCACCAGTAAAATAATCATATGTTCTTGCTTGTCCTGTTGTGTTCGCTCCTCCTGAGTTGGTAAGAGTAATAGGGTTCATAGGAGCACCATTAGCGATAGCATTTAAACTACCATTCCTCCCACAGACATTTTCAGGGACAACTGCTCCTGCTTCGGCATAACATAAACTATCATTATACCGTCCGTCACCTGCTTTACCAGTAGCAAATTGTAAAACTTTATTAACATCATTCTCTAACAATATTCTAATCTCTAATCCTCCTAAGGCTACATTTGGTAGAGAGCGATTATACGCTTCTGGTGATAACAACCCTGATAATTTAAGTGGTAAGCATATCTCTACTTCTTTATAATCTCCAATTTTATAACTATCTCCGTCCTCTTCTACTGAATAAAAAGGATTACGGATTTTTTCTTTATTACTTACTGCTCCCTCTGTTAAGGCTTTAATATTTTTATCATTTTCACTATCGCCGTAATATGCTTGTAAATAAGCGAGTAACGCATAATTATCAATCTGTTCTAAAAGTGTATTATCTTTCATGGCGTAAATACTTAATGTACGGATTAATCCAGCACCGCCTACAAGAGAGTTTAACATCATAGGCATTTTTGCGTCTGCTCCTGCTCCGTCATGACTTAATAAAACTCTAAATCTTAAATATGTATCTCTCGCACTAATCACAGGGCAAGATGTCGCTGGGATTTTAATTCTAATTTCCTGACCTTTTGTGTAACTACTTCTTTTCTCATCAAATACTATAACTGATTTTGCTACAAACTGACCGCTCATTTCTATATATATAATAAAGATAATATTTTAATTTAAATATTATATTAATTTTAATTTTAAATTAATCTAAAAAGGGGCTGGGGCATCGTTTTCGTTAATCTCTATATAAAAAATACTAAATCCACGCATCGCCCCCTTTTATCTAAGGCTTTGTAAATTACTATGATTAGATGTGGGGATAATAAAATTACCTGCTACACTCATACCCTTAGTTTCTGCGTTATGTACTTCGTCCTGAGCGTGATTTAATCCTGATGTTAATTCGTGATAAAATCCAACACCACCAGTAACAAGACCACCAACTAAACCAACAGCCCCTATAATATTAGTCGCTACTCCTAATGGTGCTAATATACCAGTTGCGTCCTCTAATGTTCCTAATGCTTCTAATCCTCCTCCAATACTGTCTAACGCCCCAGTAGTAGCACTCTCCCCAGTCCCTTCTCCTAAAATACCTTCTATTCCACCTGCTCCTGCTTCATCTGGTAGTGTTCCTAATTTTCCAGTTGCTTTTAAGTCTGCTGTTATTCCTTCGTTTGTAATTCTCGCACTTGTCGCTCGTGCTTTTGCTATTGTTCTTTCTATATCACCACCCACCCTACTTACCATTTCATTTGATTTATTAGCACTAACTACTTGTCTTAGTCCTCCTCGTAATGCGTCTAATGCTGTATTTTCGGTCATAAGTGGTGGTGGGGTAAAGTCGCTACTTCCTGTTATTCCTCCCTTAGCCAAACTCTCTAAAAACTCCGTATCAGTCATATCACTCTCAGCAATATCACCAGCATCAGCAACACTCTCCTTAGACGCTATTGCTCCCCCATCTCCTACATCTCCTAATGCTTGTGTAAATGCTGTTGGGACTGCTCCTGCTAATTCACTCGCATCAATACCAGCACTCTCACCAGCACCCTCCGCAACACTTTCCACAGCATCTTCCCCAGCATCTTCACCAGCACCTAATAATCTACTTGTAAGTTCTCTAATTCCTCTCGCACCTGTGCTTGTGTTAGGATTTAACCTCATTATATCTGTTAAACCTGCTTCTGCGTCTTGTTCTGCTTCTGGTAAAACCGCAACCCTACTTAAACCACCCTGAATACTTGACCCTACACCATCTCCCAACATACTAACACCTCGTCTTGCTAATCCTGTTACTTGACTACCTGCTCCTCTCGCTAATGCTGTTAAAGGGTTTAATATTGAGGTGGTATCAACTGCGGACGCTCCTTCATCAACATCTATACCTAAATCACTTAATACTTGCTCTGGGTTGCCTCCTTCCTCAGCAAAATTATCTAATTCACTTCTACTGGCTTCTGTTAAATGGGAGCGTTCTGGTCTTGCTAAATCTCGTAATCCACTTCTCGCATCTCTCGCAACTCCTTTACCTGCTCTTAATCCCCTATTTATTTGCCTCCCTAAACCTGCTATCTTCTTTATTCCAGTACCAATTTTTTTAGTAGTTTCACCAAATCGTCTAAGTCCTTCTCCAACTCCTAAGCCTCCTAATGCTCCTTCGGTTAATTGTCGTCCTAAATTGGTCGTGTCTTTTGCTTCTTCCTCCCTCTGTTGTGCCTCTGTTGCTTTTTCTTCTGCTCGTTGGATTTCTCCACCTCTTTTTGCTGATGATGCTTGTGATAAAGACATTTTATATATATTATATATATTTATAAAATATTTTCTATTATTATTTTTTAATTATTTTCTCCAAATCGCCCATTAGGATATAATTGTTCGGTAAAATTACTATACGCCTCTGGTTGTTGCTTATCTAAATTAATGTATAAAAATCCATAAGGCTTACTCGTTGCGTATTTTAACATTTCATAAAACTTATCTTCATCTCCAAAATTATGACCGTAATGTTCGTAGGTTGTTATTAATTCTTTTTTATTGGTGGTTTTACCTAAAACTATTGCCGTTGCCTGTGTTCTAATTACTGGGTTAATTGTATTTAATGACTGACTACTCACAATTAAACCACCGCCCCCTAAATAATGTCTGCTTCTTGTAGCCAGATAATTAACCATAGCACTATTTTTTTTAAAACCAGCATTAGCACAGTCATCTAAAACTACTAAACTTCTCGGTCTATCTGGGTCATCTTGGGCGTAAGATTTATGATATTCTATAATATTATTTATATGTCCGTCGCTGTAATTTTCGTAACATGTACCTCCATATTTTTCTTTAATTGGTATATATGAATTATCCTGATTTAATGTATTAGATATTAAAAAAACATTATCAAAAACATCTTTATAAAAAGCAGGATTTAAAATAAAATTAACAATTTTAGTTGTTTTGCCTTGTTTAATTTTCTGGACTAATAGTAGCACAAATCCGCTTTTAGGGTCTGGTAATACAGGATTAACTGGGCGTGGTAGTGGTTTTCGTTTAATAAATGTATCTTTAATTGGTAATATTTCTAAACTATTATCAGTATTCATTATATAATATAGAGAGATAATAATATTACTCAAATGTTACTATTAATGGTTCTCCTTCTGTAATTTTTGTATATGTATATTTAGGCGTAGGCTGTTTCCCTCTAACTCTAAGATTTTTTATTGCTATTTTATCAGGTGTGTCAGGTTTTAATACTTTATAATAATCAAAAACATCACTATTATTACTTAAAATTGTATCTTTATACATAAAATCTTTATTATAAAAATATTTACTGGTTGCTCTAATTTTTGCCTCAGTCTTAATACTTTTTCCTAAATCATTATTATATTTATAATAATATAAGGTGGTTTTCTTTTTTTTATCTTTTCTTTTAGGTTCTCTCTTATGTAATGATAGTGGTATTAAAATTAACTCCTCTTTATATCCGTCCATTATAATATATGATAAGATTATAATTTAAAAAAAGTCATCATATCCATGTAATTCTATTTTTGGTTTAGGGATATTTATGGGGGCTGATTGTTGTATAGGTTGTATATTTGTGTTTGGTTGGTTTCTTATTGCTTGTCTATATCCACCATTAGTATTATTATTAATTGTCGTTAATCTTTCTACTAAACCTATAACTCTCTCCATATTTTTAAATAAAAAATCATCGTCGTAGTTATCTGCTTTTTTATGTGATACTTTTTTAATAGGTTTTTCTATTTTGTGAGTGTTTATTGGGGTTTGCGTTTTTCCTTCTACCTTCTCCTTAAATTGTTTCTTTTGTTCCTCCTTTTTCTTCCTCGCTTTTTCTAATTTTTTCTTCCTCATATTTTCTAAATGTTTTTTTTGCTTCTCGCTTAATTGTCTTTTCTTTTTTTTCGGTTTTTCCTTCTTCTCAAAAATAGTATTATCTTTCTCTTCTTCTAATGCTTGTTCTATTTCTTTGTCTAAATCGTCGTTCATTTTTTCCTCTATATCTATATTGTTTTGCTCTGGCTGATTAACAACCTCCTCAACTGGTTTTATTTCCAATAATAAATTATCCGTATTTGGTGTTATCTCACTCATACTGTTTTATACTATAATAATAGAAAAAAATAATAACTATCTTTTTCTATAATTTCTATAATACTCTATAAAATAGAGGCTATGGGTTACTATTTACTATATCTATTTTCTCTCCATCGGTTATATTATTCTCAATCGCAAGTTGATTTTTACTACCTAATATATTTACTAAATCTCTAATTGCGTCCATAGGGTCATCATGTTTGTAAAAACTTAACTGAATACTTACTATGTTATCATTAGAAAAACTGTCTAAGATTTGTAAATGTAATGCTTCGCCCTTATGTCCGTAAAACTGAAACTTTAATTCACTTACTATAAGTTGTTTATTATTGTTTAAACTAAAATGTCCTGTCTTATCGTTAGTTGCCTCTATCAATACGCTATCCTGATTATCACTCATATAAATAATCCCTGCGTGGTTCATGTTGGCTATATTACTACCTTGTGTTGCTGATGGTGGTGCTAATAATCTCATACCACAAAAAGCACCTCCCAAACCCTCAACTCCTAAAAATCTAACCTCTTCACCCTCGGTTTGTGCTGGTACAATATCATCATAAAGATTAATCCATTCTGCTCTAATTTTATCAACACTCATATAAGTATGAGGAGGTAATACTAATGGAGGACTTAATACTATACTAAAATGTAAAGGGTCTTCTGGTGCGTTCGCATCTCCGCCTGATTGTGCTATTAATTTGCTTATAATCTTCATTCTGTTTATAAAATATAATTAGAAAATAATTATATTCTTTATATTATATAATAAAATGTATAAAAATAAAGTGAAATCGTGTTTAAATGATATGTGTGAAAATGTTAAGCCAAAAACCAAGAAAAATAAATATCCTCCTGAAAAAGTATTTGTGGGGTATAAAAAGAAAGGTAAAGGTAAGGTAAAAAAAGGTAAAAAAACTAAAAAAAGACCTAAAAAGGGTGGTTGCGGTTGCGGTCATTAATCTGTTATAGTCTATACCACGAAAAAAAGGGGGCGAGGCACGACTTTCGCAAATACGCTATAAGATACTACTAAATCCACGCATCACCCCCTTTTAATCTGTTATATATATATATTATTTTTTAATATATAAATATAAGTTACTGTTTTACTGGTTAAGATGTTTAGATTTTAATAATAAATAAGTTTTTCTATCCTCTCCATCTTCTCTATCTCTAAACTTTTTAATCTCTACAACTTTCTTTTTAATCTCTACAACTTCGTCCTCATCATCACTTAAAAACTCTAAAAACTCTCTGTTAATCCCTGTTGATGTTTTACAAAATATATGATTTCTCCTGCCGTAATTATTAAATATATCAACAATCCTCTTTAAGCCTAATGTTCCAAAATCATTACCATTCTTCGTGCCTTTTAATAATAATAATTTTAAATCTCTTGTTTCCTCAGTAATGAGAGTATCATTTTTAATGGCTTTCTTTTTTTCTTTATTAGTCATACATGATTTAATACCATAACTCTCAACAATCTTACTTTGTAATTTATCATTATTGTACCTGTTTTTAAATCGTTTATCTAATTGTATATGGTCTAATACATATTGTTTATTATCCTTATCCCATTTTTTAGACTTAGTTAGGCTAATATTATATTTCCTATAAATATTACCTTCTTCTTTATCTGGGTGTTCTTCTTTATTTTTACTGAATACTAAACCTAATAATTGTTTATCTGTATTAAACCATCTATTAAGCATTCTAAATTGCTTAAATTGTTTTGTATAAATCTCTTTACCAATAGCATCGTAATCATCACCGCACATCTCTTTACTTAAAAACCTCATAACCTCATACTTTTCTATTTGTATTTTTTCCTCAAATGTAGCAGTTTGGTTATCTCTTTTAGTTTTATATTTCTTAATATTTATTTTATGTGTTTCACTATCTTCATAAAATATATTATCCCAATCCCATAAATCTTGTATTTCATTAATATCTTTAATTTCATTCCATCTATCATCATCTAATTTTTCATTATTAATATATGTTTTTTCATATCCAGTAAGTTTCATAAATCTACGCATACTTTCATTACCTTTTGATAAATATTCTAATTTCATATTATCCATAAGGTTATTAAGTGTTTTATCTTCACTCATAATATTAAGACTTTTTAAGCCTTCTTTTTTATAATTTACATCTCCCAGTATTTCTCCTAATGCTCTTAATTCACAGTATCCTATTTCATTATCATTAGTGTTGCGTATTCTAAATGAGGATTGTATTATATCTCTTGGATATAAAAACCCTGCGTAAGTTAAGTATATTTTATCAAAAACTACATCTGGATTATCATAAGATACTCCTACTGATATTGTAGAGTTAGTTATAATTAATTGTTGGTTACTCCATAATTCATTAACTTCGCCTAATTTCTTTTTTTTATCATCATTAATATCTCCATGATATACTAAATAATTTAAATCTTTTACTTCTTTGGCTATCATATTCCCAAGGTCTTCTATACTAATTTTAAATAAACTACCTTTACCAGTCTTGTACGGATAAAATAAATATATTTTTTTACCTTCTTTTAATTCAGTAATTACATTATTAATCATATTTTTAAAGTCTTTATATTGTCTGTAAGTTTTATCTAAACTCCTCTTATTATGTATAATAATACTTGTTTCGTCTTTATCATTATCTTTAATAAATTGAGTTGTTCTGGTTGATAAGTATGCGTCCATTAAAAAGACCTTATCTGCTTGTATCATTACCTTTTTAAATGAGTTCCAATTATCCTTGTATGATGCTCCGTGTGTATCATCTGTCGCAAATGGTAAAAATAAACTCTCTATCTCATCAGCAACTACAAGGTCGTAACTCTCAGCAAGTTTTACATGCTTCATACTTTCTACCTCAATAATCAATCTATCTATATCTGCTAAACTTTCTCCTTTGTGTTCGTCGTTCATTTCTTTATATTCCTCGTCTAATTCTCCTCTAATGTCTTTATAAAACTTAAATGGCTTTCCATCTACCATTTTATTTATCTTACCATAAATACTGCGTCCTAATGTAATTCTATTAGTAATCCATAATATTCTTTTAGGTTGCTCCTTATTAATATAATCCATAGTAGCATAAGTTTTACCTCCTCCCATAGATATATTAAATAATGTGTATTTACATTTATCACTAACTTCTTTTAATTCGTTGTATGTTAAAAATCCTTTCTCGTGTTTATCACCTACTTTAACATCACCAGTTTTTATTAATGTATTAAAAAAATCATCTACACATTTACTTTTAATTTCTGTATTATAAATCTTTTCTATTATTGCCTTAATGAAACCTCCTCTTTTAATATAACAAGTTTTAGATTTCTTTGCCTCTATCGCATATTCCAGCCATTCTTTTCTAAATACTTCTTCTCCTTCGTCCCATTCATTTACAGATTTTTTGCCCCACATACCTCCTTGCTTATTCCACTCCCACCAAGTTTTAAAACTACCTCTCTCACCTTTAATGTACCAAGTTAATATATTTCGCATAATTCTTTTACCATAAGATTGGGGGGGTATGGTAAATAAAATATCATTTGCGGTATTATATATGAGGTCAAAGTTAGGATTTAATTTATATTGTGGTTTATGTAGGCTACTAATTTTATCTTTACTTTTTAATCTTTTTTTTACTTCTTTTACACTAATATTACTGAAATCTTTTTTCCATTTTTTAAATAAGTCTAAGTTAATAGGTGTTTCGTTACCTATAAAATGTGTTGCTGTATGTTCTCTAATATCAGTAACTTCGCCAATAGGTAATTGTTGAGGTGCTTTTGGTTTAGATTGATATGGATATTTTAACCATCTGTAATTAGTGTAAATATTATCTATCCCATAATCGCTCATGTATTCTGTAATCCATTCTTTAAATCCGCAGTCTTGTAATTCTTTTAAATTATTAAAATATTTGTCTTTTACAATTACATGATAAGATAACTTCCATGAGGAGTTATTTTTGCGTCTTGGTTCTGTTCTATCTATGGCTAAATTATCAGTTTCTAAACATTCTATAATTTTTGTTTTTACAATATTAAATAATTTATCTTCTTGTTCTCTTGTGGGTTTATCTTCTTGATTAACTGGTAAATCAAAGTCAAAATATATTTTAAACTTTCTATCAGGTACTATATGCTCGTAAATATTAATATTATTTTTTGTATTTAATAACTCTAATACTTTTTCTTTCTTAATAAATGTATATAAGCGTCCGTATTTTTTTGTATTAGCGTGTAATATTTGGTAATCAGGTTTTTCCTGTAATGATGGTCTAAGTTCTGTTTCGTATCTAATCCAATACATTTTTTTGTATCCTACTATATCTAATTTTCTGTTTGAGGGGCATACAGAAATAATGTCTTTCATTATATTAGTATTGAGATAATTTTTCTTAGTCATTTTTGAGATTGAGTGAGATGGCTGGTAGGCGGTCATTTGTGTTATATATATAACAGAGATAATTTATCTTTAAATATAAACGCATCAATTAATTAATTAAACAAAAAGGGTTTTTTCTATACTTTTTAATTTTATTTTTCATAAGTTTTAAAAAATCTTGTTAAAAAGATTTTTTAAAAATCGCAACAAACCGCCTACCAAAACTGAGAGTTTTTAATTTTTAAGGTGTTATTTAATGGGATACAGACATACTCTATATATTCTATATATTTCTGTGTTCTCCAATATATTACAATATATTAATTTCTATACTTTTACTATATTTCTGGGATTATCATTCCAATATCTATACCTTTTTAAATATCCCCATTCTCTATCCTCTTTGTAGCATTTATAATGACTATTCCTCGTCTTCCAGTCTTTCCATTTCTTATATTTCCTAACTGATTTATTACAAAATACACATTTAATCTTATCCGTCATTTTCTATATATATATAACAGATTTTATAATTCCTAAGAAAATCCGCATCAATTTTTTTCTGTTTTTTTTATGGCTAAATATTGTTTAAACATTTCTTTATTTTTTTCTAAGTCTTCTGCTTTTCTTTGCTTCTTTTCTGCTTGTATTCTTTTATAATATTTTTGACTTGCTTTACGATGGGCTACTTTACCTTTATCGGTTTTTAAATATTTTCTAAAATATTCACCCTGCCTAACCTTCTCCTTTTTATTTTTAATACATATATTTTCTACTATAAGTTTCTCCTCTGGCGTATATTCATGGGGGGATTTATTATTAATTGCTTGTAATAATATTAATTCTTCACTTGTAAAAACCATTTTATCTATATCATTATATAACATAATTATTTTATATATTAAACTTAAATAATTTAAATATGTAAAAGGGGGCAGAGGCACACATTTCGCAATTTTATATACCTTTTTTACTAAACTTCTACCTCGCCCCCTTTTTCTTTTTTTACTGCGTCTGCGTAGGACTTCTTCTGTGCTTTTTGTTTTTGTGATAAAGGTTTAAGCAACTTTACTGTTTGTGTTTCTTTTTCTTTTTTCTCAAAATGTTCTAATGCTTTTTCTAATTGATATTGTCCTACAATCGCTTTTTGGTACTTAACATCTTTATCCGTATATCCCAATAATTTCCAAAACCAAAACATTCTATATTTATACCATAGATAATAATGCTAAGTCGTTATAATATAAAATCCATTCTAAATCTTTTTTTATAAAACGATTAAATCTTTTTAATTCTTCCATGTATGGATATGTAGGTAATGTGGGTCTTATGTATGAATGTATAGAATTAAACAAATCCTTACAAAGTTTATTATTTACAAGTTGATATAATGGTGCTGTTTCGTCTGTGTATAAATTAATTTTAGGCATACTATAATTAATATATATATATATTTTTATTCACTATCTACTTCGTCCTCACTTAATAAATCACTATCACTATCTCTATGACAAGCAAAAAACTCTAAAACTCTAAAAGGATTTCTTAAAAGCCAACACCACAAATCATTTACCGACATACACATATATTATTACTATCTATTTTTTTACATAACTTCTTTTTTGTTCTCCTACTGAGTGTCCCATCTTCTCTGCCGTGTCTTCTATAAGTTGATGGGCTTTACCTGTAATCTCTGTGCTAAATATTTTTCTAATCATACTACTACTAATCTTCTTACCTTCTAATTTAAATACTTTATTTAGATACTTTGTTAATCCATTCTCGGTCATTCTATTACCTTGTTTATTCATTAATAAATACTCTCCATCATTAAACTTTAACCATAATTTTAATACTTTCTTTAATTCTTTCGTAGCATCTATTTTTTGCTCGTCAAAGTTTTTAGACTTCTGCTTACCAAAATGAAAATATATTTTTGTTTTAGATTTATTATAAACTAAATAATTTTGTTTTCTATCATCTCCTCGCAACTTTTTATAATCCTTTTCTTTTATTAATTTAACAGAAGCATATATATTACGGCGTGGGGGTAGTAAAGTGTATAATGATGCTACTACATATTGTTGTAAATAATCCATATTCTTGCTGTTTAGTCCATTCTTTAAAGGTATGTTATTATCTACTACTCTCTTATGTAATTTATTTCTTATTTCATGTAACTGTTCTAATGTAGTCCAGTTCTTATCTTCTCTCTCGCTTTTCTGTCTGGTGCTTTTATCCTTATGGTATTCTTTATTTAAGTCCAGTAAAAATATTCTATACTTATTAATTATCTCTTCATTCTTTTCGTTCTCTTCTGCTCTAAGATAAACCAGTATAGATGCCGTTAATGCTTTTCGTACAGACAACTTTTTAGTATTAAGAAAAGTCTTAACTTTATTAAAACTCTTTAATACTTTAATATCTTCTGTATCTAAACCTTTTAAAATAGTAGTTAAATATCTGGTGTAGTTTCTTAAAGTTATCGGTCTAATATTCGGTCTGTCTTTTTCTATAAGTTTAGTTATTTTCTCCATTATATAATAACCACAGATAATAATTTTAGTTATAGAAAATAATATATCTATATAATATAAATGAGTTTTCTATCAGCAAGAGATACATGTAAAGATTGTGCTAAGGAGTATAACTATGCCCCTGAATATAAACATAGTATATTTAAAAGTAAGTATGTAAAGACATTAGGTTATTGTGGTATGGATTGTTTTATGAAACAGGATAAAAAAGATAGAGAGATAAGCCAGATACATAACTTAGTATCTCATCATTTAGATTTAATTACCAAAGATAAAGATGAAATGAAAAATAAAACATCTAATAAAGAATATCTATAAGTATATTATATAATGAGTAAGACACAAGCAGTATTATTTAAAGTTGATAAAGGTTGGACTTCATCAAAAGCAAGAGCGTGGCTAAAAGAAAATAAGTTTAAACCTATGAAGAGAGTTCATAAGTCAGGTAATCTATTAAGGTATAGAATATTAGAGCCAACATTTAAATCTTATATTACAAAATCTCAAAAAAATGGAATTAATTTCGTAATTGGTATTAATAAGAAAGTAAAGAAACCAAAACAAACACCCAGACAGATAAATAAACAAAAAAAGACAGATAACAAGAGAAAAAAGAGCATAAAACCAATCCCAGCAGGTATCAAGGTCAGTTTAAGCACTTAACTAACCCATTTAAGCATAAAACCAGCACCAAATAAGCATATTATAATTATAATATGCTGTTATGTAGGTGGTTATGTGCCTGTGGGGGGCATATAACCTCCTAAAAGTAGCATATAACCAATAAATAGCCTTTATTCTACTGATTTTAGGTAATTTTGGTAATAATCTATAAATAATTCGTCAGTATCAAATATTTTAATAATCTGTTCTCGTTTGTATCCTAATTTATTTAACCATGAAATCATTTCGTCTAAATAATCGGTATCATAATTAGTCGCATACCATTCTATCAGTTCATCATTTTCTATATACTCCATAAAAGACATTATAATATATACACAGATAATTATTTTAACAAATCAGCGATTAATGTGTCACGGTCTTTCTTTTTTTTTGCCTCCGCTACTGTATTTAATTGTCCTTTAAACTTCATCATCTCCTTTATATTATGTATGAAGTACGAAACATATAAAGTATTTGTTAAGGCTTGTCCTACTGGGTCGCTTTTTCGTTTTTGTAGCGTCCCTTGTTTCATCATCTTCATTAAATTACTCATCATATAAGCATTCCCCTTAGTTTTATTACCTTTATCCATTCCTAATTTTTTTTTTATCTTCTCTATCATATCCGTCGGCATATATTCAGGAAAAACAAAATCAACGCCATCTTTAAATATATCTTTCGCACTATCTTGTATATATTTTGTATATCCTCTAATCCACTTTCTAACCTCTGGGGTTTTTTCACTTCTCGGTTTTTTCCAAGCCCCTAAAAGTTGCTGTGCTTTTTTTCTAATATCAGCCATCTTCTCATTAGGGTATTGTAATGATAAATCCATTATAAATAAACTCCATATACAGCAGAAACCGTTTGGGTCGCCTGTCTTTTTTACTCCTTGACTACTACCACTAAAACTTTGTAATCCTCTAAACTCTTTACCAAGAAACTTCCCACTAACAGCAGGGCAACTATCCTCCGCTCCCAATACCTCAAACTTTTTACCTTTATATTTATAATTTTTAAACAGGTTCTTAATCATTTTATCTATTCTACTACTACTAATTTTAAATCTACTTTCCCCTCCATGTGGCTCAAATCTCGCAATCTCCATAGTATTTTTATTAACTGTTATAGCGTTCTGGTGTCCCCTTAAACCTAATGGTATAACCACACTTTTATTATTATCTAAGCAATTTGTTAATGATGTAAAAAACTCAGTCTTATCCATTCCAATAGGATACTCTAATTTTCTTCCATAACTTATATTAAACATCTCAAATGCGTCCCTTGCCCCATATGGTTTTCCCTTTATTTTTACCTTACTACCATCAATCTCAATATCAGGACTAAAAATAACGCAATCATTTTTATTTTTTTTTAATATATATAACAATAAATACAAAAAGTTAAATCCATAACAACTAAAATATATACTCACATCATTATTTACTTCTAATCCAATTAATTGGTTTATAGTAGTTTTATTATCAATAATCCCATCTTCTATTAATATTTTTTTTAGTGCTGTTCCTTCTGTTATTAATGCTTTCGGCATCTTTATATCTAATTTTTGTGTAGTATCTATCTTCGGTTGTATAGTAATAATGGGTTTTATATCTGGTTTTTTGTTACCCCCTTGTAATAATCTTTTTTGTCTTTCTAAGGCTGTTAATTTTTTATTTACAACTTTAATTTTATTTTTATCTTTTGTTTTTGCTTTAATCTTTCTAAGTACTGATAATGCCTTTAAAACTTTTATGCGTTCATCTTGTTTTACTTTCGCTACCTTTTTTGCTTCTTTCTCTTCTCGTTTCTTTTTATTTTCCAGCGTCTTTTTGCGTCTTGCTTCTCTTACCCTTATATCTTCTGTATCCTCCTCTTTTCTTTTGGTAGTTCCTTTTAAATTAAGCGTATAAGTAGGTATTGATTTTTTCTTTTTATGAATAAATAAAATAGTCTTTTTATCTGGACTAATATTATGTTTAAACTCTTTCATGACTTTCTCCATTAATACAGTCTTACTACCAGACATTTTAATGATATTTTCTTTAATGCTCTTATTATAATGCTTTAATACTTTTTTTAAATCCTCTTTTTTTAAATCCTTAATAGACATATATATTAATATGATATAATTATATTAAAATATATAATAATAAAAAAGGGGCTGAGGCGGTTAATTCGCTTTTTCTATATAATAATTTACGAAATCCACGCATCGCCCCCTTTTATTCCCTCGGTCGTTCTTCCCCTGTATCTCGTCCTGATTGCTCCTTAACTACTGGTAATGTTTGTTGTTGCCCTATTTGCTGACTTGTTGCTCTTACTGATGCTGGTTGTGCTGGGGTTGCTCCTGTTGGAGTTGATGTATAACCAAATCTATCCCTCGTTTCTCGCTGTTCCCTCTCAGTATTACTTTCTATATTTTGTCCTCTCGCCATTCTTCGGTCTTGCCTATCTCTCATTCTTAAAGCGTCGTCCCTTCTCCTATCAAAGTCCTGAGTTGCTCCTGACCTATTACCAAACTCTATAATACTTCTGGTATCAAATAATAATCTGGCTTGTGCTTCCTGTGATTGGTCTTCATCAAAAGTTTGCGGAGTTTGTCCCTGTAAGTTCCTAATTCTCGCATCTATAAATTGTATCATTTGTGCTTGTGTCCCATCTGTTTCTTTTTCTGCTTGTGCTATTAAAAGTCTAATAGGTTTAGGTATTGCTCCTCGTCTTGTTCCTCTTAAAGGATTTCTTGTAGTTCGTCTTGGTGAGTTTAATGGTGCTTGTATTCCTCTTACTTGGACTTGTAAATTACTATTATCTACTAATCCTGTTAAGGCTTGTTCTAAATCTCCTTGACTTGTCCCTAATCTTAATTGATTAATAATAAATCCTAATCCTTCTTGTGATATTCTTGCGTCTAATTGTTCTCCTTCTGCTGGGGTTCTTGCTCCTAACGGCACACTTAAAAAGTTTTGTCCGTCCGCATTCACCTCTACACCTCCTACAACATCTCTTAATTCACCAGATAATCTCCTTAATTCATTAGCCTTATCGCTTGGATTTCTCCATTTTCTTCGTCTTCTAACTCTTTCCATGCTTTCAGTTAGTTGATTAAATCTGGTTAAAAATCTGGGGTATAAATCGGTAGTTGCCTTGCTTACTCTACTAATATATTGTCTAAAATCAAAGCGTCCATTTCTATCCATTAAAGTTCCTGTTGGTATTCTATCTAAAACATTATTGACTAATGATGCTGTTAATATATCCCTTAATCTATCGTAATCACCTGAGGCTACTAATGACCTTGCTGTTTCTTGTGTTGGTAATTGTGATTGTTGCTGGGGTATAGGTGCTTGTTCTCGTGCTTCTGGTTCGTTTAAACTTCTACCAGTTCCTATAAAACTGCTACTTGATGGTAATTCTATATCATCTCCTATAATTGGCTGTACTTTTTGTAACATTCTATCCTTATTTCTGGTAGTATCTGTATCACTACTCCTAAATCCACCTCCACCGCCTTGACCTACACTACCTCTACTACCTGATAATATCATATTATTTAAGTCGGTTGTCTGGTTTAATTCTTTTAATTCGCTTATAACTTCCTCTAAATCAGTTTCTTCACTTGATTTAGTTTTAGATGGTGGTTCTAATATTGTTATTGGTTTTGTAATTTTATAAACTATTACGCATCTATCTCCCACATTAGCCAGTAATCCATCACTATTTCTAATGGAGGTTGTAATATTTGTAAGCACATAGTCCCTATCTGCGATTAATTGATATGATGGAGAGTAAGAATAAAAGAAATCGCTACTATTATAGGACTTTAAAGCAAGACCAATAACATTTAAATTACCACCAGCACCATCTAAATAAGTTGGGTGACAAAAATCGGTATATATTCTATAAAATCCAGTTTCACTTTTTTTAATCTCACCACTAAAAAACATTACCGCACTTCCTATCTCACCCAGAGTTACAGGAGAGTTACTATTATAACCTAATTGATAATTTGTAATCCCTTGGTAAGTATCTGCTTCTCCCATACCTCCTACATTACAACTTGGAGCAACACTACAATCTATATTACTATTAGTGGTTAAAATACCACATGATTTAATACGCCCCTGATTTCTCCAAAAAGAGTTATTAAATCTTAAATGTTGTGTTAAATTAGTAAATTGAGAATAAAAATCAATATATTCTGCTCCCATCTTCCATAATAAACTCCCATACCAATTCTCTTTTGTGGCTTTAACCGCTATACTATTTAATAATCTCTCGCCTCCGTATGCTAAAAAATTAGCATTAGTATATTGTTGTGGGTTAAAATTAGGTCGTCCAAAATAAATATTTTTAATCCATATACCAGCAATAGCATCACTTATTCCACTATTCATATCCCTTAAACTTCCTCCGTCGCCAAGACCATCATAAGGAAAATTATTATGAATATCGGCGGTAGCATTATATAAATTAAGTCTTAATGTACTTCGTCCATTTCTGGCTTGTATATTACCATCTTTACCAATATCTTCATTAAGTTTTACTATCTTATTACCTACATTAACCCAAGGAGGTGTCCCTGACGCTTCACCAGTATCGTCTTTCCAGCCCCATCGTCTTTCAGTATGTAAATAAGAAAATCCAAAAGAATTAGTAGCACTTGTATATGTTATGCTGGGGTCTGTTGCTCCTATATTAACATATGGATTTGAGTTTAAATTAGTAATGGTGCTTGATATATCATCATTAATTAGCCATACTGCTTTATTATCGTAAAAACTTGGACTAAATCCTAAATAATTACCAGATGTAAAAGTTTGAGGTGTTGTAGCACTCGCATATTGACTGGTTAAAAAGAATAAGCATATACTCTCGCTACCTGCTTCATCAATATATTTATATGTATATGCTCCTATATTATTATCTCTCGCATAATCAAAAACCGCCTGTTCTTGTGTTATTGTTGCTAAATCTAATACTATATGTGCTGGGTCTAATGTAAAAGTTGCTGTATCTCCTGCTACTGTTTGGTCTATTAGACTAAAATTACCTTGTAAGTCCGTAAAAAATGGTTGTAAAGACATACCACCACCACCATCTATATCATCAGTTAAAGGATTTATAAACTCATTCGTAGATTTACCGCTTGATGTAGGGCATATAAAATCACCAGTTAAATGGAATGTTGCTCTTGTGTCGGTTGTTTCTCCTATTGCTTCGCCTATATCTACTCCATCATCATCACTCCTCCCTATATCCCATAGACTATCCCAACTTAATTTATCGTTTATTAGTGCGTCTTCTTCGTCTAATTTATCTCCCCAATATTGTTTTGTCGCATCAAAATATCTTTTTATTTTATCTAAATTATCAGTAGTAGCAAGAATATTGGTAAATATAGGCATATTTGCTCCAATTGTTATATTGGTTGTAGGTACTAAATGTGAGCCATTATGGGGAAATCGTGTAGTTTGTGTAGCATCAGCAAGGTATCTACATAATATTCTTGGATATACTTGGGCTACTGCTACTGCTGGGTTATAATCTGTTTCTCCTATTAAATCATAAGTACTACAACTATTTAAATAAGTCCCACCTACCCATTTATCAGGAAATAATACCGCCATTTGACTATAAATTGTTGCTGTTGTTTGTGTTACTACGCCACCTTCATCTACGCTTACATTAACTCCATTACAAGGTCTTGATATATATGTAGAACCATTAAAGGTGTATAGTCCCTGTGCTGTTAATGAAGTCCCAGCACCATCATATAAAGTATAACCAGCAGGTTTAATATCTCCTACCTGAGGATTATTAACATTAGGTAAATCCACTCCATTTAATCTTACTCCATTTGTATTAGTTTCGTGGAACTTAATAGTCATTTCATTAGCAAGATTATCAGGAGTAATAAAGGTCTTGTCTGTTTGATATTGTATATATCTTCTATCAGTATAATTAAAAGTTTCTAACCATAAATCACTTTGTTTATTAGGCATAAAATACCAGTTAAGTAGGGTATATTTTTTACTATCTGTTAATAATAATCTATTTTTACATCTTGCTGAGGTAATAATACCCTCAGCATTCACACCATTTATACCTGCTGGAAATACACCATTACCTAACTCAGTTTGATTGCTGGTGTTTATGGTAATT